>Ga0187780_10001005_pt1 | contig 21116 bp, 23 predicted proteins | sample 1015_Q2_SP10_20__FD_132429 | JGI IMG/M metagenome (GOLD analysis project Ga0187780, IMG submission 132429) | Tropical peat soil microbial communities from peatlands in Department of Meta, Colombia - 1015_Q2_SP10_20_MG | ecosystem: Environmental > Terrestrial > Soil > Wetlands > Peat | place... | reverse complement strand
GCTCTGAAGATTGCGGAGGAAATCGCTCTTCAAGGTCAACAGGGTAACGAAGAAGCAGCGGCAGAACAGGCAGTACGCACGGCATCCGCTATTCTCGACGAAGGTGTAACGGCAGCACCAATCGAAGGCATCTCGAGCGTTCGCATTAGAACCAACCAGGACGGAACAAAGTATCTGGCGATCTATTTCGCTGGCCCTATCAGGTCAGCAGGCGGGACGGACATGGCGCTAATTGTAGTGATCGCCGATTATGTTAGACATCAGCTTGGTTTGGGACGCTACAAAGGTACAGAATTAGAAGCGAAGAGGTTCGTCGAAGAACTCAGATTGTATGAGAGAGAAGTCGCTCGTTTCCAGTTCAAAGTTTCGGATGAGGAACTATTCAACGCAGTAATGCGTCTACCCGTTGAGGTCAATGGAGTAGAAACGGATCCATTCGAAGTTACTTCGTACAGAAACGTTCCGAGAGTGGAGACAAATCGCGTGCGTGGAGGAGCGCTTAGAGTTGTGCACGACGGCCTGATAGGGAGAAGTCACAAAGTGCTAAAGATGATTGACAGCCTCGGAATAGAGGGGTGGAATTGGCTAAGGGATATCAAACCTCCCGTCGCGGAGGCCGATGAAGCGCGTGAATTCATGTTCATGGAGGATGTACTTGGAGGACGGCCGATATTCTCATTTCCACAAATTCAGGGCGGCTTCAGGCTAAGGTATGGAAGAGCGCGTAACACTGGGCTAGCGGCAGTAGGCATTCACCCCTCTACCATGATGATACTCAGACGATTCATTGCGATTGGCACTCAACTTAGACTGGAAAAGCCTGGAAAAGCAGGTATCGCAGCCGCAGTCGACTCGATCGAGCCACCTGTCGTAAAGTTGAAGGACGGATCAGTTCTAAGATTAGCCGATTCTAGAGAGTCAGAAATGCTTCTCGAATCCAATCAGATAGAGAAAGTACTATTTCTAGGGGACATCCTAGTCGGATACGGCGAGTTTCTAGAAAACAATCGACCACTTCTGCCTTCAGGCTTCGTAGAAGCATGGTGGCAGGAGCTGCTTGCGCTTGAACTCACCAAGTTCGCAAGTGTCAGTGAATTTTGTGAACACGTGCACTTGGATAGCAAGGAACTCGCCTCCTTGCAAGCCGGCACTGAACCAACAGCCCAACAGTCAATCACCATCTCAAAGCTCACAGGCATCCCACTTCACCCGCGATACACATATTTCTGGGAAAACATTAGGGTAGAACAGTTTGAATATCTACGCTCAAAACTGCTCGATCCGCAAGTCTCTGCAATTTCGCGAAACAAGATAGATATTGTCCAAGATGCTAAGATCAAAGAAATACTCGATGACCTCTGCCTACCCCACAAAGTGGACAAGGGCCAACTGATCTTGGATCCCGATCAGAGCTTGATAATGTATGACTGTCTAGGTTTAGGGACCAATACAACCCCATTGATTGGGAAAGATGTTTTCGAACAAATCTTCAAAGCTTCAGGGATCCACCTGATGAAAAAAAGCCCTGTGTACGTTGGCGCTAGAATGGGACGCCCAGAAAAAGCAAAACAACGAGAAATGCGACCAGCAGTCCATTGCTTGTTTCCATTAGGACTGGCCGGGGGCCCAAGACGCAGCATCATAGAAGCCGCAACCAATCACTCACTCATCTCCGTTGAAATTGCAAACCGCAAATGCACGCAGTGCAGCAATACCACATTCACAATACTTTGCGAAAAATGCGGCGCGAAGACCGAACTGAAACCCACATGTCCAACTTGTGGCGTCGAGGCAACAGGCGCAAATTGTCCATCATGTCGTGGCAAAACTGAACTCTATACGCGACGGAGTATCACAATTCGAGAACACCTATCACGTGCAGAAAAAAATGTGGCTTTCACAGTAGTTCCGGAGTCAGTGAAAGGTGTAAGGGGGCTTACGAATGCAACTAGGACGCCGGAACCCATCGAGAAAGGTTTGATCAGAGCGAAGCATGATGTGTCTGTCTACAAAGATGGTACTATAAGATTTGATGCAACCAACGCCCCTCTAACACATTTCACCCCAACCGAGGTACGGGTAGCAATTAAGAAATTAATCGACCTTGGCTACAATTATGATGTCAACGAGAAACCGCTGACATCTGCCACCCAATGCCTGAGCCTTAGAGTTCATGACATTATCGTCCCTGAACAGTGTGGAGACTACTTCGTGAAAGTGGCAAAGTTCGTTGACGAGATGCTTCAAACATTCTATAGAGTCCCACCCTTCTACAAGGTCAAGAATCGAGATGACATTGTAGGTCACTTGGTCGTCGGGCTATCTCCTCACACGTCAGTTGGAGTGATTGGTAGAATTGTAGGCTTCACGCGTGCCAATGTTTGTTTCGCTCACCCATTCTGGCATGCTGCCAAGAGAAGAGATTGCGATGGTGACGAAGACTCAATAAGCCTTGCACTCGACATTCTCCTTAATTTTTCCAAGAGTTTTCTCCCATCAAGAATCGGCGGCATAATGGATGCTCCAATCTTGCTCACCGTAGCGATCAAGCCCGGTGAGATCGCACGCCAAGCCTACAATCTGGAAACTACTGAACGGCTGCCATTGAGATTCTATCAGGAAACTCAAAACCGCGGTGACCCAAAACCACTAAGCGCCATAATCGAAACGGTAAACGCGCGATTAGGCACGACGACCGTGCTGGACTCACTAGGTTTCACGCTGCCCGTGATTGATGTTAATTCCGGCAACCTCGAGAGCGCATACAAAAAGCTCGGCAGTATGCTAGACAAAGTAACCGAACAATTGAAAGTCGCAGAAACGGTTAAGGCAGTTGACGCGGCGGAAGTTGCTAGACGAGTCTTATCGACCCACTTCATGAGAGACCTTACCGGGAATCTCAAGGCGTTTGCTGCACAAAGGTTCAGATGCACGAAATGCAATGCGAAATACAGACGCGTACCACTAAAAGGCGTATGCCCTCGCTGCAACGGAAAACTCTCCTTGACCGTATACAAAGGGGGCGTAGAAAAGTACCTAACCGTGGCACAGGACTTGGTTGACAGATACAACTTAGGAAATTACCATACCCAACGCCTAAGACTACTAAGACAAGAAATCGACGCAATGTTCAAGGAAACAGAAGAGAAGAAGCAACCTTCGCTAGCACAATTCGTCTGAGTTGGATATATGAGTCGTCATGAGATTGTACATCCAAAAGCATACCTCACATCAAAGAGAAACGTCAAAGCCGGATTAGTCTCACGCAGCAAAATACTTCGCGCACTTGAGGATAGAGGAAAGTCCGCTAAGGATATTTCACAAGACACCTCACTCTCATACGAGTGTGTATCCTACCATCTAAAGTCACTAAAGAAAGATCGACTGGTCCAGCATTTGACCAAAGCTAAACCATTTACGTGGGGTCTAACTCAATACGGACAGCAAAGACTACAGACGTAACGCGATCTGCAAACAACTAATTACACGCGATTCCTAACTGATATCCTATTGCACAATTCCGGAGCAGAACGCTATGCGTGCTCTAGTCAAATATCTTACTGAACCTAAACTGGAGAAACCTGTAATGGTTTGTGGTCTTCCAGGAATAGGATCAGTTGCATGGCTCGCAGTAAGCCACCTCCAGAAGGAATTGAAGGCCGAACTCTTTGCGGAAGTTTACTCCCCAGCGTTCTCCCCAAAAGTCTGGTTGACTGACGATGGAATTGTCAAGTTAATGAAAGGCGAATTTTACTTTTGGAAGAATACAGAAGGTGGGTCAGATCTCATCCTGTTTAGCGCAAGCGAGCAACCATATTCACCAGAAGGCCAGTACGAACTTGCAGACGTGGTTTTAGAATTAGCGCAGAAATTCCACGTAAAGCAGGTTATAACAATGGGTGGCATGGCTACCGACAGCTTCACCGAGTCCCCTAAAGTCTACGTGGGTGGAACCGATATGGACCTTGTTAAAGAGGTGGAAGCGTTAGGTGGTGTCAAACTTGCCGGCGGCGCAATCACTGGAACCAACGGTTTAATCTTTGGCTTATCAAAACCCAAGAATATTTCAGCAGTATGCCTATTGGCGGAAACCCCTGGATATCTCTCGCTTGACGCCAACGCCGCAAAGTCAGCGTTAGAAATGTCATCCAAACTCATCAAAATACAAGTGAGTTACTCAACGCTCGAGAAACAAGCAAGAGAGAATTCCGACGCAGTCCACAAGGCGCGCGACTTGTCACGAAACAACCTACCACGCGACCGAGACCTGTCGTACGTTAGCTAACAATTAAGTGATCGAAATGAGGGTGATGTGTAATCAGTGTGGCAAGATCTTTGACTTAATGGAGTCCCGTTCCTTCGCTGTGGAGGAGCAAAATGAATTGAAGAGCTTCTACTTCTGTTCTAGTGACCACATGAAGCGATTTGCTGAAAGAAAAAACATCAAATTGAGCAAGGATTAACTCCTGAAGGGTATATGTCTAGCTGGACGAGTTAATGTCGACTTCTGAAGATCTGAAGATAGCCTCAGAAATCTTTGGAGCTCTAGGAAATACAGTTCGACTGCGCATTCTAATCATGTTAATGGAGACGAAAAAACCACTCCACATAACTGCAGTTGCAAGCATTCTAAAGATGGATTATGGAGGAGTCTATAGACACGTTGAAGTACTACGCGACGCTGGATTGATACAGGTCTACGAGGTGGGGAGATCGCGCGTCCTCTCGCCCCTGAATATTGATACGGCTAAAGAGTTGATTGGAAAGGCGAAAACCTTCAATAGAAAACATTGACAGTATGCGTAGATTAGCATAATATTATGTTTTTGTTACACGAATGACATATTGAAAGAGTTAAGTAGTTCCGGTTTTCTGTCCGCACGTTTAGTGTTTCGCATGGCGGGGGCATTGTTCAGGTTGAGGAGCAACGATTCTGCACCCGCGGCAGCTAGAGGTATAGCCACCTTAGCGAACATTGTTGAAAATAGTGGAAGTCAATCTTCGTTACGATGCCTCCCACGCCTGATTTTTGGTGCCAGAGAACCTTGCGGGGTTCTCATCGTATTACTGATTTCCCTCTTGGGTGGTCGTAGGCAATGATCGTTAGTCTTGCCGGTGGCGTAGGGGCAGCCAGGTTCCTCGAAGGACTCGTTCGAGTCGTTCCGCAGAGAGAATTGACAGTTATCGGAAACGTTGGAGATGACATGGAAGTCTACGGTCTTCACGTCTCGCCCGATCTTGACATAGTCACATACACCTTGTCTGGCATGGTTGACACATCCAAGGGGTGGGGAATCAAAAATGACACCTTCTCCTTCCTGTCAGCATTGCGAAGATACGGTTATGAAACGTGGTTTAACATTGGAGACCAAGATCTTGCTACACATACATTCCGTACAGAACAACTTCGCAAAGGTCACAGTCTAACGCAAGTAACAGCGACAATTGTGAACAGGTTCGCGCTGCGAATCCGCCTCCTACCTGCCACAGACGATAACTTTCAGACCTACGTTACATGCAACGGAACAGAAAGGCACTTCCAAGAATACATGGTTAAACTACAGACTAAACCACGCGTGCAACACGTAGCCTTCCACGGAGCTAAGTCCGCAAAACCAACGCATGACGTTGTACGATCCATCCGCGAGGCGCGAGGAATAATCGTCTGCCCAAGTAACCCGATAGTAAGCATAGGAGCAATCCTAAACGTACCGCGGATCCGTGACGTGCTCCGCAACAGCGCAAACAAAGTCATCGCGATCAGCCCGATTGTGCGGGGCAAAACGATCAAAGGACCCGCAGACAAACTCATGAGAGCGCTCGGTCTTGAACCGACTGCCGTTGGCGTTGCAGAATGTTATCGGGATTTCCTAGATGTATTGATTCTAGATAGAAAAGACAAGCATCTGGCCAAGAGAGTCGAACGTCTGGGAATCAGGGCTGTAGTTACTAACACGATCATGGCAACTCTCGGAGATAAGATCAGACTAGCAAGAGCTACGATGAGTGAGATCTCACGATGAATCAATCTTCCTTCACAGATATTCACGCAATAGTGCCGGTTAACGTACCGAACGGGTCTAAGAAGCGATTATCAAATCGGTTAGATGCGAGTCAGAGAGCTAACCTTACGATTACGATGCTCATGAACGTATTAACCGCACTGAAACGGTCCAGCTCGGTCAGTTCGGTTGTTGTTGTCTGCGCCGATTTGAATGTGCAGTCGGTAGTTGAAGGGTTTGGTGCAACCTTCCTCTGGGAAGGTAAGCGTCGAGGTCTGAACCCCGCTTTGAACTTCGCCATGAAGAAAGTCCCTTCCGAATCGCCAGTCCTAATTATCCATGCTGACCTGCCACTACTCACTCATGCCGACGTAGATAATCTCGTAAGACGCGCTGGAAATTGCTCGCTAACGCTTTTGCCCTCCAAGGATGGAATGGGAACAAACGCAATCCTGATGCGATCGCCGAACATGATTCAACTCGCATTTGGTAGGAGAAGTTTTCATCGACACGAAGTCTATGCGCGAAAGATGAAGATACCGTTCCGAGTCATCAGCATTCCCGGAGTAGCGTTCGATATCGATAACGAGAAAGACTTTGATGAGCTGGTAAAACAGTGTTATAATAGGCAGACTCGGCGATTTATGAAGAGAATTCGACTCGAACCAGAAGAGGCCGGAATATTGCCCGTATTAGTCAAGGCGCGCTAACTAGGGATTTGTGCACCACTCAGGTCAGTATCCGGGAAACTTTAATTCCGTCAGCTACTGCTCCCATGATGTGGATCTAGATGTCTTCAGCTAGAGAGAAAAGGCGTAAACGCGAAGCGCCAATGCCAGCAGCGAGCGCAGGATTGCTAAGATTCTTCGAGGAAGATACTCCCGGAATCAAAGTCGGACCTGAAGTCGTATTGATGATGTCCATCGGGCTGGTTGCCGTAAGTCTCTTCTTACATGTTGTTTTCAAGTAGACATCTGACTAAAATCGGGAAGCTTCATCTGCATTATAGCGGGAAGAGGTCCCGCTTTGATGCCGAGTTTACCTTCAATTTGACTCGCCAGTACATCTGTATAGCCAGTGAAAATATAGACCTCTTGAGGATTAATCCGACTAACGAACTCTATTAACTGCTCAAAATCGGCATGACTACTAAGCGGAAAGGCCGCGTATCTTCTAAACGCTTGTCTTATTGCCCATCCGGTCGCGAATGCACGGGACGCGTTGTGAGGCATGTGGTCGCCGTGACCTGTCGTAACGTATACACAATTGCCGTTCTTCAGCGCTTTCTTTCCCTCGGATGTCGACGAATCGAGAAACTCGAGCTTAATGCCGTTTCTGTCATACACATCATTTGCGTGCGCAATAGCAGGGCTACAAACAACAAGCACATTTGTATACACATTGAACAGACGAACGACCTCTTGCGGTTTGCCTGAAGAATAGACCTGAAAGGTGGGGATCTTCTTTCTCTTGATCTCTGTCATCGTCCATCTGATGATGTCTGCATACATCATGCTCCTTCGCGGAAATGTATATGATGGATGACCGTAAGTGCCTTCAATAATCAGATAATCGCATGACCGTCCTTCTGCTGCTTGGGTAGTCAGAGTATCAACGCAGTTGATGTCGCCCGTGTATATTGCCCTAAACTTAGGTGTCTCTACCTCAAATTGGCATGAGCCTAACATATGTCCAGCGTTCAGGGCTGTTATTCTTGCCCCATCGATTTCCATCGATTCCCCAATCTGGAGCGTCTTTGTCCTCTTCACTTCGCGTTTTCTTAGAGCTTGGTGGATTTCCAGAGTCTCAAATGTGGAAAATTTCTTTGCTGAGGTGCTAAAGCCGTATGTGTGATCTGAATGAGCGTGTGTGATGAATACGTTCCATTCAGGATGGAGACGTCGTCCTGGGGTTGGATCGAATAGCAGGCGTGTTTTCCCAGTGTCTATAAGTATACCATTGGCCCAGCCGATCTTATCCAACTATTTCGCGCTCAGTGGGAGGTTACTTCTGAAGAGTCTGATGCGTATTGACCGAATCTGATCTCTCCGAGTTCATCTTTGGTAAGTCTACGCCTCTCGACTTTTGAAGGATCTGATGCAACAAGGCTACTGTTTCCAAGTGGGTCTTCTATTATTATGGTAAAACAGGGTTCCGAGTCCCTTGCATCATGAATTTTTTCAAGCATTTTCCGGCCGCGATTGACGCACGGTGCGTCTGTTGAACTTAACATGAAGATTAGGGCGTCTTCTACTTTTGCCAACACGCCTTCGACATTTGTGATGAACCCTTCACTATTTGGACCGGGTGTGATCGTTGCACCGAATTCAGGGATGCTGATCGTGGCAGTGCCTGATTTAATGACTTTAATGTCGAGATCAGCCAGTGAACTTATCTTCGCTTGAATATGGATCGGCTCTCGTTTTTCTAGAGACAATACGTCTGTATGTCTGTAACCGCACTTAGAGCATCGTGTAGTGTTGAATAGTACGGTCCCGAAATGTTCAACGTTGTATTCTGTCTGACTAATGTTCATGTTCTCGGAGTCACAAGAAGGGCAGCGGATTCCAGAAGTCAAATTTGTCTCAGAAGATGCCAAATCTACCTCGATTGGCTATACTGTGGTATCATATGAAGGTTAGAGTACGGAAGCGGCTCGAGCGTATTTTCACTCATCTCTCGAATCTATATCGGTCACATGGAAATATCTCAACAGGTACCTGATGGATAAGACTACAGGACATTCATGCCCTCGATGCGGCATGGAATCGCTTAGCATATACTACGAAGAGGGAGCAGATCTCCAGTTAGGAGTAGGGTGTCAAAGTTGCGGGCTCAAGGGTTATTTCATTAACGGAAAATTGGTCCAACTCGCCACCGCTTGAAACTCGATAATTAATCTTCATCTCAGGATCCGTATCAATCATCCATAATGCTGAAAAGATGGGATTTCCCGTGAGTCGTGGGAAGAAAATTGGCACCGGTCATCTGGTTCTTTGGATTCGATTCCCTGATGGAATTCATTGCCTTTGCTATCGCCATGGCAGTTGCACTTCAAGCTATGAAAGGTTACGCGCTGACACGGGAACGTACCCTCCTGTACTTGAACATCAGTTTCCTTCTATTGGGTGCGGGTCTGCTTGTTGATGGATTAGCTAATCTCATAGTGCTTCTTAGTAGATTTCATCGGAATTTCATTTATCTCTCTCGGCTAGGGCATACAATTGACTTCCTAGCGCAACTAGTGGCCTACACCATCCTAGTCATCGTATACGTACAACAGACACGCACGTTGAGCGGACAAATTGCGGTAGCTGCTCTTCCCATTGCTTTACTCGAGAGCAATCCGTTCACAGAGCTTATTCTAATCTTCTTATTGGTCTATATTGCGGCGCAGACAGCTATCAACTACAACGTCAGCAGGACAACAAATTCGCTCCTCGTCTTCGGTGCATTTGCGTCCCTCACTCTCGCTCATGTATTCTTCCTGCTATTCACCGTGGCACCGATCTTCTTCCCATTTGCTCACATTTCGCAACTATTCGGCTGCCTTCTGCTCCTGGGAATGTTGTTCAGGGTGAATCAGACTCAATGATACCTAATGTGCAAAGCGCTGTGGGAAGACCACCCGCGAAGTACAGGTCTCAGTTTAGAATTTTCGTCGACATCATGAGAGTTATTCAACGAGAAGGAAATGAGGCCAAGCCAACCCGCATTTTGTATGGAGCCAACCTATCACATGATAGGCTTGTGAAATATCTTGAAGAGCTGAAGGAGTTGGGGGTGATTCAAGAATCAGGATCGAACGAGAAGATATATCATCTTACTCAGAAGGGAGTCGAATTTCTGAATAATTTCAGAAAAGTGGAAGCTTTCGCAGGAGCATTCGGGTTCAAGATCTAACGTCGCATTAAAGTAATAGCGAGAATCATAATCCGTAGCAGGACTTGAAATGCCACGTTACTCGCACTTGCAGCAGATTACAGAGCAGGCCAAGAAACCGGACTGGTTACGCGTCAAGTCCGCGGCTGGACAGAATCCTGAGAGAATACGAACAATACTTCGAACACATAATCTTCACACCGTGTGCGAGGAAGCTCATTGCCCAAACGTGGGTGAATGTTGGGGTGGAGGAACCGCAACTTTCATGCTTATGGGAGATGTTTGCACCCGCGGCTGCCGATTCTGTATGGTGAAAAGTGGGAACCCTAACGGCGAACTGGACATCTTCGAACCCGTCAAGATCGCAAGGGCGATCGCTGAGCTCGGATTGAAGTATGTCGTAATAACCTCCGTTGACAGAGATGATCTACCCGACGGCGGCGCTGGACACTTCGCTTCAACGATTAGAGCGATCAAGAGCCGTGATCAAAACGTCGTCACAGAAGTGCTGATACCCGACTTTAGAGCGGACGTGAGCAATATTCGCAAGATTGTTGAAGCAAAACCTGAGGTTATAGCGCATAACATTGAAACAACAGCAACCCTAACACCGAGAATCCGCGATCCGCGAGCAACATACAGACAATCACTCCAAGTACTCGAGACAATCAAGAAACTGAACCGAGAAGTTTACTCTAAAAGCTCAATTATGCTCGGACTGGGTGAAACCGAAGATGACCTCGTTAGAACGATGCGAGATTTACGGCAAGTCGACGTTAACATATTGACCTTAGGTCAATATCTGCGTCCGTCTAAGGGCCACCTCCCCGTCGTCGAGTTTGTGTCAGTATCACAGTTTGAATACTACAAGGAGATTGCCGAAGAGATGGGGTTCATGTACGTCGCATCCGGGCCGCTTGTACGCAGTTCTTACAGGGCCGCTGAATTCTTCGTAGAAGCTTTAATTCGGCATAATACAACGAAATCATGACTGTTACCGAAAGCGATTGCAGCTGAAGAAAGATTTACAAGCATTGATCTGGAGTTTTGAATCATCGTAATAGTCTTGGGCGTCTAGCGTTGACTCTGGAACTTCTACAGATTATCAAACCATCTGGTGAGTATGTCGAGCAGATGGAACCGGAGATTGCTCATGATGAATTGCGGAAATTGTATCGGCTCATGATGTTGGTTCGTAATCTCGACACTCGATCTCTTCAGCTGCAGAGACAGGGGAGAATCGGATTCTACATCGGCTGTTTGGGCCAAGAGGCAGCACAAATCGGAAGCGCTTACGCTTTGAAATCAGAAGACTGGGTCTTTCCCGCATACAGAGAAGTTGGAACCATGCTACAACGAGGGATCCCTCTTCAAGACCTCATGAACCAATACTTCGCCAACGCCGAAGACGTGCAGAAAGGACGCCAACTGATGAACCTATACGGTCGTAAGTCAGCTAATTACGTAACTGGCTCTGCCCCAATCGCAACTCAACTTCCTCATGCAGTCGGAGCAGCTTTCGCAGCAAAACTCCGCGGCGACAAAGTCGTTACCCTTGTCTACTTCGGAGAAGGCGCCACCTCCGCGAACGATTTCCATACAGGGATGAACTTCGCAGGCGTCTACAAGACGCCAACAGTCTTCTTCTGCCAAAACAACCACTACGCGATATCACTGCCAGTTGAAAGACAAACCGCAACAGAAACGATTGCCGTCAAAGCCAAAGCCTACGGATTCGAAGGCGTACGCGTGGACGGAAACGATATCCTCGCCGTATACAGGACCACAAAGGAAGCAGTCGATCGAGCTCGCTCGAACGGTGGTCCCACCTTAATCGAGGCAGTTACCTACCGAATGGGACCGCACTCATCGTCAGATGATCCCAAACGGTACCGGTCAAGCCAAGAACTAGACGAATGGCAGATGCGCGACCCTCTAGCCAGATTCAGAAGGTATCTGGAGAGAAAACGTATCTGGTCCTCAGCAGACGAGATCAAAGCGCAAGAAGATACAAATCGCCAAATTGATGAGGCGATCTCTCACGCCGAGAAGATACCGCGACCTGCCATTGAAACGCTCTTCACCGATGTATACGCTGAACTCCCTTGGCACATACAAGAGGAATTTCGTGAACTGAAAGACGAGGACGAGGGACGATAGATTGGCAATGCTCACCTTAGTCCAAGCCGTCAATCATACACTCCGCGAAGAGATGCGGCGTAATGACGACATTGTTGTGCTTGGGGAAGACGTTGGAGTGGACGGCGGTGTCTTTCGGGCGACAGAAGGGCTCGTCCAAGAATTTGGCCCAAACAGAGTCATTGACACGCCCCTCGCCGAGTCAGGAATTATCGGCATCTCCATAGGCATGGCTCTATACGGTATGAGACCCGTCCCAGAAATCCAATTCATGGACTTTATTTATCCCGCATTCGATCAAATTCAAAGCGAACTTGCAAAATTCCGATATCGATCAGGCGGCCAATTCACCTGCCCCTTGGTAATTCGAACGCCATATGGAGGCGGCATTAGGGGAAGCCATTATCACTCTCAAAGCACCGAAGCATTCTTCGTTCATACACCAGGACTAAAAGTTGTTATTCCATCGACCCCCTATGATGTGAAAGGTTTACTGACATCCGCACTTCGTGATCCAGACCCGGTACTGTTTCTCGAACCAAAGAAGATCTACAGAACCGTACGAGGTGAGGTGCCGGATGAAGAATATTCCATCCCGATAGGTAAAGCACGAGTTGTTCGTGAAGGGAACGATGTTGTAGTCTTTGCCTACGGAGCTATGCTTCATGTCGCAATTGAAGCAGCCGATATGGCTGCGTCTGCAGGAATCAGCGTGGAAGTCGTTGACATTCGCACCCTCTTGCCATTCGATATTGAAACGATAATGGGATCAGTCCAAAAGACAGGACGAGTCGTTATTCTGCATGAAGCATGCAAGACCTGTGGATTCGGTGCAGAGATTGCGGCGCAAATTGCCGAGCGATCAATACTCCACCTCAAGGCACCAGTCATCCGAGTCGCAGGTTACGATACGCCATTCCCGCTGGTCCTCGAAGACAAGTACTTGCCGAACGCTAACCGCGTGATGAGAGCCATCGACAAAGTTTACAGATTCTAAGAGTCGCTTGGAATTGGTGTACGAATTTCGACTTCCCGACACAGGAGAAGGAGTAGCGGAAGGTGAAGTTGTAAAGTGGCTTGTGAAGGAAGGGACGGAGGTTAAGGAGAATCAGCCACTTGTGGAAATAATGACTGACAAAGTCAATGTCGAAATACCGTCACCCAAAGCAGGTACCATCCTGAAGCTAATGGCTCGAGAAGGAGAAGTGGTCAAAGTTGGCCAAGTGCTCATAGTAATAAAAGAGAAGAGCGAAATCGCATCCACGCCACCGCAGACAATCAGCCCTCCGGAACCTAATCGCTCACCGACAGGCAAAGTGGTCTCAGCGTCTGCCCTTGAATCGTCTCAACTGCGCGAAATCCTCGCAACTCCTGCGACCAGAAAACTCGCGAGGGATCTCGGAGTAGATCTGACATTAGTCCACCCTACCGGACCAGGAGGACGAATCACAGATGAAGATGTCAGATCAAAAATGAAAGGGGCACAGGTCACAACAGTGAGCTCCGCAATGAAATCAACAGCCATAGGCCCAGAAGAACGAATCTCGTTAAGAGGACTGCGACGTAAGATCGCAGAGCGGATGATAAAATCTCAAAGCATCTCTGCCCAAGTAACACACGTAGAAGAAATTGACATGACCGAACTCGTTCAGCTAAGAGAAAAAACAAAGGCCGCGACAGAAAAACGCGGTATCAAACTCACTTACATACCCTTCATAATCAAAGCATTGGTCCCAGCGCTCAAACAATTCCCCTACCTAAACGCGACCCTCGACGACGAGAAACAAGAGATCGTACTCAAAAAATATTACAACTTCGGAATTGCCACTGCCACTGAGCAAGGCCTCCTCGTGCCCGTTGTAAGAAACGCAGATCATAAGACCATAATTCAATTGGCTGAAGAAGTCGCGCGACTGAGTGAGAAAGCTAGGGCAGGTCAACTGACCCTCGACGAAGTACAGGGCGGGACTTTCACAATCACAAACATTGGAGGTGTAGGAGGACTCTTCGCAACGCCGATCTTGAATTGGCCGGAAGTTGGCATTCTCGGAGTTTATAAGATCACTAAGAGACCAATTGTAAGAGAAAATCAAGTCATAATCCGAGATATGACTAACCTCTCAATTTCCTTCGACCATCGCGTGTTAGATGGCGAAATGGCAGCAAACTTCATGAACTTAGTCAAGCAACATCTCGAAGACCCCAAAATGTTACTTATAGAGTCGTAGTGAGCCACGACAGGGAGAAGTGACTGTGCAGTCGGCTACTTTTTTGCATCTAACGAAATCACACCTTGAATCGAAAGACTAGGCAAAATAAGATATGACCGAATAACATCAATTTAGACGGCTTCGAGCTTGGCTACACTAGGCAGAGAACGGATTTTCAAGTTAATCGAAAGTGGTATGCTCAAAATTGAACCGTTCAACAGGGAGCAAGTCGGTCCCGCCTCGATTAACCTTCATTTAGGCGACACTTTTCGAGTCTTCGAAAAAACTCGTGACGTTTTCCATATCCGTGAAGATTCGGATTATAGACAGCTTACAAGAACGGTGAAAGTTGAAAAGAATAATTACTTCCTTATTATGCCGAACGAACTAGTTCAAGGTATCACGGAAGAGTACCTGTCACTCCCAGCAGGTCTAAGCGGCAGGATCGAAGGTAGATCGCGGTTCGCAAGACTAGGGCTCCTTATACACTTAAGCAGCGGATTCCTTCAGCCTGGCAGCACAGGGAAAGTCGTTCTGGAAATCCTCAACGTCTCCCCCTTACCCTTGGCCTTACATCCTGGTACAGCGATATGTCAAGTAATTCTCGAAGAAGCGGTTGGTGCGGCAGCCTATCAAGGAGCGTTTGCGGGTCAAGTCGCTCCATAAAGTAGATTGCGTATAGGTATGAACAGGCTTCGTTTGCGACTTCTTACTTAGCCAATCCTACGGAGAACATGTGTTCGAGATCATAGTTGCTGAAACAAGCGAATGCAATCTGAGTTTTGGTTTCGGTAATCCCTCTGATTTTAGCAAAATCATTAGTTACTGTCTTAGCGAGTTCTTCTGCTTCTTTCACTCGCACGATTGCAATAAGGTCGTAATCTCCTGCCACCGAGTAGACTTCAGTTACGTTAGGAATTCCTAGAATTTCATCTGGAATTACGCTTATCCTTTCCCGCGCGACCTTCATCATCACGAAGGCAGTAATCATCGTATAAACCTGATATTAGGAACGGATGAACGATCTTAAAGTCTATTGGCTTCTACTTCAGTTTGAATAACGCTTGCTATATCGTTCGCTAATAGACCGTTTAGAGAATCATCCTTTCCTTCGACCATAACGCGAATTAACGGTTCAGTACCCGACGCGCGGACAACAATCCGACCCTTTCCTTGAATCTGACGATCCGCCTGCCTGATAGCTTCCTGAACTGCTGTATTATGTTCCCAATGCTTCGTGCTCCTTACGTTAACGTTCAACTGAACTTGCGGAAGACGTTGCATCATAGCAGCGAGAGCGGAAAACTTGCCACCTCGCCTTTTCAAAGTCGAAAGTAACTTTACTCCGGTTATCAAACCGTCACCAGTCGTATTGTATTCAAGAAATACAACGTGGCCTGACTGTTCTCCACCGATTACAGCTCCGCTTTTCATCATTTCCTCAACGACGTACCTGTCGCCGACAGAAGTGCGTTTCAACGTGATGTTATGTTCTCGAAGAGCGATCTCTAATCCGTAGTTGGACATTACAGTAGCTACGACTGTATTGTTCTGTAATTTTCCACTTTGAATAAAATCGATAGCTTCAATCAGCACAATTTGATCACCATCTACTATCTCGCCTCTCTCATCTACAGCTAGCACTCGGTCTCCATCTCCATCAAACGCTAGACCGATGTCCGCTCGATGCGTAAGCACAGCCTTTTGTAAATTATCCAGATGAGTTGAACCGCAGTTTAGGTTAATGTTCGTGCCATCTGGTTTGTCAGAGATCGATACAATATTCGCTCCTAGAGCAGTGAACAACTCGGGCGCTATGGAGAATGTTGCTCCGTTAGCCAAATCTATCACTACATTCAAGCCGCTCACTGAAATCTTCTCAATCTGTTTCAGATATTCCAGATACTTCAAAAGAAGTGAAAGATCGCGTTTAACGGATCCCTGTGGGACTTTAGGGAAATGCAATTGATCGTAGTTATCTAATGCCTGCTCGATTGCAGATTCTCTCTCTTCCGTAATCTTGAACCCATCATTTGATATGAATTTTATTCCGTTATATTCTGCTGGGTTATGAGATGCTGAAATCATCGCTCCGCCATTGAACTGGCCAGTTCTTGTGAGATATGCTAGACCGGGCGTTGGTATGACCCCGGCTAATGACACGTCGACACCTTGCGAGATTAACCCAGCGCACATAGCATCCTCCAATGGCTCACATGAAGATCTAGTATCTCTCCCGATTATCACCTTCCACGGACCAGGAGAGTCGCGAGTGATCATCATTCCGAAAACTCGCGCGACTTTGAAGCTTAGATCTGCCGTTAGATTCTTCCCAACAATGCCGCGGATACCGTCTGTTCCAAAAAGCTTCTTCATATGAATGCACCCGCTCGGTCTTTTCGTTTCATGAATAAGCCATAGTTATTACTAAAGAATGGTTGTTAGTAGGCCTAGGACTGAAAGTAGATGGAGAAGACAGAATTATACATACAAATCGCAAAAATAGTAATGATGGCAATCTTCCTCGCCGTCTTTCTCGCGGTGATTCTGTTGGGAAAGATGACGATCACAATTAAATGAGCTCAGCTAGCTGAAAACACGATGCTGATAACTCAATAGTCACGTTTTCTGCGAAAACATATTCTGCTACGAACCACTCCATGCACATTGGTTCCGTTCTCGGCCGTGTATTCTCGTTTGCGCCTGCTATTGCTACTGATATTGTTCTACTCTGGATGAGATGAAAGAGACCTTACAGCACTTGGTCAGAATCTTCTTGAGATTTCTTCTCCGAACAATTGTAGTGATTCTAACTCTCGTTTCGGTTCGAAACTGACTATCAAGTAATCGACCCCAACGTCTCTGAACATCTCGATCTTTCTACGAACTTCATCGGGGTCGCCTGCGATGACAAATTCATTTCGCATTTCATCAGAAATCTTGCCGAAGGTCTCTGAAACTCGCCGCTGAACTGTATTTGAATCCTTGTCGATGACGATAGCGCCCAGTTTAGTCTTAACAATCTCATCGTAATTTCTGCCAGTAGCTTTGCAATGTTCACGTAATATCTTGAATTTTCGTTTCACAGTTTCTGGAGAACCGAAGACGTTGCATGCATTTGCATACTTGGCTACGAGCCTCAAAGTCTGCTTCTCACCACCGCCGCCTATTAGTATTGGTGGGTAAGGTTTCTGAATCGGCTTAGGATTACAGTACGCATCCTTGATATGATAGAATTCTCCTTTGAAGGTGGCGCGATCGTCTGTCCACATCTTCTGAATAATCTGAACAGCTTCTTCCAATCGTCTAAAACGTTCGCGCGTCGAAGGAAAAGGAATACCGTAAGCATCAGATTCTTCAACATTCCATGCTGCTCCGATTCCCATGTACAGTCTTCCCTTGCTTAGAACATCAAGAGTAGCACCAATTTTCGCCAATATAGACGGATATCTATAGATGATACCTGTCACCATAGTGCCAAGTCTAATCTTTGATGTGATACCAGCAATAACTCCAAGCGTTGTCCAGCCTTCAAACATAGGCTCATAGACTTCGCCGACATTCGCAATTTGATGAAAATGGTCCATGACCCAGAGCGAATCGAAATTGTAACGTTCGGCTTCTAGTGCAACGCGGCGAAGTGATTCAATGGTTTCGGAACCTTCGCCGTCATAGGAGAAGTTCGGATGTTGAATACCAAATTTCACTCAAAATTCCCCAACTGTAAAGTGATGTCTCCAGAAATAAGCTACACGTATGCCTCAACGACGAAAAGATTTAGATTCAAAAACTATTAACAAATGATAAGTGATAATGTTGAAGATAAGTGCTAGGAATAGGTTCTCGGGTACCGTTGTAAGTGTTGAGAAAGGCCCGATCACGTCTCTGGTTAAAATGAAAATCCAAACCCCCATAACAATCACTGCTCTGATCAGCAAAGAAGCAGCAGAAGATCTCGCACTCAAATCTGGAGATGCTGTAGAGGCAATTATCAAAGCGACAGAGATTATGGTCGCCAAGGGGTAAGATCGCCCGACGATTGAGCTCAGTGAATCTTTTGCGGAAGTTTTTCTACACCGGTATACATGTCTCAAATCTAGCGAAATCAATCAATTTCTACACCAAATCTCTGGGCATGAAACTACTTTTCAAAACTGGGATCAAAGAAACTGGCGGCAAGGTTGCATGGCTTAGATCCAGAGGGTCACACCAAGTTCTCGAATTAAACTGGTATCCGAAAAACTATCGGTATGGCGGCAAGTCTGGGTTAGACCACTTGGCGTACGAGGTCGGCGATGTAGCTAAGGAATACGCCAGGCTTGCTAAGAAGCATAAGGGAGCTATCGCACCATTCAAGGAGGGCAGATGGATTCTCGCCTACGTGAAAGATCCCGATGGAAATTGGATTGAACTCGGCGAGCGCGTTAGAAAGAGCTCAAGATAGCTGCTTTACTGGTCGCAATTCGAACGCTGGCTGAGGCAGACTGAATAGGCGAACCTGTATGAACGGCGTTAGATAATTTTCTCATAAACGATGCAATGATTGCCCCAACTGTCCACTTTGAACGTATTCTTCGCAACATGCATCAAGTGAGCGTCATATGGCAAGAAACCTCCAATCCATTCGACTCTCATGTCCTTGGCCTTCCTTAGGATCAGACGCATAGAACTCGTTGGATCACCTTCTAGGAGAGTGAAGCTGGATGATTGTCTATCGAAACTTTTTTCGGGCTTAGTTAAGATGAAAGTTGATCCATCTTCAGAGCATAATTCACGTCTTCCACTTATTCTTTTGATCAATGTTTCGCTAGCCCTAACGAAGTGTCTCTTGTAGCCTAAGTATCCGTGTGTTTTCGAGAGATAAGATGATTTGAGAATGCTTCGCGTCGATTTGAGGTCTCTTCCTGAACTAGAATGCCTCACTCGAACATGTTGTTTCAACCGAAAGTTGTGTGACACGTGGACAGCTTCGCAAATCCGGTGGAATCCGCCTTTCTCGCATGCACTAATGGCAGCATGATTCATCGATAAGGTCCAAAGACGTAAGACTCCAATTCCACGGCTCTCTGCTCTCCTAGCCGATTCACGTTGAAGAAATCGCGCCACGCCTCGACTTTGCCAGTCAGGATCTGTTCGTGCCATGCTCAACCATCCACTTCCATCGATACATTTTTCGAAGCGCGTCATTCCAACTAACTGGTCCCTATACCATGCGAGAAACAGTTCGCTTTCAATTATTACTTCGCGCAATATCCATAGAACATAATCGTCCGGGCCAACCGCTCTTCTGCAAAGTCGTCTAACTGCTGCGTAGTCGGACGGTCGAGCAATGCTGACATGTAATGAAAAATCAGCGTTCATCTTGTGATCTCAGTTCAGAGCCACATGCACGAAAACTTTAGCATCGTTCACAAGGTTGTCGATCTTGCAGTATTCGTTTGGTTGATGAGCCATGTCATCAAGCGTTGACCAAACTGCAGTATTAATGCCGTTTCGTCTGAAGTATAGGCCAACGGTGCCTCCGCCGATTCCAATCGGTTTGCCATTGATACCTCGCAGATCTTTCAGAGCTCTGCTCAGCCTTTGAACTATTGCCGAATTGATTGGTGTGGGATCTACATTCTCCTCAAACTGGATCGGCGTAAGCTCGATGCGTGCCTCGGTTTCTTTCTCCATCTTCGACTTTAGATTTTCAATGTCTTTCATTACTGCTTCTAATCTGTACCTTGTGAGAATTCTACAATCGAAATATTGCACATCAAGGCCTGGCACCGTGTTGATGTTGTCAACATTCAACTCATGTTTGGTCGGTTCGAAAGTGGAGACTGGTGGATCGAAGAGTTGATCGGATTCTGAATATTTGGAGTGGAGGAGTTCATCGACTTGTAATGCGAATTTCATGCCAATGCGGTGAGCATTGAGTCCCTTAGACGGGAGGGCTCCGTGAACTTGTTTTCCTTTTGTCGTTATTTTCAGCCAGAGAATACTCTTCTCGGCAACTTCTATTTCGCTGCCGTCTTTGCAGCCGGTGTCGGGAACAATGGCCATATCTTGGGGTTTGAAGACGCCTCTTTCGACCATTGGTATTACCCCATATTTGCTTCCAGTTTCTTCGTCGGATACGTAAGCGAAACCTACATTGAAGGTTGGTTTTGTCTGAAGATTCTTCAACGCGTTGAATGCGAAGAGAGTGGAGACCACGGCTTGTCCATTATCTTCTGAGCCTCTGCCGAAAATCTTCCCATCTTTCACGACAGGATTAAATGGATCGGTGTTCCAGAGTTCTCGTGCTCCTTCAGGAACTGTATCCAGATGGGCGGCGAACCAGAGTGTCTTGGTTCGATCTGTTCCTTCAATGAGAGTGGTAAGATTTATTCGGACACCTTCTGATACTCGACTATCAGCAAAATCGAATCTTGAGACTTTAGCTCCACGGCTTTCAAGCCATTTCTGCACAAAAATGGCGCGTTGATATTCGCCATTTCCTCCGTCGTCAGGGTTAACTGCTTTGATTTTCAGCATGTCAACCATGAACTGAGTCATTTCTTGGCGCGAGTTACTGACGTTCTGTAACGCGAGTGATAGGGACATTTACTTTTTGCACTCAATTTGAAGCCTAAGACGTACTATAGATAAAACTTGCCTGGTTCAACGTAAATATGTGAAAAGTACTTCAGACGCTAGGCTCCCCGTATATGACTATCAAATTCAACTTAGAATCATTACGGCGCAGACTGAAGCCAGTAGCGCGTGTTATGGAATCAGGTGATAATCCTGAGGCTGCTGTTGCAGTAATACTCGATTCATCAGGTGGCTCGCTTCTCTTAATTCAACGAACTGAAAGGATAGGTGACCCATGGTCTGGACAAGTCGCGTTTCCTGG
>Ga0187780_10001004_pt1 | contig 21120 bp, 14 predicted proteins | sample 1015_Q2_SP10_20__FD_132429 | JGI IMG/M metagenome (GOLD analysis project Ga0187780, IMG submission 132429) | Tropical peat soil microbial communities from peatlands in Department of Meta, Colombia - 1015_Q2_SP10_20_MG | ecosystem: Environmental > Terrestrial > Soil > Wetlands > Peat | place... | reverse complement strand
TGGATGCGGACGGCCGTGCGTAAAGAGGTCACATCCTTCGGCACGTTCCTGAGCACGCTTTGCCATGAATTCTGTCACCATCTCGATTTTCAGAAGTTCGGGCTTCGCGATTCCTGGCACACGCGCGGGTTCTATGAACGGGCCGCAGTGCTTTATCATCACGCGCGGGATACGGCTCCGAAGCGTCTGTTTTGGGTGCCGGTGCGGGGTGGACGCTGGCGAATTGACTGGCCGCGCACCAATCGTGGCGGGTAATCCCAGGGGCCGAGCGGGACGCCGCGGATCACGTTGGCCAAAGCCGCCGATCCTTGTATCTAACCGTCAAAGCCGAAGGCCAGCTGCAACAGCGCTCGAAAAACACGGCGAGGATTCTCTGGGTTGGAGTCTTGGCGCTGACCGCCATCAGCCTGCCGGCTTCGATTCTGGCCCGTCCTTTGACACGCTGACGAATTACCGGACGTACCCGATTACCTGGCTGGTTCCGACGGCAGTGGTGGCTTCGTTGATCGGCATTTTTCTTTTCTTGCGCCAGCGACCGCAAGGCCCTTGCTTGCTCCTGCGCATATCTTACGTTCATGCTGGTGGGCGCTGCTCTTGCTTTGTATCCACGGCTGTTGCCTTCGAGCAATGGTCCCTCCCGCGATATCACGATTCAAGATGCGCTTTCCGGACCCCACACGCTTCACGTCGGGCTGGTAGGGTGGACGCTGGGCATGTGCCTGGCAGTTTTGTATTTTGTGATTGTCGATCGCTGGTTTGGAGGGAAAGTTTCCGCGGACAGTTCTGGCTATGGACACTGATTCTCGTTGTCCTGCGCCTTGCGTCATCGATCCTATCCCCCCAAAGCTGGCTGATAAGAGCGGGAAAAACCGGTCGATAGCGGCACGTCCGAGGGGCCCCCAGGGCCCATAAGTACTCAGCCCGCGTTACGAAGTAGCCATTGCCGGGACGGTCGATTGTTCATACCATGGCGTCCTCCGGGGGAGGTGAGGCCCCTCAGAGACGCGAAGTGCAGAGGGACTCATCAGGGAAACTTGGTGGGTCCTTTTGCTTGCTGCAGAGTGCAACTTCTTGCCAACCTAGGATCTGCCATGCTCGGTTAATATCGTTTGCCGGCAACCAAGGCAATCCATCCAGCACAGATCCTGAAAAATCGACCCACGGTGGATCTCGCTTGATAGGCCTGGTTTTTTGCTCTGCGTAAGGGGTTTTGAGAGCTAATAGATTAGAGATTGGGAAGGCCAGCAACTCGACCAGGCAGAAGCAAACCAAAAACAGGCAGGTTGTCGTCGGTTTCTTCCCTGCCGTTAAATCTACCGGCGGTGTGCAGTATCTTGGCTCGAACGGAATAACGTTTGCAATGCGGCTTCAAACACGGATTCCGCCAACGTCCGGTCCTCGTCCGAGTGTGACATATCCAACTGGAATCCCCCCGCTAATGGGGTGACTACAATGGTCACGGGTTCCTGCAGAATGTTCTTCATTTAGCTTGCCCTCGTACTCGGGGGTTTTCGAAAACCTGACTTTTCCATTCCCAAGGTAGAAAAAGCCCATTCAACAGTCGTTCTTTTCTTGTTCTTCGACCCGCTTTTCATTTCTCTCCGGACCTCCTCCGGAGCGGGTGTTTTGGATTTTCCGATTTCTGGTCGGCGCCGTCTATGGCGAACGGGTGGGGGGCACGATGGTGGCCTACTCCGGGAAATTGCAGAGTTCAGACGAACCTCGTTCAGTCTCTCTGCGGGCTCGAGGAGCAGAAGTCATGTTATTGAATCCGCAGGAGTTGGCTTGGTGTCGAGACTGGCGACGCAGGGTGGCCGTAGACGATCGAGAAACAATGCGCAGACTAACGCTCGGGGAAATGGCCTGTCGCTGCAGGTCGGAGTCGGACGGCGTACCATTAGGTGGCATGCGCTCGAACCGCCTAGAGCACGTCGATCGAGACCCCGACACAAGCGCCAACGCCCGGCTTCGAGAAGAGCCCTATGAAGAAGATGACGATGAGGAAGAGGAAGACAATGGAAAAGAAAAGGAAAAGGATGTTGAAGACGACGAGGAAGATGGGGGCTATTCGGTATTCCGAGGAAGCATGTCCGGCGGGTGCGAGATTTTGAACAATGTTAGGCGTTACTCCGCATGGGGCGGGATTTGCCACTTGCCTAGCTGAGCTTCCGCAGCTGGCGCTCTGTAAAATGCTAGGGGAATTCGGCCGAGACAACCGCGGCCCATCATTCATGGGTGCGAATAACGAAGGAGAACAACCCAAGCCGGAGGAAAACGTGAGCGAGGTAGAGGGAACCATCAATCGGAGAAAATTCCTGACTAACTCCGCAGCCCTGATTGCCGCAGGAGCGGTCTTGCCCAGCAAGGCTCTCTCGTACAGTAGGATTCTCGGCGCCAACGACCGAATTTCGTTATGCCACATCGGAATCGGGAGTCGGGGCGGGGATTTGGGCTGGATCGCGTCGCAACTGAAGACCAGCCACAACGTGGAAATGGCCGCGGTCTGCGATTTATGGCGAGTGAACCGCGACAAAGCAGCCGCCAAGAATGCTGCGTACTACGGCCGAGCACCACGCACTTTCGTCTATTTGGAGGAGGTGCTGGCCGCGAAAGATATCGATGCCGTGCTGATTTCCACACCCGAGCACTCTCACTCGCCCATCCTGAAGATGGCAGCACAAGCGGGCAAGGATGCTTATGTGGAGAAGCCGATGGGCAACGTGCTCTCGGAGGTCAAAGCGGCTCGGGATGCGGTCCTCGAAAATAACCGTATTGTGCAGGTGGGGACGCAACATCGCAGCGAGCCTTATCCCCGGGCTGCGCACGATTTGGTGCAGACCGGCGTTCTCGGGGACGTGAGCAAGGTCGAAATCGTCTGGAACTACCACGGGCCAAGGTGGCGTGGGCGGGAAGAAACCAAGCTGATTCGCGAACAAGATACGGATTGGCACAAATGGCTGCTCACCAAGCCGTACCGCCCCTTTGATCCGCAAGTCTATTGCGAATTCCGCTTGTACAAAGAATTTTCGAGCGGCATTCCCGATCAATGGATGAGTCACGCGATCGATCTCGTGCACTGGTTCATGAATGACAGCTATCCCCGCTCCGCGGTCGCGAACGGCGGGATTTTTGCCTGGCACGACGGCCGCGAAAACGCCGACACGTTCCATGCCCTGCTGGAATACCCCAAAGGCTTTCTGGTCAGCTACTCGACCAGTTTCGGCAACGATGCGCCAGGATTCACGCGCTACATGGGGAAACAGGCCACGCTGATCAATCTCGGAGGCGAGGGCAGCCCACGCTACCAGTTGGTACAGGAAAAGGGGAATCACGAAGACGATGCCGCCATCGACCAAAAGAGGCCGGCGAAATACGTGCTTCTCCCTGGCGAAACCAAGCTTCCACCGATGGGCATCGACGACCTGACGGTCGAACACATGGCCAATTGGTTCGAATGCATGCGATCCCGCCAGCAGCCTCATTGCACGGTCCACGACGGCTTCGCTCACTCGGTAGCCTGCATGATGGCAACGCAATCCTACTGGTCGGGAAAGAAGCAGTATTGGGATGCGGTGAACGAGACCATTCTCGATCACGCGCCGGAGGGCTAGCCGGAGTTCACGCGATTAGGATAGAAAACCGATACTCTGCGCAACCAGTTTGGCAGTCGGTCCGTAGGGTTCCCCGGGCGCGTCGAACTCCATCGAGCAATAACCTCGATAGCCGCTGGATTCGAGGATGGCGAACGATTTTTTCAGGTCAATCGTGAACGGTTTGCCCTGGTCGTTAGTCTCGCCGTCCTTGACGTGGCAAATCCCGTAGGCATGCTGAAACATCGCCGCCAGCGCACGGTAATTGAAATCAGCATTCCCGGTCAGCATGGAATTCGCGAAATCGGGTAAGGCGCGCAGAAACGGGCTGTTCACCGCTTCGATTACCTTCACCAAGAAGAATGCGTCCTCACTGATCAAGTCGTCGTTCTCGAGGTTCACCACGATATTCTTCCCTTGCGCGTATTCGGTCACTTCGCGGAGGCTGTCCGCCGTAGGTTCGACATGGGGCGCCGAATTCGAGGCACCTTCATTGTGCACACGAATGCTTGGGGAATCGATCGCCACCGCCACGTCCACCCACTTCTTGGCGAAAGCGATGGCTTTTTGGCGAGTGGAAGGGTCGGCATCATAGAAGCTGGCCTCTCCGCCGACCGCAATATTCACAACCTTCACATTGGCTTTGGCTAACGCTTGCCGGAAACCGGCGAGATAAGCCGGGGCCAGCGAGCGAAAATGCCGGTAATGCGGCTCGATATTACGTACTTGAAACTTTTCGACTACTTGCGACGCGAATTCCGTAAGATCCATTCCCGGCATACTACGGTCACGATTCGGATTGGTGGGACTCTCGATGTAGGCGCGAAAGGGATAGGAGGCAATGGCAATCCGATCGCGGGGCGCGCGGGGAAATGCGATGTGCGGTTCCTGCGGGACGGTTGCCAGGAGGTTCTTTCCGCTCGACGCTAGCCATCCGACGGTCGCGAGAGCGGTGAATTCCTTTAGGAAAGTGCGTCGAGTAGGTAGGCGCATGAGATTCGGGAATCCTTATTCGACAGTTTCGCAGCTCAAAATGTGACTCGTGCTCCGATCTGGGCGGCGAAGGGAATGCCGACCGTCGTGCCCGGACCAAAGAAGTCGCCCAGAGCGCCGGCGGGAATCGCCAGTTGTTCGAAGCCGGTGACCGGTGCCGTAGCCGTGCAGGCCGGGTTGGTGCACATCGCGGTCACGTTGCCGGACTGTTGATCGGCCAGCGGAACCGGCAGGTCCGACACGTTGGCAATATAGTTAGCGCCCGGATTGTTACGATTGAAGAGATTGAAGAATTCGATGAACGGAATTACCGACCAGCGGTCATGGATATAGAAAGGCCGGCTGACGCGAAGATCCACCTGGACGTAGGGGGTTCCGCGAAATTCATCCAGACTCGTAGGCACCCCATTCACCGCGATGCGCTGACTGTTGTCCGCGGTCGTGATGGTAAACGGACGGGCACTTTCGGCCTGGGTCAAGGTGGTCAGGTTGAATCCGCCGGGAAGGTACAGAGTGCCGGCGAGCACGAAGCGATGGGTCACATTTTCCCCTGACGGGCCGTAGTCTCCGGGTCCAAACGGATTTAGGGGATTGCAAACTCCATTCACATAGTCAAAAAGTTCCCCGAGGACGCAGCCCCAAGTCTGCGCTCTGGAAAGAGTGTAGTTGGCCACCAGGTTGAATCTTTCGGAAACGTTGCCTTGCAAATGAACCATGAGAGCGTTGTAACTGGAGCGATTGTCGGATTTGAACAGATTGAGGTTGGGAACCACACGCGCTTGGTCGGCCGCGTAGTTGGGGTCGGAGGTGGGAATGAGCGGAGTGAAGAGATTGACGCCGCTGGTGTAGCTGTAGCCGCGATAGCCGTGGTTTCCTTCCTGATGGGTATAATCGGCGCTCAGGATCCACTTCTGATTAAAGGCGTGCTGGACGCCGCCGGTGGCGTGAATGTTGTAAGGAGTCCGGTAGTTCGAAGCGATGAGACTGCCTTGGCCTGCTGCGCCGCCAACAATGCACCCCGAGCCCACCAACGCGTAGCTGCCTGGGACATTCACGAAGCGGCAGGGTCCGGACGGCTGGTTCACGGCTTGGAATGCGGTTGCCCATCCGTTTTGTGCCAGATCGTCGTAGAACATTCCGAACCCGGCGCGAATCACGGTTCGACCGCTTTGGCCCGGGGCATAAGCGATCCCGAGGCGTGGCCCGATTTGCTTGCGATAATCCTGGGGCGCGCCCGACTGGAGCGGGATTTGCAAGGCCTGTAAGGTAAGATACGCCGGGTTCTTGAGTTGACTGCGGCCCGAACCCTCGAACAACCCGAAGCTCGCCTGATAGCGCAAGCCGTAGTTTACGGTGAGACGCGACGTCATCTGCCACGAATCCTCGGCATAGAAAGCCAGGCGCTCGACGTCTTGCGAGAAACTTCCCCCCAGGTTGGAAGTCGACGCTCCGGCCAATCGGTCGTTGGTAAATACCGCAGGGGGTTGCGTCACATAAAAAGTAGGGTTCTGAGGAAAGGCATACAGGGTTTCCGTGTTGCCCGGAAACGCGCCGCTCAGCACCGGTTCATGAATGAAGCTGACACCGAATCTCGGCGTATGACGCGGCATGGCGTGGGTCACGTCATAGCGGACTTGATATTTTTCCTGGTTGCGCAGGTCGGGGAAAAAGGTAATGGGCGTAGCAAACTGATTATCCCCGAACGTCTCAAAACCGGAAACTGTGAGGGTGGTGGAACTGAAGGGAAAGGCGAGAGCGTAACCGAGGTCGGAGTTGCGCGCCTGCGTAAGGTGCAGTTCACTGGCGCCCATGGTGAGCGTGCTGAGCCAGGTAGGGCTGATCGTGTAGGTGTTGCCGATGGCGGTGTTCCAGTAATTGTTGTGGGTTTCGAGTCCCGTCGAAGGAAGCGTCCCTTGTTGCACCAAATTATTGTGCGTGATATAGCTGTCGCCTGACACCCGCAGGAACCAGTTCGACTTCGCCGACTGCGCCCAGTCGAAGCGCAACGAACCATCGTAATCGCGGAAAGGAATCGGAACCAAGTTCGGAACCGCGATCGAACTCACCCCCGGGACCAACCCTTCAGAAGCGAGAGTCGCCAACGCGTCGAATTGCGCAACGCTGGCCGGACTGTATGCGATGCTGGCATTCTCATGCACGTGTTCGAAAGCGGCAAAAAACCATGCCTTGTCTTTCTGAATCGGCCCTCCGATCGTGCCCACGTAGTTTTGCCGGGAGAATGGCTGCTTGGGATTAGGCGCAGGATTTTCAATGGGAAAACGGGCGTTCAGGGCGGCCTGGCGATCAAAAAAAGCCGCGTCGCCGTGCCAGTCGTTAGTCCCGTGCTTGGTGGTGATGACCACCGAGCCTGCCGTCGTGCTGCCTGTGTTCGCATCCTCCTGGGCAGTCTGCACTGAGAATTCCTGAATGGCGTCGGGCGAGAAATTTTGCAAGAACCCGCCGATCCAGTCATCCGAGTTGTCGATTCCATCCACGGAAAGTACGTTATTGAGGCCGGAACTTCCGCCCGTAGAAACCGCGGTGATGCGCGCCTTGGTAGGGTCGGAAGGTTCGACCGGCTCGGTTCCTGGGGCAAGATACGCGATGTTGGCAAAGCTGCGCGCGGCTAAGGGCAGAGTTTCCAGATCCTGCGACATGACCGCTGTTTGGTGCACGGCGCTCGCCAGTTGGATGGGCTGTGTGGTAACCGAGGAAGCTTGCGATCGAACCTGAACCGCCTCCTTGGCACCGGCCAGCTTCAGTGTGATGACGTAATCGCGGACGGAGCTAACAATGAGTTGAACGTCGGCATGCGCCTCGGCAAAACCAGGAGCGCTTACCGTCAGACGATAGTGCCCCGGGGAAAGGTCATTCAGCCGGAATTCTCCGCGATCATTGGCGGTGACCTGCCGTTCAGCTGCTGATTCCCGCGCCCGCACCGTGATCTGAGCGTGCGCCAGGCGGGCGCCGCTTGCATCCTGCACGTAACCGCGCAAGGATCCGGCGGGGTTCTGGGCGTTCGTAGCCAAGGAAAAGAGGAGCCATCCCACAAAAAGTACGCTCGAGACCGTGGTTGATTTAGCTCGGTGTATCCGGTACATCAATCTCCTGCTTGCAGCAAGCATGCGCGGTGCGAGGCTTCGTGAAAGTGTGGCATAGAAAGATCTGGGGCTGCAAGGTGTGCTCTGGGGAGAATCCAAGCGAGGGCGGGATCCCGTCGGACGGTTTGTCAGTGGGGAAACTATTGCCTCGGGGCTTCACCATCCAATAAGCGGGCGACCACCTTCGGGTCACTGCTGGGCAGGTTGCAAAGATAGTTTTGGCAGACATAGGCAGTAGCTTTGCCGTTTTGTGGCCGCATGTTTCGCAGGAAAGGCAGGCTGTGGGCTAACTCTTGTTGTCCGGCTCCCTGATCGGCCAGCATGAGGATGCTATTCGGCAGATAGCGTCCCCAGACTAGGTCGAGCATTTGACGGGTATCTGCGGCCTGCGGTGCTCCCGCAATTACGATCTGCCGCTGGGGAGAGGTCAGCGCGTCGTAGGCAGACATCATCGCCGGCATCGACTCCGGGTCTTTGTTTAGCTGGCCTCCGAATTCACGGATGGTCTTCTGCGCTCTCTCTCGTGCCGTATCGTCCTCGGTCATCTGCCAGATTCGCAGCAAGTTCATGGCAGCGACGGAATTCGGGGAAGGTTCGACTCCGTCGTACGCCTCGCGATCCCGCCAGAGAAGATGTTGCTCCGAGGCAGCCGTCGTAAAATAGCCTCCGCTCTGTTGGTCCCAAAACAGACTATCTTGGGTTCGCTGCAGTCGGAGCGCCCAGTTCAGCCACCGCAAATCGAACGATGCCTGGTAAAGGTCGAGCAGGCCCTCGACCATACTTGCGTAGTCGGAAAGGAAACCATCGACCTCGGCGGCGCCCAGGCGATAACGCCGTTTCAGACGACCCGTGTCGGAAGAATAGAGCCGACGTTCGAGCATGGACGCAGTCGCCTGGGCAGCCTGCAAATAGCCAGGCTCATGCAGCACTTGACTGGAGATCGCCAACGCCGAGATAAGCATCGCGTTCCACGCGGTGACGATCTTGCTGTCCACGGGTGGACGAGGACGCCGGGTGCGAGCCTCGAGTAGTTCCCTCTGGCCGCGCTCCAGCTGTTGTGCCATCGCCGGCTCTCGAGTCTTCGCATAGGAGGCGGTCTCGGCCACTGAGTGCTGCTGGTAAAGCACGTTCCAGCCCTTTAGGTTGCCTTCGACATCCTGCGCCGCCGGTACGTTGCCGTCCGCCAGTATTCCGTAGCGATATTCGAAGGGCGGAGCGTCGTCCTTGCCCAACACCTCCTTGACCTCGATGGCCGACCAAACGTAGTAGGCTCCCTCGCGGTTTTGCCCGATGTTTTCCGGCGACGGGCTGTCGGCATCGAGAGCCGAATAAAAGCCGCCTTCCGGGCTCCGCATTTCCCGCAGAACGAAATCGAGCGTGCCCCGCGCCGTCCGAGCATAGGTTTCGTCATGGGTGATTTGGAAAGCGTGCAGATAGGCCAGCGCCAGTAGCGCTTGATCGTAGAGCATCTTCTCGAAATGGGGTACGCGCCAGGTTCGATCGGTCGCATAGCGATGGAATCCACCCCCGAGTTGATCGTGGATCCCTCCCGTCGCCATTCGATCGAGAGTGTGCAGCACCATGTCCAGCGCGTCCTTGCTTTTTTCCCGTTGCCAGTAACGCATGAGATATTCCAGGGCAACCGGACGCGGAAATTTCGGCGCTTCGCCGAAGCCGCCATCGGTCGCATCGTAGTCGCCCCGCATCTGGTTATAGGCGACCGGAAGAGCCGACCGCTCAACCGCCGCGAAGCTTCCGCCGCTCGAGGCACTCAGTTGTTGAGCGAGCTTGTCTGCCGTACCCAAGACCTCTTCGTGATCGCGTTGCCACGCCGTTGCCACCTTCTTCAGCACCTCGGGAAGTCCCGGCAGCGTGCCGCGATCTGCGGGAGGGAAATAGGTTCCGCCGAAGAACGGCTTCAGGTCGGGAGTAAGAAAGACATTCATCGGCCAGCCGGCACTGCCCGTCGTTGCCTCCAAATAGCGGGTGTAGACCTCATCGACGTCCGGGCGCTCCTCGCGGTCTACCTTAATCGCCACGAAATATCGGTTCACGATCGCTGCGATCTGCGGGTTCGAATATGACTCGCGTTCCATGACATGGCACCAGTGGCACGTGTAGTAGCCCACCGACAGGAAGATCGGCTTGTTTTCCCGCTGGGCCTTTCGAAATGCCTCTTCCCCCCACGGGTACCAATCCACCGGGTTATGAGCGTGCAGCAGCAGATACGGGCTCTTCTCGTGGATGAGGTGGTTGGTGTATTTGAAGGAAGCTTGCTCTTGACTGGTTGTCGTGCCGGCAAAGGCGAGCACGGCCGCCGCGGCGACCAACCGGAAGCGGTCGAGACCCCACGGTCGGAATTGACGGTAGGCGTGCAACCCTAGAAGCATCCCCCTTTCGCGCTCTGTCCGGTTACTCCAGCTTATCCCACGCCGCCCTGCGGGTCGAACCCATGCCGCATCCGGCTTTCAAGTTTTCGAACCGAGGTAGTCGCGGAAACGAAACAGCGCTCTCGCTTAAGAGTCGCCCGGGCCGGAGCCACCCGAATAGTGATAAGAAGAGTGCGGTCCCGACCTGTCTCGCATCCGCCGGTATCAGGACATGTACTCCCAGCCGAGGTGACACTATGTCCTCCGGGCATGAGAACCACAGGTTCACCCGGCCCATCGGACGATGCCCCCTTAGTTACTTTGCCTTCCTCGAGTTCCTGTGAGACATTGTCCCAAGCAAGGGCACGAGCCAGCTTCTGCGCTCGAGCCGGTCAGCAATATTCTTTCCATCCGGCGGAAATCGATTCTTATGCAGAAACCCGAAGCGCACAAACCACGCATGAATCGCCACATGATTTGGGCCGAAAACGAAGATTTTACCGGCTGGTGCTGCTCGCATTGCTTGTGGGGCCTCATCGCACCCCGTCTGGAGACAACCGTCGCCGCGCTTGCGTTTAACCGGGTTGCGCAAGAAGGCTTTGACAAGCACGCCTGCTTAAGCGGGGTTCAGGCCGAAACACGGATCTCGCCACCCTACCTCAGCTGAAACTCTGGTCCTGAAATCCACTTGACGTAAGCATGCAGGGCTCGTGCCGGTATAAGCACCAATCCTTCCGCGTTGCGAGGAACCGCTAGCCGGCTATCCAGATGGCGCCGCTTCTCCGACGGCGCCCTTGCTACAAGTCTAACTAACATCCGATCGATGTTATGCACAGGAGGCCCGCCCTGCGAACCGCCACCTCCGAGGGAGCCACCCGTCGCGAATTCTTCTTCGTCGGTCAGATTAGTGGCAACGCGGATCCGCGGTACAATTTTCCTGGTTTTTGATCGTTGCCAAATGAGGAACCTGCTGATGCAGCTCAAAAGTGCCTGGATCATTCTTCTATTGATTGCCGCTTATGGTTTTGCGCAGGAAGTGCCCGAAGGTCGATTGCTCCGATTCCCCGACATCGGCAAAGACAAAATCGCATTCAGCTACGGAGGCGATTTGTGGCTGGTGGCAAGAACCGGCGGCGTGGCCCGACGGATCACCAGCCACCCCGGTCAGGAATTGTTTCCCAAATTCTCTCCGGATGGAAAATGGATCGCCTTCACTGCGCAGTACGATGGCAATTACAACGTCTACATCATGCCTTCTGAGGGCGGACCGCCCAGGCAATTGACCTTTCATCCCGGGGGCGGCCAACTGTCGGAGCGCATGGGAATTCATAACGAAGTGATCACTTGGACGCCAGACAGCAAGCGGATCGTCTTCCTGACTCGGCGCGATACCTTCAATGACTGGTTTGGCAGGCTCTATTCCGTGCCGATCGACGGTGGTTTGGCAGAACCTTTGCCGCTCGATAAAGGCGGCCTCACCTCCTATTCTGCCGACGGCAGTAAGATTGCGTACAACCGCATCTTTCGGAATTTCCGCACCTGGAAGCGCTACACCGGAGGTATGGCACAGGACATCTGGATCTACGACCTTGCCGCCAACCACATCGAACAGTTGCCGCATACGGAATGGACCGACACCTTCCCCATGTGGCACGGCGATGTCATCTATTTCGATTCGGATCGCGGAACCGAACACCGGCTGAATCTTTACAGCTACACCCTGAGCACGCACGAGATCAAGCAACTCACGCACTTCACCGAATTTGACGTGAACTGGCCGAGCCTAGGACCGGATGCCATCGTGTTTGAGAATGGCGGATATCTTTATGTGTTCGATTTAAACAGCCAACAGGAGCACAAGCTCGCGGTGTACCTGCCTGGTGATCGTGATTTGGCGCGTAAGCACTGGGCGACGGTGAGCGGCTTGATCACGGATTTCGACATCTCTCCTGACGGTAAGCGGGCGGTGTTCTCCGCCCGGGGAGATGTTTTTACCGTACCGGCAAAGGAAGGCAGCATTCGCAACCTGACTCGGACCCCCGGAATCCGCGAGAAATACGTGGCCTGGTCGCCGGATGGGCGCTGGGTAGCCTACATGTCGGACCGGACCGGCGAAGATGAGCTCTACCTTATGCCGCAAGACGGTCTCGGGCAGGAACAACGCATCACCGTCGACGGCAAGATGTTCCGCCTGCCGCCGCTATGGTCGCCCGATAGCAAGAAGCTGCTGTTTGGCGACAAAGAAGCTCATCTTTACTATGTGGACGTTCGCGAGCGGCAGCCGGTCCTCATCGACCAGGGCAAGTATTTCGATTTGACCGACTATAACTGGTCCCCCGACAGCAACTGGGTGGCTTATTCCAAGGCCGTCGAAAACCGCAATGGGGTGATCTACCTTTACGGCATGGCGGGGAAGAAGATCATTCCGCTTACCACCGATGCCAGCAACAGTACCGACCCTTATTTTGATCCCGAGGGCAAATACCTCTACTTTCTGTCCAACCGGGATTTCAACGAAGTGCTTGGTACGTATGACTTTGAGTTTGCTAACCCCAAAGCGGGAAGAGTTTACATCGCGACCCTGCGCGCCGACGAGCCATCCCCTCTCCCGGTGCTCAGCGATGAGGTCGCGATTGCAAAGTCCCCCGATGTCCTGCTGACGCCGATTCCCGGACAAACGCCTGCGCCGATTTCTCCGGAGAATAAAAAATCAACGCCCGCCGCCAAACCAGAAGCCGGCGAGAGCGAAAAGAAGTCCGCGGCCGAAGCGGAAAAAGAGGAGCAGCCCGGAACGCGGCCAACGCCGAAGAACTTTCGCATCGAGGTCGAGGGAATCCAAAATCGCATCGTCGCCCTGCCCATACCGCCCGGGAACTTCGGGAGTCTATCCGCAGCCAAGAACTTGATCTTTTACGTTTCGGCGCCGGTCGAAGGGCTTTCCGGACCGCTTCCGGGCGAAGCCCCCGCCCTGCATGTTTACGACCTCAAGAACCGGAAGGATTATGTGTTCGTCGAGGCAGCCGACCAATATGCGCTCTCCTTCGATGGCAAGAAAGTTCTCTATGGTACGCCTAAGGACGGAGGCGGTGGCGAGGGGGGATCGGGTGAACGAACTTGGGGAATCGTAGACGTGAAGGTACCCGAAGGCTCGGAAGAGAGTGCCCCCAAATCGCTTGTCCATGCTGGCGCGGGAACCTTGAAACTGGAAGGTATGAAGATGGAAGTCGATCCCCCAGCCGAATGGAAGCAAATCTTCAACGAGGTATGGCGCCAGCAGCGGGATTATTTTTTCCAGTCGTCCATGAACGGTGTCAACTGGCAGCAGCAACGCGACAAATATGCGCAACTGCTGCCGTATGTCGCCGACCGCCTGAGTCTCACCTATGTGCTGGGGGAGATGATCGGCGAGTTGTCCAATTCGCACACCTATGTTGGAGGCGGAGATAACCCGACTATCGACGGAGTGAACGTGGGTTTGCTGGGTGCCGATTTCGCGGTGGACGAAAAGAACGGCCTCTACCGCCTGGCCAAGATCTATCCCGGAGAAAATTGGAACCCAGGTCTCCGCTCTCCACTCACCGAACCGGGGGTGACCGTGAAAGAAGGAGATTATCTGTTGGCCGTAAACGGGCGGCCGCTGCGAGTTCCCCAGGATCCGTATGAATTTTTCGTCAACACGGCCAACCAGGCCACCACACTTATGGTCAACAGCCAACCCACGAAGGAGGGATCCCATAACGTCGTGGTGCGTCCGATTTCGAACGAGCTGGGGCTGCACGAGCTGAATTGGATTGAAAGCAATCGCCACAAAGTCGAGCAGGCCAGCGGCGGGCGTATCGGTTACGTGTACCTACCGGACATGGGAGAGAGTGGACTTAACGCCTTCGTGAAGCAATACTTTCCCCAGATTCGCAAAGAGGGGTTGATCTTCGACGTTCGCTACAACGGCGGAGGGTTCGTGGATCAGCTTATCTTTGAGCGACTGCGGCGGGTGCTGGCCGGTATGGAGACGGCTCGAAATTGGGCACCCGATACCGTCCCCAGCAATGTCTTTTACGGACATATGGCGTGCGTCACGAATCATTACGCGGCGTCGGATGGCGATTTCTTCAGTTACTACTTTAAGGTTTACAAGCTGGGACCGCTTATCGGAGAACGCACTTGGGGGGGAGTGCGCGGTATTCGCGGGGAGATTCCCCTCATCGATGGCGGCTACATTACCCGTCCTGAATTTTCGCTCTACGGGCTCGACCGCAGATGGCTGATTGAAAATCGCGGAGTGGCGCCGGACATCGAGGTTGACAACCGTCCGGATCTGGTGCGTCAAGGGCACGACCCGCAGCTCGAAAAAGCGGTTGAGTTGGTTATGAAAGAGATTGAGGAGCATCCGATGAAGCTGCCGCCGCCCCCGCCCGACCTACCAGCGTATCCCAGCGGGCCGGGCCTCTAGCAAGAAGGGTTGCGGACTTCTAGGTGAACCCAAGCGTCACGCTGCGCGTCGAATACATCCTGGGCAGGATCGAATTTTCGAACTGCCGTTGGAATCGGAGAAAGCCATGTCGAAATCGTCCGTAGGACTTCTGGCTGCGAGTATCCCCCTAGCCTGGACATTCTTGCCCATCGCAGTTCTCCCGGCGCAGGAAGGTGCGGCCGACCTTGCCGCTGCGGCTCCTTCGGCAAAATCCACCACCCCACCGCCCGATCCGCCATTCACGGACTTTCGCTACGAGGAACCGGGAAAAGTTCGCAAGATTACGGTGAAAGACCTGCCCGCACCGCATGCAACCCGCTCGTCGGACAACGGTCCTGACCTCGTCCCTCGTCCCGCGGATGCGTGGCCCAAAGCTCTGCCAGGCTTCAAAGTGGAGCAATACGCCACGGGTCTAGAAAATCCGCGTCTGATGCGTACTGCGCCCAACGGCGACATCTTCCTTGCGGAAAGCCAAGCGGGACGCATTCGCGTGTTCCGCGGGCTCACCAGCGATGGCAAGCCCGAGTTGAGCGCGGTTTTCGCCAGCGGCTTGAAAAAGCCTTATGGCATTAACTTCTATCCTCCCGGCCCGAATCCCCAATGGGTGTACGTTACGGAACCAGGCGCCGTCCGCCGCTTCGCTTATCAAACTGGCAGCCTGAAAGCCAGCGGCGACCCGGAACACATTGCCGATCTGCCGGACGGGAAGGGCCACTGGACGCGCGACCTTCAGTTTTCACCGGACGGCAAGAAAATGTTTGTGGCGGTCGGCTCGGCATCGAACAGCGACGATCCCGACACCACGCCCCGAGAAAAGAATCGGGCCGACATCCTGGTATTCAACCCGGATGGCTCCGGAATGCAAGTCTATGCCTACGGTATCCGCAACGCCGGGGGCGGATTGGCCATCAATCCCAAGACTGGCGAGTTATGGTGCTCGGTCAATGAGCGCGACGCGCTCGGCGACAACCTCGTGCCCGACTACATCACCCATGTCGAGATGGGAGGGTTCTACGGTTGGCCCTGGTGGTACATTGGTGCCCACCAGGATCCCACCCACCAAGGCAAACATCCCGAATTGAAAGACAAAGTCATCGTCCCTGATGTGCTGCTTCAACCCCATAACGCCTCCTTGGAGTTCACCTTCTACCAAGGCAAACAATTCCCTGCCGAATACGAGGGAGACATTTTTGCTTCCGAGCACGGTTCCTGGAACAAGAGTGTGCGAGCGGGGTACGAGGTAATTCGCGTCCCGCTGCATCAAACCGGTCAAGCCAGCGGCGAGTACGAGGACTTTGTCACTGGTTTCGTGCGGGACGACGGCAAGGTGTGGGGACGGCCGGTCGGTATAACCGTGGCTCCGGACGGATCCCTGTTGGTAAGTGACGACGGGTCGGGTTCCGTCTGGCGTATCGTCGCCGCCTCGAAGTGAAGCAACGTGTTCTCATTCGAGATCAATCTTGCTTGCGAGTGAACCACGGGCCCAAAGTTCGATTGTGCACCCGCTCTCGATCCCGGCGACGGTGGGGGACTATTTGCCGTAGGCTCAGGGCAATTGCCCTAATCCTAGTCCGGGACTCTTTGACAGACCTCCCCCATCTAGTTAAGCTGGCAAGGGATGATTGCGACAACCCTCGATTCTGTGGTGCTGGCTGTAGCCACTTTACCGTTTATCTATTACTTGCTCAGCTTGTATAGCAGTTGGCGGTTCTTCCATCGTCCGCCCGATCGGGTTCGACCCGATTCGAACTTCACTCCTCCGGTCAGCAATCTAAAGCCGATTCGCGGAATCGATCCGGATGCTTATGAGAACTTTGCCAGTTTCTGTCGACAAGACTATCCGGATTACGAGTTGCTCTTTTGCGTCGGGGACAAGGATGATCCCGCGGTCGCAATCTTGGAGCAGTTGCAGCGCGATTTTCCCGATCGTCGGATTCGAGTGTTGGTCGGTAGCGGCAGCAACGCTCCCAACGACAAGGTGGCGAAACTGGCCCGCTTGGTGAGCGAAGCGCACCACGAAATTGTCGTTATCAGTGATAGTGACGTGCGAGCGCGACCGGATTACCTGCGTACCCTGGTTGCCCCGCTCGCGAACCCGGAGATCGGGGCGGTCACGTGCCTGTACGTCCCCATCAAGGAGAAATCGCTGGCAGAGAGCCTGCAGACGATTGGCATGGTTTCCGATTTTTACCCCAGCATTCTGGTTGCCCGCCAGTTGGATGGGGTCAAATTCGCCCTCGGTCCGAGCATAGCCACGACGCGCACGCGCCTAGCCGAATTCGGCGGGTATCACGCCATCGAGAATCGCCCGGGCGACGATCTCCTGGTCGGACGTCTGATCGCGGAACAGGGCTATGAGGTCGAACTCCTGCCCTACACCATCGACACGGTCGCCGATTACCAGTCCATGCCGGATCTCGTGCACAAGCGCCTGCGCTGGGTCGTCGTCATGCGGCACATGCGCCCCTGGGGACATCTGGGCTTGCTGTTCACCCTGGGGCTGCCTTGGTCGTTGGCGGCGGTTGCCATTCACCCTACGCTCCCGGTCGCCGTTGGTTATCTCAGCTCATATTTGACGCTGCGGATTCTAACCAGCTGGATGATCGGCGTGTGGGGCTTGAGGGATCGCGCACTTTGGAAAAAGCTGTGGCTCATCCCGGTATGGGATGCCATGGCGTTCTGCCTTTGGCTGATCAGTTTCGGGCGCAATCGCTTCCGCTGGCGCGACGGACAGTATTGCATTCGCGACGGCATCATGGTCCCGGTCGCCGCCAATCCCGGGGAAAAACAGCTCTCCGTTGGTTAGCGCTTGCTGTAGGCAAGCTCCGGTTTCCCACCTGTCCGGGAACGGCGGTTCCCGTTGCCATTCGACATCCTGGCCACGGTCTCTACGCCTGCCCGCGAGGCTACCAGCTTGGCCGGCTCGCCCGTCTCCTTTTGGCGATCGTTGCGGGCCTGCCGCCAGTTTACCTTCGGCATCATCATCGACGTGTCCACGCGCTCCCGGTAGCGAAGGGCAATGTTCATCAAAGAGTCGAGCAAGGAATCGGAGAGTAAGTGGGGTTGCAAGCCGAGCTGGATCAGCTTGGAGTGCTTGGCGTTGTAGTAGTGCTCTTCGGCTTCGACCCTGGGGTCGGGAATGTGATCGATTTCGACCTTCAGCCGAAGCTTCTTACCGGCGGCTTCGACCATTCGAGCTAGGTCCAGAACCGAAAACTGCTCGGTGAATTGGTTGAACACGCGAAATTCGCCTTTCGCGGCCGGATTCAGACAAGCGATTTCGATGCAGCGCACCGTGTCGCGGATGTCCAGGAACCCGCGGGTTTGTCCGCCTTTGCCGTAGACCGTCAAGGGCATCCCGATGGCGGCCTGCACGCAGAAGCGGTTCAGCACCGTGCCAAACACTTCATCGTAGTCAAAGCGGTTGATCAGAGCATCGTCGAGCGCGGCCTCGTCGGTCATGGTTCCATAGACAACCCCTTGATTGAGGTCGGTCGCGCGCAGTCCCCAGATTTTGCAGGTGAACATGATGTTGTGGCTGTCGTGCACTTTGGACAGATGATAGAAAGAGCCGGGCTGCTTCGGATAGGGAAGCACGTCCTTGCGTCCGTTGTGTTCGATGGTGATGTAGCCTTCCTCGATGTCGATATTGGGCGTGCCATACTCACCCATCGTTCCCAATTTCACCAAATGGCAATCGGGCGCAAACTCGCGCAGAGCAAACAGCACGTTTAGGGTTCCTACGACGTTGTTGACCTGGGTAAACACCGCATGCTTGCGGTCGATCATGGAGTAGGGAGCGGCTCGCTGCTCGGCGAAGTGCACCACCGCCTCCGGTTTGAATTCCTTCACGGTTGCCGAGAGGAAATCGTAATCCATGACGTCCCCGACAGACACATCGATCACCTTCCCGGTCAGCTCCCGCCAGGTTCGCAGGCGTTCGGAGAGCGGGCGAATCGGAGTCAGGGTCTCCGCCCCCACCTCATGATCCCATTGCCGACGGATGAAATTGTCGACAATGGCCACGGAGTGCCCGCGGCTAGAAAGATAGAGAGCGGTCGCCCACCCGCAATACCCGTCTCCGCCTAAGACCGCTATTCGCATTTGTCCTCCTGACTGGTGTCCAGTTCAATGGTTCCGGAAAGGCGCGGCGCCAGTGGCAGCATGCACCTTTTGAAAAGAGACTGACTTGCGCAATATCTTCAAGTGAGGCAGTGTGCTCGGAATACTTATTTTATCGCAAGCGGCGCCTTTCGCGGGTTCCTTCCTGCCCTGGGAGCACCATTTGAGCCATCTCCGGCCACACCGGGCCCGCCCCGGCTCGAACCAGCCCGCCTCGTTCCGCGCCGGCCAGGCCCGCCACCGGGAGAGCCTGATTGGTGAGTACAACTTTCCCGCCGCTCGAGGCAACCACAATCAGCCGATCCTTCCCGACTAGTCCGGCCAGGAGCGGGATCCGCGACGCACTGGCCACCAGATAGACACGCTCGGGCCGCGCCCAAAGCTGGGTGAACTGCGCGTCGTCCACAAATACGTCGGGTGCCCCGGGGGCGAAGGCACCGTATTCCAGATTCATGAACCGGCCATTCAGAAGCAGCGCGGAACGGCCCGTATAGAAGAAGATGGAAGAGAAAAAGTAGTAATGGCGATCCACCACGAGTGTTCCCGGGGGAGACCGCTTGAGAACTTCTGCCAACGGCCGTGAGGAAAGGTAAGGGTCAAAGACCACCATGGCCATGCGAGCCGCATGCAGGAAGACCACCATCATCAGCACGGCCGCCAGGACGGCGCGCTGCGAACCGGCCTTCCCGGTTCCGAAAGCTCCGATGGCAAAAGCAACGGCGGCCAGCATCAGCGGAATGCGCAGATACGCAAACGAGGCGATGGTCAGGTCCTCCATGTGGCCCAGGGACAATTTGTAGGCCGTGGGGTGCCGCATTAACGCCGAAGAAATATCCCCGGCCGGGGAAAAGCCGCGGCTTAGGATCAGCAGGACGAGACAGGCGATCGCCGCGCATCCGGCGACCACCGACAGCAGCCGGGTGCCCCTGCGGATCCAGCGACCATCGAGCGCCAAGGCGGAGCCCAGGAGGAGCGCCAGGGCAGGATACGCCGGCATCGAATAGTATTCTTGGGTGGTAGAAAAGCTGAAGAACACCAGGATGAATCCCGCCCAGCACAGAGCTAAAAGCCGGGTACGGCCCGCCCGGTCGACGGACTTATAGGAAAGCTTCCAAACAGCCGGCAGATAGACACTCCAGGGAAACAACCAAAGCAGGTGGAAGAGCCAGAAGTACAGCCGCGGTACGGTGTCGTAGTCCCGGGGATAGCGCAGATTCAGGAAGCGCAGGACTTGCTCGTTGATGAAATAGAACCAAAGAAACCCATGATATTGTCCCGGGCCACTCTTGAGGGTAAACGCGAAGTAAGGCGGGTTTCTGAGTGTAGCCAGAACGTGCCAGGGAGCGGCAATCGCCAGCCCCAGCAGGGCGCCGCTCCAGGGATGAAGCTTTCTCCAGGTCGAGGCCGAAAACAGTTGGCCGGTGAAGTAGAGGTAGAGAATGGCGGCCGCCAGAGGAAAAACGATCCCGATCAGGCTTTTCAAAAGCAGCCCGAAACCAAGGTTCGCCGCCATCACCATGGCCCAGAATCGCGGACGCGGCTCGCCCGGTTCCAAGGCGCGCAGGAAAGCCCATAGCGCCAGGGTGATGGTTAGCGTGAGGATAACGTCAGGTATGAGAATTCGCGTGAAAAGAAACAGGCCGATCGAGGTAGCCAGGACCAAACCGGCATACCCCCCCGCGCGCTTGCCAAAGGCCCAGACACCAAAGGCCGACGTGACCCAACAAAGCACTACGGCCGCGAGCGCAATCGGGATGCGCGCCGCCCAATCATGGACGCCAAAGACGGCGTACGAAGCCGCCATCAGCCAGTAGACGAGCGGCGCCTTCTCGAGGTAAATCACCCCGTCGAGCCGGGCCGTGACCCAGTCACCCGCGGACAGCATGTTTCGTGCGATCTGCGCCTGTACGGCGTCGACATCATCCATTAAGGAGGGCGGAGAAATGATTGAACCCAGATAAATCGCCGCGGCGACGACCAGGACCCCTACATATACGTACCTGTTCTTTCCTGTACCCACTCCTCCCTGGCCGCGGCTGCCTGAATCCGCCATTTTTTCATCCAGAGAAACAGAACCATCAATCCCCATAGGTGATATCCAAGATTTGCGCGTCTCTCCAGGTGCTCGTCGAGATACGTCTTGATGACTCCGGCACGGAATAACCAGGCATACTCGGACGCGCCGCGATTTAGAGTGTCGACCAGCAACGGGCGAAGCGGACCGCGCAGCCAATCGTGTGCGGGAATATCAAATCCGATCTTCTTACGGGCTGGAATCGACGCCGGTAGCTTGCCTTTCATCAATTCCTTGAGAACGAATTTCTGCTTCGCACCGTGAATCTTGAGCCGAGCGGGCAGGGTGGCGCTGAATTCCACGATGCGATGGTCGAGGAACGGCGGGCGCACTTCGAGTGAATGCGCCATGCTCATGCGGTCGGTCTTGGTCAAAATATCGTCCGGCAGAAAATATCTCT
>Ga0187780_10001002_pt1 | contig 21147 bp, 18 predicted proteins | sample 1015_Q2_SP10_20__FD_132429 | JGI IMG/M metagenome (GOLD analysis project Ga0187780, IMG submission 132429) | Tropical peat soil microbial communities from peatlands in Department of Meta, Colombia - 1015_Q2_SP10_20_MG | ecosystem: Environmental > Terrestrial > Soil > Wetlands > Peat | place... | reverse complement strand
GGCTGGGCCTTGCTTGGTGTTCTGTTCCAGTGGCGCCGCCGGCCGCGGCCGTCCCGCAGGCGGGTGGCAGCGACCTGTATGTCTACCCGAACAACGGGCAGCCGGCAGAGCAGATCGCTTCCGATCGCGCCGAGTGCCAGCAGTGGGCGGGAACGCAGGCGGATGCGCGCGCCAGCGGCGGACAGGCATTCCTGCGGGCTGAGTCGGCCTGCCTCGAGGGACGCGGCTACACCGTGCGCTGAGCGCGAGCGCGCTGCCGGCGGCGCCACTGGAACAGAACACCAAGCAAGGCCCAGCCGGCGAGTAGCCGCCATTCCAGTGGCACGCCCTGCCTGTAGGTCAGCGGGTCGAGTAAAGCGACAATCGCCATCGCACCGGTGAGCGCCATGCCGAGCCACATGGTCCGCTCACCGCCGGGCACCCGATACGGCCGATCGAGCTCGGGCCTCTGCCGGCGCAGCCGGAGCGCCGCGCCGCACGCGAGCGCATAGGAAAAGGTCAGGCTGATCGACGCCGTGTTGACGATCGGGATCAGCGCGCCGCGCCCCAGGAACACTCCAAGCAGCCCCAGTGAGGCGACCAGGATGATAGCCGCGGTGGGCGTGTGATTGCGCCCGGCGCGTCCAAAGAGCGCCGGCACCGCGCCATCGCGCCCGAGCGCATAAAGCAGTCGTGAGCCCCACAGGAACGCGGAATTCCAGGTCGCAAGAATGCCGAGCACTACGCACGCGAGGATTGCCTGCGCGAGGTAGCGATTGCCGACCACCGCGCCGATCGCCGCGGCCGCCGGCAGCGGCGCACTGACCAGCTGCCGCCACGGCATGGCGAGGCAGGAGGCGATCACGACCGCGCAATAGAACAGGGCGCCGAGTACGACCGCCAGAACGGTCATGACCCCGACAGTGCGCAGCGTCGTGCCCGGCGCCCGCTCCTCGACCGCCTGCGGAATCACCTGAAATCCCGCATACAAGAACGCGCCGGTCGCCGCGATCCACAGCACGCCGTAGGTCACCGGCCGGCCTCCAGTCGGTGTCAGTAGTGGCAGCAGATGTGCGGTGCGGCCGGCGTAAACGGCAGCCGCGACGAACACCAGGATCGCGGCGATCTTGAGGTAGGTGAAAATCTCCTGAAAGCGGCCGGAGGCATGTGCGCCGACCCAGTTGACGAACGCGATCAGGATTGTGACTCCCGCCCCGATCGCGAGCGCGCCGCTTTCGATGTCTTCGCCAAAGAACGAATAGAGAACCCGGCCTTGATGTCCGGGCGCCAGCTGATTGAGGAACCAGGCGAGTGAGATGGCTTCGAAGCTGGTGACAGCCACCGCCATCAGCACCAGGAACCAACCGACCAAGAACGCGGCGCGCGATCCGAACGCGACCCGCACGTAGACGACATCGCCTCCGGCCTGCGGCAGGGCAGTGGCGAGCTCCGCATAACACATGGCTGCGGGCACCATGCAGGCGCCGCCGAGCACGAAACCGAGTACCGCGCCCAGCGGCGCGGCCCGGGACAGCCAGTCGCCCAAGACTATCGCCCACGCCACTCCCATGATGGCGCCCAGGCCGATGCTCAGGAACTGGCTCCAGTGCAGGCGGCTCGCCAGGCCCGGGGTTGCGCCGAGTTGGACGTCGTCCGTCACGCGCGATGTTTGGATTTGAGGGTTCGGATCGCGATCGGCACGGGTATCAGCCGTTGGCCAGCGGGCGATCGCTATCATAGTGGGAACTGCGGAGAGCCAATCATGGAACCGACCGTGCTGCCCGAGACCGGCGTCCCGTCTGAGGTGCTGGACCAGGAGCTCAAGTCGCTGCGCGCGGACGACGTGCACGGCTACTGGGCGCGCGCCGGCCGCGGGCCGGCCGACGTGCAGCGCGTGGCGCAGGCGGCCTACGACCTGTTCCGCGACGAGAACGGCATCTTTTCGCTGCGGGCGCCGGTGATGAAGCGCATCGAGAGCGCCGTGACCGACATGTGCCTGAGTCTGTTTCATCCGCCTGCGGGCGCCGGCGCCACGTTTACGACCGGCGGCTCCGACAGCAACTATTCGGCGCTGCACGCCATGCGCGAGTGGGCGCGCGAGGCACGGCCGGAGGTCCGGGAGCCGGAAGTCGTCGCTCCCCATTCCGCGCATCCGACGCTTTCCAAGGGCTGCCACTACTTCGGCCTGAAGCTGATCCGGATTCCGCTGGGCGCCGATCGGCGCGCCGCGCCGGCGGCGATGCGCGCGGCGGTCACGGCCAACACCATCGGGCTGATCGGCTCCGCCCCGTGCTGGCCATTCGGCCTCTACGATCCGATCCCGGCCTTGGGCGAGATCGCCGCAGAGCGCCGCCTCTGGCTGCACGTCGACGCCTGCGTCGGTGGCTATTTCGCGCCGTTCGCCGAACGCTTGGGCGTGAAACTGACGCCGTGGGATTTTCGCGTGCCGGCGGTGCAGTCGATCTCGGCCGATCTGCACAAGTGGGGTTACTGCCCGAAGCCGGCGTCCACCGTGCTCTGGCGCGAAGAGGCCCACAAGCGCTTCCACTACGTGCATCCGTCCGACTGGCCGGGCGGCCAGTACACGACGGCGGGATTCGCGGGCTCGCGACCGGCGGGCTCGATCTACGCGGCGTACGCGGTGCTGCGCTACCTGGGCTGGGAGGGCTACCTGCGGCTCGCGCGCCAGGTACTGGCCGACAAGGACAAGCTCGAGCGCGGCATCGCCGCCATAGACGGCCTGGTGACGCTGCGCACCGACCTGCTCCCGGTCGCCTTCGGCGCCGCGCCCGGTGTCGATCTCGCGCTCATCAAAGGCGAGATGGCGAAACTCGGCTGGACACTGCTCTCGACCGCCGATCCGCCACTGATCAACCTGCCGCTCGATGCGGCCGCTGACGAGCGGGTGCTGTCGACATTTCTCAAGGAACTCGCGCTCTCGACCGAGCGCGCCCGCTCGGGCGGCACGACGCGCGCTGAGCTGCGTTACTGACCGGCTCGCCAGCGCGCCGCGGATTACGTAAGCTCTGGCGCGCGTGAATACGCCCACTGCGACGACCGCGCTGCGCGCATCAGTGTCTCTGATCGTGCTGCTCACGATCGCCATCTGCATCGACTACGTCGATCGCGGCAATCTGGCGACCGCCGCTACCCTGATCCAGGATGAGTTGAAGCTCACCGCGCCGCAGCTGGGAGTGCTGGGCTCGGCGTTCTTTGCCAGCTACGTGCTGCTGCACATCCCCGCCGGCTGGCTCGCGGAACGCTATGGGGCGCGGGTGGTGCTGGCGGGCGGCGTGGCGATCTGGTCGGTGGCGACCGGCTTGACCAGCTTGGCCAACAGCTTCGCGATGCTGCTCGCGCTGCGGCTCGTGCTCGGAGCCGGCCAGAGCGTCTTCTTTCCGAGCAGCTCGAAGCTGATCGCGGCCGAGGTCGCACCGGGCTACCGGGCCCGGGCCAACGGTTGGGTCGGCTTCGGTCTCGCGCTCGGCCCCGGCGTCGGTACCTTCGTTGGCGGTCACCTGATGGCCGTGGCCGGTTGGCGCGCCTCGTTCGCGGTGTTCGGCATCGTCTCGCTGTTGTGGCTCCTGCCATGGCGCCGCCTGCCGGCGCCGCCGGCCACGCTGCAGACCGAAGTCGAGGCGAGCAGCGGACCGTCGCCGACGTTTCCAGAAATCCTGCGCCAGCGCTCGCTGTGGGGGGCGTCGCTGGGACACTTCTCCACGAACTACGCGTTCTATTTCATGGTGACCTGGCTGCCGTTCTATTTGATTCGCGAGCGCGGCTACTCGATCACCAGCATGGCGACCGTGGTCGGGGTCTCGTACGTGGTGCAGGCGGCCGCGTCGGTCGCGAGCGGCTGGCTCACCGACCGCTGGATTCGCTCAGGCGTCTCCGCCAACCTGATCTACAAGTGGATCATGGGCGTCAATCACATCGGCGTGGTGGCCGCGCTGATCGGCATGGTCACGGCCGCGCCCGGTATGGCGATCGCCTGCCTGTTTGCCTATCAGATCCTGACCGGCGTGTCCTCGCCGGGCGTATACGCCATCGGCCAGACGCTGGCGGGTCCGCGCGCGGCCGGCCGCTGGATCGGCGTGCAGAACATGATGGGGAACGTGGCCGGGATCGTCTCCCCGGCCATCGGCGGGATCCTGGTGGGCGCGACCGGAACGTTCCTCGCGGCCTTCTCGGCGGCGGCCGCGGTCAGTGCGCTGGGATTCATCGGCTGGGTGATCATGATCGCGCGCGTGGCGCCGCTGCCCTGGCACGGCAGGGCGGCGAGCACACCGCAGATGGCGCCGGGCTAGCTAGCGTAGTCCGCGCCCTGCCGGTCAAGCAGGCGCTTCAGCGCCGCGAAATGGATGTCGCAGCGGCGCCGTCCGTCCACCGTCCCGACGTCGCGGAACTGGGCCCGGGTGCGCTCGAGCACCGGCTGGGGAATCGCGCGCAATGCCCGTCCGGTCGACAGCGCCAGTATCTGCGTCTGGCAGGCGCGCTCGAAGTAATAGAGCCGGTCGAACGCATCCGCGACGCTGTCGCCGACGATCAGCGCGCCGTGATTGCCCATCAGCAGTATGGTGCGGCTGCCCAGTGCATCCGCCAGCCGCTCGCCCTCGCTTTCATCGAGCGCGAGTCCCCGGTAGTCAAAGTCGTAGGCGATGTCGCCGTAGAACCCGGCGCTGGTTTGCAGGGCCATCTCGAGCTCGGGGCGCTCGAGCATAGCGAGCGCAGTCGCATACGGCATGTGGGTGTGCAGCACGCAGCGCGCATGCGCGAGGCGCCGGTGCAGCGGCACGTGAATGTAGAAGGCGGTGTCTTCGACGGAGCCGCGTCCGCTCAGTACCCGGCGCGCGAAGTCGACCACCAGAAAATCGCGCGCGCGGATCTCCGACCAGTGCAGCCCGAACGGCGCCAGGAAAATCTGATCTGCGGCCCCGGGCACCATGAGCGTGAAGTGGTTGTCGATGGCCTCGTGCAGGCCGAAGCGCACCGCCAGACGGTGGCTGGCGGCGAGGTCGATGCGCGCCTGGACGCGCGGGTCGGCGGCTGCGGAAGGCCGTGGGTCTGCGCTCATGGCTGGTCTCCGAGCGTCGTGGCGCGCTCCGTCTCCATGGCCAGCGTCTTGATGTCGTTGAACATGACCTGCGGCTGCAGGAATGCGAGCGTGTAGATCTCGCGCACCTCGCCGCTGGCATCAATCAAGAAGAGTTTCAGCATGTGGTGCCGGGTGCGGGTCGGGTGGCCCGCAGCATCGGTCTCCACGGATACGTCCTGCCCGAAGTCGTCGAGCACCGGCATCAGCTCGCTGACCGAGCGCGCCGTCAGGAACTGCCATTCGAAGCGCGGATCCGCAGAAACGTGCTGGCCATACCAGCCGATCGCCTGGGGCGTGTCCGTCGTCGGGTCGAAGCTCACGCTCACGAACCGTACCCGCCCGGCGAGCCCCGGCTCAGCGAGCACACGATCGCGCAACCCGGTCAGTGTCGTGTACGCGAACGGGCAGCCGAGCGGATCGGCGCAGTAGGTGTAGAAGAACGTGAGCAACGTGATCTTGCGACTGGTGACACCGGCCAGATGCGTGGGCGTGCCGGAGGCTGTCAGCAAAATCGCATCGCGCACCGGCTGGATGCGCTGCAGCTGATAGCTGCCCGCGGCCGGGGCCACGAACTCCATGCGCGGAGCGGTCGCGGCACCCGGGTCGACGGCGGACTGCGCGGTCAGCACCACCGCCGACAACCCGAGCGCGAGGCCGGCAATCCGCATCAGCTGCCGCCGGCGCTCGCCAGTGCCACCTGCTGGGTCGGCTTCGCGGTCAGCTTCATGTGATGCGGGCGGCCGAGCTTTTCCTTGGTGAAGTCGACGCTGAACGCCGGCATCAGCAGCTTGCCGTCCCAGTTGAAGGCGCGCAGGAACTGCTCGTTGTCAGTACCGGTCTTGTCCCAGTGACTCAGCAGGCTCGAGGTCACGTACACGCGCTTGCCGTCCCAGCTCTGCGACACCATGTTGACCTGCTTGCCGACCACCTTGTGGTAGGTCTCTTTGGGGTGCTGCGGGTCGCTCAGATCGAAGTAGTGGATGGTGCCATCCATGAAGGTGTCGACCCACAGCCCCTTGCCGTCGGCGGTAATCGAGATGTCGACAGGCAGCGGCGTCTTGCTCGGATCGCCGATCACCGCCACGTCCTTCGCGGTCCAGTGTCCGGGGGTGTCCTCCTTGATCAGCCAGAGCTTCGAGGTGAGCGCTGCTGCGGTGACAGCCCAGTTCTGACCGGGCACCAGATTCCACCGGATCTCAAGCGGTGCGCCCGGTACCGACAGGATCTGCGTCGGCTGCATGGTCTTGAGGTTCCACACCACCATGGTCGCACCGAAGTGCTTCATCGCCTCCGGATCCTTGATGACGGCTCCCAGATCGCGCATGTAGTTGTTGTAACCGGAGAAGCTCGAGGTCAGGAGCACGTTCTTGGCCGGGTTGATCGCCACGTCGTAGCCGTAGCCGTCGCCGGTCACGCCGCCGATGTCCTTGGTCGGCATCGGGTACTTGGTGACGAACGCGCCCTTGTTGTTGTAGACGGCGAGCCCGGTCACGCCGCCCTTGTCGGTGGAGTTGGACAAATTGCCGATCAGCATGCGGCCGGGCAATGCGTAGAAGGTGTGCGGACCGACGTATTTGGTTTTGGCCGGCAGATCCGTGATCGTCTGGATCAGCGTCGGGTGCGCCGGGTCTTTGACCACGTCGAACACGAAGATCTTGCTGTCGTCCAGGTTGCCGGCCCAGAGGTATTTGCGGTCGTCGGTAAAACCCATGTGGTGCGCTTCGCCGCGCCCGCCGACCGCCGACACGCCGACCACCCTGCCGTAGTAGGGCGAGCCGGGTTTCGCGTCGATGGTGACCAGCTTGTCGGATCCGTCCCCCAGTCCCTGCACGCCGAGCGTCCAGACGTGCACGTAGTCTTCCTGACCTTTGATGAGGTTGGTAATGTAGGGCGAATTGCAGGTCTCGTCGGCGTAGCTACCGGGCGCGACTACGACGAGCGACAGGACCGAAGTCAGCGCGGCCCACACCGCGCGGCGGGAATGCACCATGGCTGGCTCCTTGTTGGTTTCAGGCGCCGCGAGGCGTAAATCCCCCCGCTCGCACGCCTTCCCAGCCCTCAAATCGTACTCCCGCCGGCACGCGCGGTTATAGCCGATTGTTCGATCCTCATCGCGGGTGGGTCTTTAGAGCGCAGTACGGACGCCGCAAGCGGCTGATTCACAATGGTGCGCGCACCGCCCGCGCGGCATAGCAGCCGGGCTTGGCGTTATGCAGGTGCACGTAGGCGACCGCGCTCGGCTCGAGCAGTCGCTTGAGCACCGGCTCGAGCGCACGACCGTCCACCACCTCCGCATCCAGGAGCCAGCCCGCGGCGTCGAAGGCGCGCAGCGACAGCAGCCGGCCGCGCAGGACCTCCGGCACTTCGCCCGGCGCGGGCGTCGCGGGTTGGGCGAATTCCCGCACGTACACGGCGTGGCGGGCCTGATAGGGCGTCGGTGCCGGCTGGTGCTCGAAATTGACCAGGAGTACCGGCTCGCCGGGTTCGGCGTCCTTGAGGCTCACGCGGCACGGGAACCCGGGCTTGCGGTCCGCGATCCGGCGCACGGCACCGAGTGCGGTCAACGCCTCATCCGAAAGGCCAAAGAGCGGCGCGAATCGCGCCGCCGGAATTCCCTCGATCTGAAAGGTCATGGTCAGCCTCCTGTCAAAGAAGGCATGGTGCGGTCGCAGGCGTAACACTTCAGCCCGATCCTTGCGATAGTGACTCCATGCTTCTGCGGGCGCTCGCCCGTGGTCTACCATCGCCATGCCGGGTCTAACCCTGAGGTCGCCATGCAACGTCCGAGTCCTTTCGTCCGCCACGAGCCGACCGGGAGCCGGGACGACTGGGAAACGAGCGCCGAGGATCCGGGCTGCCGCTGGCGCACGCTCACGAGCAGCGATCGCACGCCGTCGGAGCGCCTGACCACCGGAGTATTGGAGATTGCGCCGGGCGGCTGCCTGCGCGCGCACTGGCACGCGCCGCCGGAGGTCTACCACGTGATTGCAGGCGAGGGCGTGGTGACCGTCGCCGGCGTCCCGCATACGGTCAAGCCGGGTGCGACCGTATTCATCCCGGGCGACACCATGCACGGCATCGACAACCGCAGCCGCGAGCTGTTCAAGATCTTCTATTCCTTTCCGGTCGACTCCTTCGCCGAGGTCGAGTACCACTACCCGGCTGGCGGCGAGTGATGACTCACGCCGTGCGCGCGCCGACCGGAATCGCACTCGCCATCACGCTTGCGGTATCACCCGCGGCACCGGCCGGCGACTTCACGCTGGCTCAGGTATTGGGCGCGCCATTTCCGTCGGACCTGGCCGCGGCGCCGACCGGCCAGCGATTCGCGTGGGTGTTCGATGCCCGCGGCCGGCGCAACATCTGGTTCGCCGAGCGCGGGTCGGGCGGATTTCGGGCGCGGGCGCTCACGGATTATTCCGCGGACGACGGCCAGGAGCTGCACGACCTCGAGTTCCTGCCGGACGGCAGCGGCGTTGTCTACGTGCGCGGCGGCGATTCCGAATATCCGGCGAAACCGGCGCCCAATCCCACCGGCGAGGCGAAACCTCCGGTCGCCACCATCTGGGTTGTCGACCGCAGCGGCGCAGCACCGCGGCGCCTGGCCGAGGGTCACGGCCCGGCGGTCGACCCGCGCGGCGCGCGCGTCGCGTATCTGAGCCAGGGAGAGATCTGGAGCGCGGCCCTGCATGGAACCGCCCAGCCACGCGCCTGGGTGCAGGCGCGCGGTGATTGCGCGGCGCTCAAGTGGTCGCCCGACGGCCAATACCTCGCCTTCGTCAGCCGCCGCGATGACCACAGCGTCATCGGCATCTACGCGCCGGCGACCGGGGTACTGCGATTCCTCGACGGGAGTTTCGACTTTGACCTGGCGCCAGCATGGTCGCCGGATGGCACGCGGCTCGCGTATCTGCGCTCGGCGTGGGTTGCCGACGCCGTCGGCATCGGACCGCACCGGACCGGCAATCCCTGGTCGATTCGGGTCGCGGACGTGCGCAGCGGTCGGGCCATCGAGGTGTACCGCGCGCCCGAGGGGCCGGGCAGCGTCTACCACGAGATCACCTCGCATCAGCAGCTGCATTGGACCGCGAGCGACCGATTGCTGTTCGCCTCCGAGGCGGACGGCTGGTCGCACCTGTATGCGGTGCCGGCCGCCGGCGGCGCCGTCAAGCGGGTGACGGCCGGAGACTTCGAGGTCGAAAGCCTCGACGTCAGCGGCGATGGGCGAACGCTGGTCTACGCGGCCAACGATCACGATCTCGAGCGCCGGCATCTGTTCCGGATCCGGCTACCCGATGGAACGCCGGAAGCGCTCACCAGTGGCCTGGGCATCGAGACCCACCCGGCAGTGAGCGTCGACGGGCGCTCGGTGGCGTATCTGCGCGGCGACGCGCGCGACCCGCTGCGCCCCGCGGTCAGCAGCGAGGGAGAGACGCGTGATCTCGCGCCCGAGGCCGAGCCCCAGGACTTTCCCGGCGCGAGCCTGGTAGTTCCGGAGCCGGTGGTGCTGCCGGCTGCCGACGGACTGACGATCCACGGGCAGCTGTTCCTGCCGCGCGACCGCGCCGAAGGCGCGCGCTCACCGGCGCTCGTATTCCTGCACGGCGGACCGATCCGGCAGATGCTGCTCGGCTGGCATTACATGCGCTATTACAGCCAGGCGTACGGGTTCAACCAGTACCTGGCGAGCCGCGGCTACCTGGTGCTGGCGGTCAATTATCGTGGCGGCATCGGCTACGGGCTTGCGTTTCGCGAAGCGGAGCACCTGGGCGCAGCCGGTGCCAGCGAGTTCAACGACGTGCTGGGTGCGGGCGATTACCTCAGGCGGCGCGCCGATGTCGATGCCGGCCACATCGGGCTCTGGGGGGGAAGCTACGGCGGCTATCTGACCGCGCTCGCGCTGGGCCGTGCCTCGGACCGGTTTGCGGCCGGCGTCGACTTTCACGGGGTGCACGACTGGTATCACGTCAGCCTCGCGTATCGCGGCGGGCGGCCGTATTACCCGCCGGACATTCCCCCGGAGATGCTGGCCACCGCCTGGAACGCCTCTCCGATCAGCGCCGTCGCGACCTGGCGCTCGCCGGTGCTGCTCATTCACGGCGACGACGACCGGACGGTGGCCTTCTCGGAGAGCGTGCGGCTGCTGGCGGCGCTGCGCGAGCGCGGCGTGCACGCCGAGCAGCTGGCGCTCCCGGACGAGACGCACGACTTCCTCCTGCACCGCAGCTGGCTGACCGCGTACTCGGCCACCGTGGAATTCTTCGACCGCCAGCTCCGGTCCGCGGCCGCGCCCCGATAATGTGCAATTCGCCACCGCCCGGTGCCGGTCCGATGCTGCACGTGGCCGCCGCAAGCAGTTAAGCTCGCAATCCGCTCCGGCAGGGTCCGGGGCTCGCCTGCACAGAGGTCCGCCATGGCCTTCGATCGCGCCGCCTCCCGCGCGGCACGCCTGGATTTTCCCGCGCTCGCGCGCCTGCACGACGGGCGGCCGCTCGTGTTCCTCGACGGGCCGGCCGGTACTCAGGTTCCGGAGACGGTGATCTCGGCGGTGGCCCGGCACTACCGGACCTGCAATGCCAACACCCATGGCCAGTTTGTAACCTCCATCGAGTGCGACGCCGCGCTCTGGCACGCGCGCCAGGCGGTTGCGGATCTCCTGGGCGCCGACGGTCCCGAGCGCATTTCCTTCGGTGCCAACATGACCACGCTCACCTTCGCGCTGAGCCGCGCGATCGGGCGCAAGTTGCACCCCGGCGATGAGGTCGTGATCACCGAACTCGACCACGAGGCCAATCGCGGACCGTGGCTCAGGCTCAAGGAGCGCGGCGTCATCGTCCGCGAGGTCCGCCTGCTGCCGAGCGGCCGGCTGGATTACGATCATCTGCGCGAGTGCATCGGCCCGCGCACGCGCTTGCTCGCCATCGGCTACTCGTCCAATGCGCTCGGCACCGTCAACGACGTGGCCCTCGCGCGCGAGCTCACGCGCGCGGTCGGCGCCTGGCTCGTGGTCGACGCCGTGCACTACGCGCCGCATTTCGTGCTCGATGTGCGCGCCCTTGATCCCGACTTCCTGGTCTGTTCCGCCTACAAGTTCTATGGCCCGCACGTCGGCATCCTCTACAGCCGTCCGGGCCTGCTCGAGGAACTGGATACCGATGCGCTCGCAACCCAGGAGCCCACGGCCCCGTATCGGATCGAGACCGGCACGCTCAATTTCGCCGCCATCGCCGGCGTGCGCGCGGCCATCGACTATCTGGCGGGCTTCGGCGACGGCCGCACGCTGCGCGAACGTCTGGTGAGTGCCTTGACCGGCATCTCGGCCCACGAGCACGGGCTCGCGCGCCAGTACTACGAAGCGGTGCGCTCGCTGCCCGGGGTCACCGTCTGGGGCCCGGACTTCGCGGACCGGGCGCGCGCTCCGACCGTCTCGATCACGGTGCGCCACCAGACTGCGGCCGCCGTCGCGCACGCGCTGGCCGAGCAGGGCATCTGTGTCTGGGACGGCGATTTCTACGCGGCGCGGGCGATCGAAGTACTGGGACTCAAAGCGGCGGGCGGAGTGCTGCGCACCGGCATGTCGCTTTATTCCAGCGAGCAGGACGTGGAGCGGCTGGTGACCGCGCTGGCCGCGCTCTGCCGTGGCCAGTCCGCGGCACCGGCGCGCGCTGCCGGCTTGACTTCGCCGGACACGCTCGGCAGATAAAGGGGCGCATTTCCGGCGCGATGTCCCGCGCCGGCGCGCCATCCGAGCCGCCCATGAATGCCCCATCGACTTCGCGCCTGACGCATCTCGAGCGCCTCGAGGCCGAGAGCGTGCACATCCTGCGCGAGATCGTCGCCGAGTGCGAAAAGCCGGTCATGCTGTACTCGATCGGCAAGGACAGCTCGGTGCTCCTGCACCTGGCAATCAAGGCCTTCTACCCGGCCAAGCCGCCGTTCCCGCTGCTGCACATCGACACGACCTGGAAGTTCAAGGCCATGTATGAGTTCCGGGACGCCACCGCCGCGCGCCTCGGGGTCGAGCTTCTGGTACACGTCAACCGCCACGGACTCGCGGCCGGCGTGACCCCGTTCAGCCACGGCTCGCAGGCCTACACCGACATCATGAAGACCCAGGCGCTGAAGCAGGCGCTCGACAGCCACGGCTTTGACGCCGCCTTCGGCGGCGCGCGTCGCGACGAGGAGAAGAGCCGCGCCAAGGAGCGCATCGTGTCGTTCCGCTCGGTCGGGCACCGCTGGGATCCGAAGCAACAGCGCCCCGAGCTCTGGTCGCTGTACAACACCCGCAAGCGCCGCGGCGAGTCGCTGCGGGTCTTTCCGCTGTCCAACTGGACCGAGCTCGACGTCTGGCAATACATCTACCGCGAGCAGATCGCGGTGGTGCCGTTGTATTTCGCGGCCGACCGCCCGGTCGTCGAGCGCGACGGCAACCTGATCATGGTCGACGACGAGCGCCTCAAGCTTTTGCCCGGCGAGCGTCCCACGATGCGCCGTGTGCGGTTTCGCACGCTCGGCTGCTATCCCCTGAGCGGCGCCATAGAAAGCCAGGCGGCCGACGTACCGGCCATCATCGGCGAGATGCTGAGCGCAACGAACTCGGAGCGGCAGGGGCGGGTGATCGATCATGATGGCGCGAGCTCCATGGAGCGCAAGAAGCAGGAAGGGTATTTCTGAGATGCCGGCCGCGCGCGCCCAGGACATCGATGCCTATCTGGCCGCGCAGCAGAGCAAGGGCCTGCTGCGCTTCATCACCTGCGGCTCGGTCGACGACGGCAAGTCAACCCTGATCGGCCGGCTCCTGTACGAGTCGAAGCTGCTCTTCGAGGACCAGCTGGCGGCGCTGGCCGTCGATTCGCGCCGCGTCGGTACCCGCGGTGGGGAGCTCGACTTCGCGCTCCTCGTTGACGGGCTGGCCGCCGAGCGCGAGCAGGGAATCACCATCGACGTGGCGTACCGGTTTTTCGCCACCGATTCGCGCAAGTTCATCGTCGCCGACACGCCCGGCCACGAGGAGTACACCCGCAACATGGTGACCGGCGCCTCGACCGCCGAACTCGCCGTGCTCTTGATCGACGCGCGCAAGGGGGTCCTGGTACAGACCCGGCGCCACAGCCATCTGGTCGCACTGCTGGGCATCCGCCGCGTGGTGCTCGCAGTCAACAAGATGGATCTGGTGAATTTCGCTCAGCCCACCTTCGCGGCCATCGAGGCGGAGTACCGCGCTTTCGCGGCGCGTCTGGGCTTGAGCGAAATCACCGCCATTCCCGTGGTCGCGGTCGATGGCGACAACATCGTCGCGCGCTCGTCGCGCATGCCCTGGTACTCGGGTCCGACGCTGCTCGCGCACCTGGAGCAGGTGCCGCTCGAGGATCCGGCGGTCGATCAGCCGTTCGCGCTGCCGGTGCAGTGGGTGAACCGCCCGCATCTCGATTTCCGCGGCTTCACTGGGCAGATCGCCCGCGGCACTGTCCGTCCCGGCGACGCTCTCAAGGTGCTGCCGGGCGGCAGGATCGCACGCGTGGCGCGCATCGTGAGCCCAGACGGCGACCGGCCACTCGCCTTTGCGCCGCAGTCGGTGACGCTGACTCTCGACACCGAGGTGGACGTGAGCCGCGGCGACGTACTGGCCGCTGCCGAATCGCCGCCACAGGTCGCCGACCAGTTCGAGGCGACCATCGTCTGGATGCATGATGAGCCGCTGCTGCCCGGCCGCAGCTACCTGCTCAAGCTCGCCACCACGACGCTCGCCGCGACCATCGCGCCCCTGAAATACAAGATCGACGCCAATACGCTCGAGCACGCGGTCGCCGAGCGCCTCGAGCTCAACGACATCGGCGTCGTCGAGCTCGAGCTCGACCGCGCGCTGGCGTTCGAGAGCTACGCCCGCAACCGCACCCTCGGCGGCTTCATCCTGATCGACCGGTTGAGCAACCGGACCGTGGGCGCAGGGTTGCTGCATTTCGCGCTGCGCCGGTCGCAGAACGTGCACTGGCAGGCGCTCGACGTCGGTAAAGCGGTGCGCTCGCAGCAGAAGCGCCAGAAGGCCTGCGTACTGTGGCTCACCGGGCTCTCCGGCGCCGGCAAGTCGACCATCGCCAACCTGGTCGAAAAGCGCCTGCTGGCGCTCGGCCGCCATACCTATCTGCTGGACGGCGACAACGTTCGCCACGGGCTCAACAAGGACCTGGGCTTCACCGCCCAGGACCGCGTCGAGAACATCCGCCGCGTGGCGGAGGTCGCGAAGCTGATGGTGGACGCCGGACTCATCGTGCTCGTGTCCTTCATCTCCCCGTTTCGCTCCGAGCGGCGCATGGCCCGCGATCTGGTGGAGCCGGGCGAATTCTTCGAGATCTTCATCGATACGCCGCTCGCGGTGGCCGAGGCGCGCGACCCGAAGGGCCTGTACCGCAAGGCGCGGCGCGGCGAGCTCGCGAACTTCACCGGCATTGACTCGCCGTACGAGGTGCCAGAGGCGGCCGAGCTCGTGATCGACACCACGCGCGTGTCGGCCGAAGGCGCCGCGGAACAGATCGTGACCGCCCTCACGCGCGCCGGCGTGCTGGTGGAACCCTCGGTGGGATTGCCGTGAGCGAGTCCCTGACGTCGATCGCCGCGGCGGTGGAACAGATCGCTGCCGAAGCGGGCCAGGCGATCATGAGCGTCTATGCGACGGGTGCATGCGAGCGCTGGACCAAGAGCGATGCCAGCCCGCTGACCGAGGCCGATCTGCGCGCGCACCGGGTGATCGATGCGGCTCTCGCGCGCCTGACGCCGGACCTGCCGGTGCTTTCGGAAGAGGCGCCACCCATTCCGTACTCGGAGCGCGCGCGCTGGGCGCGCTACTGGCTCGTAGATCCGCTGGACGGGACCCGGGAATTTTTGGCGCGCAACGGCGAGTTCACGGTCAACATCGCGCTCATCGAGGGCCGGTACCCGGTGCTGGGCGTGATCAACGTGCCCAGTACCGGACGCAGCTACCTCGGTATTCCGGGGGAGGGCGCCTGGCGGCGCGAAGCGGCTGGCGCGCGCGAGCAGATCCGCGTCGCCAAGCCTGCGGCATCGCCGGTCCGGGTCGCGGGCAGCCGCTCGCATCGTGGCAGCTCGCTCGATGCGTTTCTCGCCCGGCTTCAGGACTTCGAGCTGATCGTGGTGGGCAGCGCGCTCAAGTTCTGCCTGGTCGCGGAAGGCGCGGCGGACATCTACCCGCGACTCGGACCCACCTCGGAATGGGATACCGCCGCTGCCCAGGCGGTGGTCACGGCTGCCGGTGGCTACGTCCGGACGGTGTCACGGCAGCCGCTCGCCTACAACGCCAAGGCGAGCCTCGAGAATCCGCACTTTCTCTGCTACGGGGACGACACCCGGGACTGGTTCGGGCTCCTGGGCTGACAGATCCCGCGATCCGCGGCGGGCCTCGATTCCGCTTACGACCCGCTCGCCCCGACCGGGGCCAGTGCGGCGTTGAGTTCGGCCGCCCTCTGAGTCATCACGCTCTGCAGCGTCGGCAGGTGCCCCGGCGCGCCGAACCGGTTCACGGTCCCCGCCAGAGTCAGCGCACCCAGCAGCCGGCCGTCGGCTTCGAACACCGGTGCCGCGATCTGCGCGAGCTCCGGGTCCCCGGCGCCGAGGCTCGTTGCGAGTGCGCCGTCGAGTGGGCCGGGCGGCCGGCCGGCGGCGAATCGGCGCAATACCTGACCCGCCGCGGTGTCATCGAGCGGCATGACCTCGCCGATCCGCAGGTTGTAGCCAATGGGGAAGGTGCCGCGTACGGCCGCGACACACAGCCGCTCTTCGCCATGGCGCACGAAGAACGCGCTCGCCTCGTTGGTGGCTTGGGTCAGGTGGCCGAGGGCGGGGCCGACCAGGTGACCGAGGAACCGGTCGGCGGCGACCACGCGCGCGAGGACGTAGAGCGCCGGGCCGACGGCGTACCGGCCGTCGACATCGCGATGCACGAAGGCGAGGCGCTCGAGGGTATGAAACAGGCGCAGGGCGGTCGTCTTGTGCAGGCCGGCCTGGCGCGCGGCATCCGACAGCCGCAGGCCGTCCGCGACGTTGAGGGATAACAGGAGCCGCAAGCCACGCTCCAGCGCAGCAACGTTGCGCATGCGCGGCTCGCGCCGGGGTCCGTTGGGGGTCGCGAGGTTCACTGGGGCATTACGTTAACATTCCTGCGGGCCGATGCGGCAATGGGTCGCGGCTGGGCCCCGGATCCGGTGGTATAGGCCGCCCAGGGCCACGGTCACCGACCATGATGCCAGACACCCAAGCTCCACGATCTCTGCTGTGGCTGGTCGCGGCCGGCTTCTTCATGCAGACGCTGGACGCGACCATCGTCAACACCGCGCTCCCGGTGATGGCGACGAATCTGGGCGAGAGCCCGCTGCAGATGCAGTCGGTGGTGATCGCGTACGCGCTGACCATGGCCATGGCGATCCCAGCCTCCGGGTGGTTCGCCGACAAGGTCGGCACGCGCCGCGCGTACTTCGCCGCGGTGCTGCTGTTCGGCGCGGGCTCTGCCCTGTGCGCGTTGTCACCGACGCTGCCGTTACTGGTCGCCTCGCGCGCGGTTCAGGGCCTAGGCGGGGCGATGCTGCTGCCGGTCGGGCGGCTTGCGGTCATGCGCAGCTGCGGCCCCGACGAGTTCCTGCCGGTGATGAGCGTGATCGCGGTCCCCGGCCTGGTCGGGCCACTCATCGGCCCGACGCTCGGGGGCTGGCTCGCGGAATACGCCTCCTGGCACTGGATCTTCTGGATCAACGTGCCGATCGCACTCGCCGGCTGCCTGGCTACTCTGCGCTCGATGCCGGACACGCGCGGCGTTCAGCTGGGCCGATTCGATCTCGGGGGCTACCTCATGATCGCGACTGGCATGGTCGCGGTGTCGCTGGCACTCGACGGACTCACCGAGCTTGGCCTCGCGCACGCGACGGTGCTGGTGCTGTTGGTGTTCGGGCTCGCCGCGCTCGCTGGCTATTGGCTGCACGCCGCGCAGAGCGCGCAGCCGCTGTTCCCGCCGCGCCTCTTTGGCATCCCGACCTTCGGCATTGGGCTGATCGGCAATCTGTTCGCGCGCCTGGGCGGTGGCGCCATGCCGTTCCTGATTCCCCTGTTTCTGCAGGTCGGCCTCGGTTATTCCCCGGCTCGCGCCGGTGTCACCATGATCCCGGTGGCGGCCGCCGCCATCGCCGTGAAGCAGGGCGTCACGCCGCTGATCCGGCGCCTGGGGTACAGGCGCGTGCTGATCAGCAACACGCTCTGCATCGGGCTCCTGATGGCGAGTTTCGCGCTCTTGAAGGGCAGCGAGTGGTGGGGCATCAGGGTGCTGCAGCTCGCGGTCTTCGGGGCCTGCAACTCACTGCAGTTCACCGCCATGAATACCGTGACGCTCAAAGATCTGCCGGCGGAATTCGCCAGTGGCGGCAACAGCCTGCTGTCGATGGTGCAGATGCTGTCGATGAGCCTGGGCGTTGCCGCGGCCGGCGGGCTGCTGGGCGGGTTCGCGAGCGCCTACGGCACGGCGCAGGGCGCCGTGCCGGCCTTTCATGCGACCTTCATCTGCATCGGGCTCATGACCGCGGCATCGGCCTGGATCTTCGCGCAGCTCCGGCGCGACGTGGTGCCGACGCCGCCGCGCCGCGAATCCCTCGACCTCGGGTGACGCTGCCGATCAGTGCGTGGTCGGGCCTGAACCCGGGCCGACCACGAGCGCGGTGAAGGAATCGGGCAGCACCGGGGCGCGCGGGTGCGGTTCGGATTCGGTCGCCGCCGGCGGCGGCCCGAACTTGGCGGCGACCAGCCACACCTTGTGGGTCTTGGTGTCGAGCGCAAGCGTGCGTGCGCTCGGTTCGGTCGCCACCGTTGCGCTGACCGTGTAGTGGTCCGGATCATCCTCGTGCACGACGGTCAGCGTGCCTTCGCCGTTCGAGACGAACACGAGGCCCTGGTCGGCATCAAAGGCCGCGGCGTCCGGGCCCTTGCCGATCGCCACGCGCGCGACAGCGCGACCGTTACTGCTGTCGGTCACCGCCATGACCCCGTCGTCGCAGGTGGAGAACAGGCGGTGGTGCGCGCGGTCGATGGCGAGCCCAGTCGGCTCCTTACAACCTGCCATGGGCCAGGTCGCGGTCAGCGACAGGGTCTTCACATCGATGACGGCGATCGCGCCTTTCTCGTCCTCGAGATTGACGAAGGCCCGGCCCGCGCCATCGCCGGCCGCAAACTCGGGCTTCGAACCCACTGTGAGGTGGCCGACGACGGCCAGCGTGCTGGCGTCGAGCGCAGTGATGTCTTTGCTGCGACCGTTGAAGGTCAGCACGCGGCCGGCCTCAGGCACGTACAGGATCGCATCCGGGTTCTGCGCCGGAATGCTCACCACCTGGGTCGTCTTGAGCGGGCCGAGATCAAAGACCGTCACCGAATTGTCGCGGCCGTTGCTGACGAAGCCGCGCTTGAGATTGGCCGCGAGTGCCACGCCGTGGACCCCGTTGGCGGGCCGGATTTCGCTGGTCACCACGCCCTTGTCCAGGTCGAGCACCTGGACGCGGTCGGAGCGCGCGATGTAGAGGCGGCGTGCGTCGGCATCGATCGTCAGATAGTCCCAGCCGCCGGGGCCGCCGATGGCGACGCGCTTCTCGAGAATGTACGCGGGCGGTGCGGCCGACGCCGGTACCGTTGCGGCCAGAAGCAACAAGAGAGATATCGATCGAATGCCGTACATGGGTCCGCTCCTTTGCATCGTCCCCGCCGTGATCACGCCGCAGCGCGATGCCGCGCCGGCGCGCGCCGCAACAGCCCGTCGAACGCGTCGAGCATGCGCTGCCACCAGACCTCAACCGGACCACCGGGAGTACCGAGCGGTGGGCCGCCGATGCAGCGTATCCACTGGAACGTGCCTGCGACAATGTAATCCGCATAGGCAGGGCGATCTCCGGCCAGGTACGGCTGCTGCGCCAGCAGCGTCTCCAACGGCACGAGCACGGTCGTAAGCCCCGCAAGATGTGCCGCACGATCGGCGCAGTAGGCTTCGAGGCTGGCGCCGTAGCGCCGTTCCCGGCTGCTGCGGAAATAGTCGCGGTCGCGCGCGTCGATCACGGCATAGATATCGAGCAGCACGACCCGCAGCAGCGCCGGGTGCAGCACCGAATCGGTCCAGGTGTTGATGAATCGCACGGCCCCGGGATCGCCGCCGAACAGCTGCGGGCGCTCGGGATAGTGTTTGTCGAGGTAAACGGCAATTGCCCATGAATCGGCCACGATAGTCTCACCGTCGATGAGCACCGGCACCCGGTCCTGGCCCGAGAACGAGAGCGCCTCGCGTTCATGGTAGTGCCACGCGACGGTGGTAGCGGCGAGGCCTTTGTGCGCGAGCGCCAGGCGCGAGCGCCAGCAGTAGGGGCTGAAGCGCAGCCCGGGATCGGCGCCGGCCAGTTCGTAGAGGGTCACTGCAGGCATCGCGCCAGACTGTCACGGCACGTTCGACCCTGGCAACGCCGCGCGCGGGCGTTGCGGCGCGCGCGCCAATCCGGACAATGGTCGGTTCTTTTCACGGTGCTGGAGGCAGACATGGCGATTACGCTCTACCAGGCCTCGGTTCCGGCATTTACGCGCGGCTTGAAGCAGCTGCGCGCAGTGCTGGCCAAGGCCGACTCACAGGCGCAGCAGATGAAGGTCGAGGGCGCGGTGCTGCTGCAGTCGCGCCTCTACCCCAACATGTTTCCCTTGGTGCGGCAGGTGCAGATCGCCTGCGATTTTGCCAAAGGCACCTGCTCGAGGCTGGCCGGCAAGGAGCCGCCGAGCTTTGCTGACAGCGAAGCCAGCTTCGCGGATCTGTACGCCCGCATCGACAAGACACTCGCAGTGATCGAGGCCCTGACGCCGGCGCAGCTCGACGGTCAGGAGGAGCGGGCGGTGGAGATCAAGGCCGGGCAGCGCATTCTCAACTTCAAGGGTCTGCAGTACCTGCTCGGCTTCTCGCTGCCGAACTTCTATTTCCATCTGACCACGGCCTACGCGATTCTGCGCCACAACGGCATCGAACTGGGCAAGCCCGACTTCATCGGACCGCTCGACTGAAGGACCGGGGTGGGCGCGGAACACCCAGCATGAAGAGCAACAACGCGCAGGTCGATGCGCTGGTCATCTTCGGGGTCACGGGCGACCTTGCCTACCGCAAGATCTTTCCGGCGCTGGCCGCGCTCGCGCGGCGTGGCCTGCTCGAGGTGCCGCTGATCGGGGTCGCGCGTGATGCTGACCAGGCCGTGCTCGACGCGCGCATCCAGGCCAGTCTGCGCGCGCAGGGCAAGAGCGATCCCGAGGCCGCCGCGCGGCTCACCCGCCACCTGTCCGTCGTCAACGGTGACTACCGCGACCCGGCCACGTGCGCGAGCATCAAGGCGGCCCTGGGGGCGGCGGCGCATCCGCTGTACTACCTCGCGATCCCGCCCAGCCTGTTTCCGGTACTGATCGGCAACCTGGCCGAGGCGGGACTGACGCACGGCGCCAGGGTCGTGGTCGAGAAGCCCTTCGGCCGCGACCTGGCCTCGGCGCAGAGCCTCAACCGGGTGCTGGCGGCGGCATTTCCTGAGCCGTCCGTGTTTCGCATCGACCACTACCTGGGCAAGGAGGCGGTGCAGAACCTGCTGTTCTTTCGCTTCGCCAATTCGTTCCTGGAGCCGCTCTGGAACCGCAACCTCGTGGAGAGCATCCAGATCACCATGGCCGAGCGCATCGGCGTGGATGGCCGCGGCGCGCTGTACGAGGAACTGGGCACCGTGCGCGACGTGGTTCAGAACCACCTGCTGCAGGTGTTGTCGATGCTGACCATGGAGCCGCCAGTCGGCGAGTCGAACGAGGCGCTGCGCGATGAGCGGGTCAAGGTGCTGCGCGCCACCCAGGAGGGGCCTGCCCCGAGTCTGGTGCGCGGGCAATACCAGGGCTATCGCACAGAGCCCGGCGTGTCCCCGCACTCGGCCACCGAGACCTTCGTCGCTCTGCGCCTTGCCATCGACTCGTGGCGCTGGGGGCAAGTGCCGGTCTATATCCGCGCCGGCAAATGTCTGACAGTGGATGCC
>Ga0187780_10001001_pt1 | contig 21153 bp, 12 predicted proteins | sample 1015_Q2_SP10_20__FD_132429 | JGI IMG/M metagenome (GOLD analysis project Ga0187780, IMG submission 132429) | Tropical peat soil microbial communities from peatlands in Department of Meta, Colombia - 1015_Q2_SP10_20_MG | ecosystem: Environmental > Terrestrial > Soil > Wetlands > Peat | place... | reverse complement strand
GCCGAATTAGTGGGTGGAGGGGCCGTGAAAGCTCTTTCGAGCGGCGGCGCAGACAATCTGGCGAAGTTCGAGTTAGTCGGCAAGAAGCGGGGGAATTTCACTGTTTCGATTCGGTTGCTGGCACCTCTCTCGCCTCCGAGGATGTGACGCAGGCCGATCTGAGTTCGGCCAATACACGAGCTAAGCGAAGAACGGCCCGCCTCGGAAGGCGGGCCCTACAAAGGCGAAGAAAGTTACAAGGGTAAAAAAGCTGTGGCCCATTTCGAAGAGCTGTTCGTTCAGGGTAACCAGTTGCCGCAGCCCGAAGGCTACGCCGATTTTTTGGCGGCGTTCACTGGCGGGAGCGCCAACGTGCCCTGCCGTTCATCCACGATTTCGCCGACCTCGCCGTTCGTCAGAAGATTATTCAGCGAATTCGATGCTTTATCCAGACGCTTGTCCGCTTCCGTATAACTCAGCTGGGCGTTCTTCAAATGCGTGCCGATTTTGTCGAAGCTCTCGCTGAACGTATCCAACTGCTTGCGCATCCCCGCCAGGTTGGCGCTCAATCGCCGGGCATTCTCTTCGATCTGCATTCCGCGCAAGCCCATCGCAATCACGGTGAGGTGCGCGTAAAGGGTATTCGGGGAAACCGCCATGATCTTCTTCGAGCGGCAGTAGGCGTCCAAGGCGATGCCACGAGCATCCGCGCTGCGCAGCAATTCGTAGTAGACCGCCTCGCTGGGCACGAACATCAATGCCAGATCGAGCGTGTCCTCGTCCGGCACGATGTATTTCTTGGCGATAGAGTCGGCATGGAGTTTCACTGCTGTAATAAAGGCCTTGCGCGCTTCCTCGCCTTCGGTTTCGAGACGTTGGAAGGCGTCGAGAGGGAACTTGGAATCGATGGCCATCAGTTTTCGGTCGCGAAGGTGAATCACGGCATCGGCCGCTTCCCCGCTCCGGAATCGGTACTGCTGCGTGTATTGCGTGCGGGCCAGACAATCTTCCAGCAGGCGTTCCAGGGTGGTTTCTCCAAAGTTGCCGCGAGACTTGGTGCCGCCGAGGATATTTTCCAGCCGCGAAGCCGCTTCATGCATCAAGTGACCGGATTCCTGCACCTGTCCGAGTTGCTGCTGGATCTGGGTGATCTGCTCACGGGTGTTCTTCAGTTCCGTGGACATAGCCGTTTGCGCTTGTGAGGTGATCTTCGAGGTGATTTCGGCGGAGTCCCTGGTGCCTTGTTGCACGGCAGCCGTCACGGCTTCCAGCCGCGCGGCGACGGCGCTGGCGATGGTTTCCATTTTGCCTGACGCTTGGGCTTGTGCCGTGGAAAGGCCCAGCAAGTCTCGGCGCAGTTCGTTCATCTGCGTCTCCAGGGCTTCGCTTTTCTTTTTGTCCTGAGTGCTCCGCATGAGCGCCCAGAGGACGAGTCCGATCACAAGCAAGGCAAGCAGCGCGGCAGCTATCCAAACAGGGTTCATGGTTTCTCCGATTCTTTCACGGGAAACGGTCTACCCACTTTACCCGGAAGCCACGCGAAAGTGTAGCGAAGGCAGGAGAAGAATTTGGAGGATTGACTCAGGTTGACGAGCTTAATCACGCTCCAATTCGATTTGATACCCGAATTGGCCGTCGGGCAGGTTACTGCAGTCTACAACCCGGCCCCTGACCGCGATTTCGCTGAAGGGGCTGCCGGAAACCTCGACGGGAACACGGATCTTCATCACAAGGCGAAGACCGGCTTGTAATTCCATAGGGCAGCTCATGATGAACCTTTGGGGTGAAATGCCAATGGCCACTGCGGCGTGCTCGATACTGCCAGCGCCGACACGGAAGCGAAGGGGTAGTTTCGCGCCGTGAAGATCACCCAAGTCCTGGGAAAAAATGGGCATGCTGCAAAACTACGGCAAGCCTCCGTGCACCAATGTGACACACGTCACACCAAGAGAGCAGGTTGTTTGCTATAGTACTGTTACCAGCTGGGTCCGCCCTTACTTACTCCGGCTCCAGGTCACTTTGCTCTTATGCGGCCTCATGTTCGCCCCAGCTGGTTCCGCAACTGCTGTCCTATCCTCTCCGGCTCTGCGACTTACACCGTCCCCCCTACAAGTGAACTCTCCGGAATACGTGGCTTGGGGCTGCCGTTAGTGAGCAGGCTGCGGGACAAACTGAAAGTTATGCAGAATGACTTCCTGGTCCGAGGCGGGCATAGACTTGAAGCACCAAAGATTCATGCCAAGGGGAATAGGGACCTGCGGAATACGCGCCACGAAATCAGCCGGTGCGAAAGTGATCGTCTGTAGGACGTCCGCCGTGTTACCGATGGGCTGGAGGCCACTCATGATGGTGGCAACGATGCGCGTGGAGCTCCATTCGAAGCGGGCAGTGGTGAACGTGGACCCGTTCGGGCTGTAAGTGAAATTGTCTTCCATGGGTCCAAGGGATTTGTTGCCCGTGGAGGGGTAGAAGGTGAAGTCCGCATTGCAGCCGTGGCAGGTGTTGTTCCACCGGGAGAATTCGATGTCGATTTCGTTTTCCGTATCGACGCCAACGCCAGCCTTGGCGCCGTAGTTGAAGAGGCCGAGAACAGTGACGGGATCCATGCTGTCGATCCGGCCTTCGATCTGCCACTGATAGGTGCCGAAGCCGAGGCTCTCGGTGGTGAAGAGCTCGGAAGCGGTGAAAGTTCCCTCGCGATTCATGATCCTCAAATGCAGGTGGCCATTGGTGTCAACGAACAGGTTTGAGGGATCTCCCTTGGCAACACCGGCCATGCCGCCATTGGTAAGAATCCAATCGCGACCCATCCAATGGATGGCGTTGGCGGAAGCGCGAGTGATCGGCGGGCGCCAGGGGAAGGCAACGGCGAACGCAAACAGAAGGAGAGAGAGAAAGAACAGTTTTTGTGAGCATCGCATAACTGGAATCTTATAGCACGAGGTCGTCCGCCAAGCAGTACGCACGTCACAAGCGTTGGCCGGATCAAACTGGCTTGTGCGCGAGGTAGAGGAGACGAAGAAGGCGGCGTTCGCTTGTAAGCACGTGGACGGTAGATAGGAATTTTTGTAATCCTTCGAAGTTTTGTCCGCTTTCCATGGAGAGAAGCGCTTCCCTGCGTTTTTGCCGAGCGTCGCGCCAGCGCCTGGCGATTTCTCCCGCGTTCTCGCTTGTGTCAGTCACACGGATGAGTTGAAAGCCCGCCTGTTGAAGAAGCCGTTCGTTCTCCCCTGGAGGGCTGAAGATGTAAAGGCCAATCGAACTGCGCGTGGCAAGTTCCTGATGAGAAACCACGCCGCTGATGACAAGCGCATCGCTGAAGAGAAAGAGTCCGCCAGGCTTCAGCACGCGAAAAAGTTCGCGAAGAACGGCGAGACGATTGGGAATATGACAGAGAACGTCATTGGAAAAGGCGGAGTCGAAGGAGCAACGATCCAAGGGCAGATTTTGTGAGGCGTCCGCGATCTGGAAGCGCACGCGATCCGTCAGACCGCGAGCTTCCGCAAGGGCGTTTGCGGTATGGATTCCCGGCGCGTTGATGTCCAGACCCAGAAGGCTGCATCCCGTGGTAGCGGCGACATACAAAGCGTAACGGCCAGAGCCGCAGCCGATTTCGAGCACGGAAGAGCGGGAAGTAACTTGCAGAGAGCGAGGAATTTCGTTGGATTCTTCCGTGGTGGCCCAGCCTGTTTGTCCCAGGTCTTCTCCATACGTCTCTATGCGGATTTGACCGTACACCTCATCGCTGTAATGAGCGTACGCGTTGTTGTAGAGGTCGACGCCCGGGGACATAGGCGGACTATTCTACTGTCAGGCGTTCAAAAGAAAAGACCCCGCGGAAAGCGGGGTCCTTCTTCCTGTTGCGCGGTGCGGAGGCGGTTACCAGTAAAGTTTGAGTGCGAACTGCCATTGACGAGCATCGGCGGCTGCGGAGGGTTGGCCCGCTGCGCAGGTGGTGCCAACAAGCGGGTCGCAAAGTTGATTCACAGCGATGATGTTCGTGTGGTTCGTCAGGTTGAAAACGTCGGCGATAAGATCCATGTGGAAGCGCTCACCCAGATTGATCCCCTTGGAAATGCGCATATCGAACTGGAAGAACCCAGGCATGACGAAACGGTTGCGGCCGAGAGTGCCGTCGCAACCGAGGGGCGGAGTAATCCCGGGAACAGTGAAAGGCTGAAAAGAGTTGGTAAGGCAATTCGTGGGGAAGCCGAAAGAAAAGCCAGGAATGAAGGGAGAGGTAGTGCCACCACCGAAATTCGGACGAGCCTGAGAGGAGCTGAGCTCGAGGCGCGTATCTTCACCGGAGATGACGTTGAAGGGGAGGCCGGAGGAGACTTCCACCAGCGGAGCAAAAGTCCAGTTGCTCAGGAAGCCCTGCGCGAAACTCTGGCCGGCCACGTGAGGGGAAGTCTGGAAGACGCCGCTGGTAACCCAACGGCTGGGTTGGTTGTTGACCGAATTGCCCTTTTCATATTGGGGGAAGCGGCTGTCTTGTGGTTCGAGAGTGGACTGGAGGTCAGTGCCGTCATCAATCGAATGAGAGAAGGTGTAACTGGACAGCAACTGGAAATGCTTGGAAAAGGTCTTCTGAAGATTGATGGTGAGAGCGCTGTAGGTCGAGAAAGCGTCCGAGACCTGGGCATCCACGCTGTTGTAAGGAACAGGGACGCCGAAGCCGATCGGGTAACCCGCTGCACCGGCGAGAGCGACTTGAGTCGCATAGCCGCCGGGGACCAGACCCTGGAAGGAAGGATTGGGACCGGACTTGCGGAAAAAGTTAAAGAACGAAGCGGTGCCCACGAATTTTCCATTGTATGACGCCAGAGGCGCGGGGCATCCATTGAGAACACCGAGGACACCAGGGGCGGTGACGGCAACACCGCATGTGGTCGGGGTTGCCGCGACGGGGGCAGACGGAGCAACGACGGTGAACGGGCTGCCGAAATTGAGGCCGGCAGCATCCGCATTCGCAAGGTTATTTGTCAGCAAAACCGGGTCCGTGGAGTTGATGTCAATGGGGCGATAGAGGTGAACGCCCTTACTCCATTGATAGCCGACGCTGATCTTCCAGGTGCCGGCGATAACGCGCTCAACGGTGAGGTTGGCCTGCTCGGCGTAGGCGTCTCGGAAGTTGTTAACGACAGGCAGAGTGAAGGGCAGGATACCCAAAGGAAATCCCACGGTGAGGTAGTTCTGATTGGCGAACAGGGAGCCTTGGGCAGTCGGATTGAAGCGCTGCTGATTCGGCTCATAGAACATGCTTGGTAGCGCGTTCAGCACGCCCTGGAAGATGGAGGAGCCATTCAGGTTGGCAGGGCTGTCCAGGGTTCCTCCACACACGGTGGTGACCAGGCCGCATGCAGAAGGGTTTCCACCTGCAGCAAGCAACTGCACGGAGCGGCCGCCGTCCGCAGTGACTGAATCAAAGGCGATGGCGAGCAGTGGGTGATCGTAGAAGAGGCCGAAGCCTGCGCGTACGACGGTTTTGCCGTTGCCCCAGGGATCCCAGGCAAGGCCGAAGCGCGGCGCAACGTCCTTGTACTGACGGGGGACACCTTCCACGACGCCAAGAGCATTTTCTGCGGAGGCATTCAGGGGAGTGGCAGGAGCGAAGAGAGGCGTAAGGTCGGGATCGTAACGCAAGCCGTAGTTTATGGTCAGCCGCGGGCTAATGCGCCAAGAGTCCTGAGCGAAGAAGCCGATAGGAATGTCGTTGAAAGGCTCGTTCGAGGTGCCAATACCTTGAATGAAGTCTGTGGGGATGCCGAAGCCGTAGGCCTGCAGAGTGGTGGCGCCGGGAAGCGGAATCGAACCGGTTGCGGTGGGCACGCTGTTTGGTAGCCCAAAGGTGCTGGCGGGAAGGCCGCCGAAATCCACGACGCCGCCAAAGTCGAGTTCGAAGATCTGCTGTTTGGCGGAGCGCAATTGCAGAAGATTGAAGTCCGCACCAACCTTGAAGGTATGCTTTCCTGCGACGATCGTGCCCGCGTCCGAAAATTGGAAACGGCGCTCGATGCGGTCAACGGTGGAATACGGCTCGCGGCCGAAGTAGGCGTAGCCGGGAATATTCACACCGATGTCGCTGCCACCCTCGGACGGAGAATAGCCGAAGTGGAGGCCGCGCCGGGCAAACTGGAAACGGAATTCGTTGTAGGCCGAATCGCTGATGACGGTGTCGTGTTCGAAAGTGGCGTTGACGTCGCGGTAGTGCTGCTCGCCGACGCGGGAAGCCGAATTCTGGCCCAAAACCTGATTCTGTGAGGTGGATTGAAGCCCGGTGACCTCTGAAGGAGACACACCGACGCGAATGAAGGAATTGTTATGGTTGTTCCAGTGCTGATCGATGCGCCCGGACCACAGACTCGTTTTCTCCATCACAGGGAAGTTGCCGCGGATGGCGTTCAGACCTACATAGGAAGCAGGCAATGGTGCGATGCCGTAGCCGATCGGTGAGCAGGTAAGCAGATTCACGGTCTGGTTTGGCGGACATTGGACTGGTAGGGGAAATTGGGCTCCAGGCCCGGGATTCAGAAAACCTTTGGTGGCCGCAGCTGCGACCGCACCGTAGTCCAGTTTGTTCAGCGCCACACTGGAAGCGGAACCCATCAAAACGGCATACTCCGCGGCGAGTTGCTGATAAGCGGGAATGCCGGAGGTGAGCAGGCTGTTTACGGCAGTGGCTTGGCCGGAGGTCAACTCCACCGGGAACGGAACACCTGGAATAGAGACGGGAGCAAGTCCGAAATTGTTTTCGCCTATGCTGGAGAAGCCGGTCTCTTCGCGTTGCGTGTATTCATAGGAGAAGAAATAGAAGGTCTTGTCCTTGACGATCGGGCCGCCGATGGTCACGCCGGTTTGCACGCGGGTATAGGCCTGTTTAATGGGGACAAGATCGCCGGTATTGGGGTCAACATTGAAGGAGAAGGGGTTGCGGGCCTGGAAGGATCTGTTGCGAAGATAGCCAAAGACATCGCCGTGAACGTCGTTGGTACCCGTCTTGGTGACGATGTTGACGACGCCGCCGGTGGCATTGCCATACTCCGGATTGTAGTTGCTCAGGATCATCTGAAATTCCTGGACGCCTTCCTGCGAAATCGTGGAGCGGATGCCCTGGACAGACTGGTCGACAGAGTTGGCGCCATCGACGCTGACCATATTGCCGCGACCGCGGGCGCCGCTGATGCTGAGGCCGCTGGTGGGAGCAGGGCCGATGGTGGGGGCGTTATCGCGAGTGGTCTGGGAATTGAGCAGCGTGAAATTGACGTAGTTGCGGCCGTTGATGGGGAGATTGTCGATTTGGCGTTCGTCGACCGTCTGAGCGCTTTGGCTGCTGGTGGTTTCAATCGGAGCGGACTCGCTGGTGACGGTGACCGACTGGGTCTGTGTACCAAGGTTGAGGGAGACGTTCAGAATGATGTCCGAGCCGACGGTGAGAATGACGGAAGGCTTTTCAAAGGCGGCAAAATTGCTGCCACCTTCGACGTGAACCTTGTAGGAGCCGGGGACTACGCCGACAACCGTATAGTGGCCGTTGTCATCGGCGACGGAAGTGCGCTCGGCGCCGGTGACGGAATTCGTAAGAGTAATTTTCGCGCCGCGGACGGCTAAGCCTTGCGGATCCGTGACAACCCCAGACAGAGTGGCGGTGTTGATTTGAGCAAACGCTGCACCCACCCCGAGAAGAAATCCCAAACATAGAACTACAAATGCACACAGCACCCCTCTGCGTTGCATACACTTCCTCCTAGAGAATCCTGCTAGCCCACCGCTACCCCTAGCGGCGGCGAGTTGCCTCGCCGAAATGGCCGTAGAGACATGGAAATGAGTAGATAGCTTGTACTGCAAAGTCCCAGCCTTTGCAACTGTAAACTGGGAAACACAAAGGAAAGCAGCGACCTGAGGGGGCAAGTGTCCAACTTGTCAGCAGGAGGAGCGACGGAAGCGGGCCGCGTGCCCAGCGCGGAAGAAGAAAGTGGAATAGTGGTTCTGAGCGAAGCGGGAGCATTCCTCAAAAACTCAGGGACGGAGGGATTCCTCACTTCGCAGACTCTGTTCGGAATGACGGATTTGGAATGTGGGCGGTTCGACAGAAAAAACGTCTAGCTGTGTTCGGCGAATTGCTCGACCACGACGGTCTTGACGGTGGCTTGGCGCTCCTTCCAAGCTTTGAGCAGCGTTGCGGCGGCAATCAGGATCGCCGTGGCCAGATTGGTGAGGGCGACGGCTTGGACGTGGAGAATGAGACCGTAGGCCAGCCACAAAAGCACGCCGAGCAGATAGAACGAAAGTGTGGCGTAGGAAAGATCGCGTCCGCCTTGCCGGTAGATTTTGACGACCTGAGGAACGAAGGCAAAGGTGGTGCAAAAGCCGGCGATGCCGCCCAGGACTTCGACCCATTGTGGAGCACTCATTCTACTTGCTCTCCTGCATCTCTCTGCGCGCTCTTTTGTTCCGAGCAGCGCGCAAGAAAACTTACGCGTTAGGACTGATCCCATTCTAGCCACGGGCTCATCCGCCCTCGGATTTTAAGGGTTGGATGTGACGCATGTGTGAGGGGAATGCAAAAAGGCAGCTTGTGGACGACAAACAGTAACTACGCGAAATCAGGGCTCCTGGAAGCGAACAACGCTAGAGCGTCATGTGCTTTTGGACGAGTTTGCGGAGTCGTTCGCGGTCTTCGTCTTTCATGTGCACGAATTCGACGCCGTTGCCGTTGGGGCCGACATTGCGAACGATAGCGGTGAAATGGATTTTGCGCAGGCCGGAACGAATTTCGAGTTGAATGGAATCTCCCGGACTGAGCCGATGAGGAGATTCGACGTAGGCTCCACCGAGGCTGATGGTCTTCACGCGGCCCATGGTCATCTGGGGACCATTGATTTGCGCGCGCAGAGGCGATTCAAGCGGTATCCGCGCGTAGCGGCGAGGCACGACGAAATTGCCAAGCGGTGGGAGAGCGGGCTCGTACGAAGCGCGCGCGCGCGCGGAGCCGGGACCCTCTTCCATCAAGGCCAGCGCATCTTCCGCAGCGGCGCGGAGACCGCCAGGTTCTGAGAAAGTGAGACCTTCGCGTTTTCCGGCAAGCTGGCGCAAGAGTTCAATGGCTTCGACGGCACGGAGGCGGCCCAGGGCTTCAATCGCTTTGATGCGCACGAACTGATCGCGAAGAGTCTCATGCTCGCCAGCAGCGATTTCCATCAGCAAGGGGACGGCGGTTGCTTCCTGGCCGATGCCGATCTGGTCGATCATCATGGGCACGACAAGCGGATGCGCGTCCTGAAGAATCGCGGAGAACACGAACGCGGTACTTTGCGCCGACGGAGAATTCGCGGGACGGGCTAGCTCGCTGACGGCGAGATCCTGAAGGTTCCACTCCCAACTGGCAAGCGCGCGCGTGAGACCGCGCAGCAAACGATCCGGGTCGGCGGCGGCAAGCAAACGGATGGCGGCGCTGACTCGTTGGCGGCGGGCTTCGAACAAGCGAGTTTCGAGAAGCGTAAGAGCCGGCACGCCGATGGTGCGGAGCAGGCGAGCCATGGCCGGCATCATGTCCGCGGCGCGAGGTTCGGTGAGCAGAAGAGTGAGGCGATCGAGCAAACGCTCCGGATCTCGCTGCAGGAGCCGAGGGAGGGGCGGATCCAGCGCGCGGTTGGCAAGTGCCGCATCCACGAGCAGCATCCACCGATCGTTCGCGACGAGACGATGGCAGAGAGCAGTCATGTGTTCGTGCTCGGCATCGCGCGGAAGTTTTTCGAGAGCAATCAAGATATTCTCGAAACCAGCGAAATCATTGCGGCTGACGGCAATGCGGCCAAGCGTTTCCAGGAATGCGGCAAGGAGGGCGGTCGCCTCCGGGGCTTGTTCCCTGGTCAGGGCCGCGAGTGTAAGTTTGGCGAGTTCCTCGGGAAGCTGGTTGGGCCAGAGACGCGCGAGCAAAGGAGAGAGTTCACCGAGACCGGCAGCAATAATACGCCGAGCGGCGCCGTCAGCAGTCTCCATGCGGCGCGCATAGTTCAGAAGGATGGTGCGTGCTTCGCGGCGCGGGGCTTCCGCTCCGGCTTCAACCAATTGCAAGAGCGTCTGCCGGATTACGGCGATCGGAACGCACCAGATTTCCGGGCCACGAAGAAGAGCCGATTTCTCACGAGGCGCCAACTCGAGCCAGAATCGCTCGATGAGGTGCTCGCGCTGGCCATCGTTGGCCCAGGAAGAGGCGAGCGAAGAAAAATGCTGCGAAGAATGAGGACCGCGATATTCGCCGGCGGCGACAATTTCGTCCGCGAGTTGATTCAGCAATGGACGAACGGCAACCGGCGCAAGCGTGCCTTCGGTAAATTCGGTGGTGAGCAACTCAAGGACGAGACACTGGGAAAGGCGCTTCAGATAAACCTGCGGCGCTTCTCCTTCCTGTGGAGTGTAATGCGTCATGGCACTGAGCAGCGTGCGCACGGTATCCCGGCTGGCGCTTTCCATCGCGGCGTGAATTGCACGCGCCCCTTCCTCCGCGGAGAGTCCGCGTGCTACTTCCATGGGAGGAGTGAGGCGGCCAATCAGGCGGAGGGTTTCACCGATCTCCCCGACCTGCGGCGCATGAATGGGAGCGTCGCCGGATTCCTCCGGGTCGTTCCCGCCATAGGCAACCAGCGCAGCGATGAGGCTAGCCAGGACAGAATCAACTTTTCTTTCCGTGAAAGTATTGATCTGGATCCCTGTCACACGATGCTCCCGGAGTCGAGCAGGCCATCCGCCGACACCAAGGCGTTTCGCCGCTTCCTCCGATCTTAGCAAGGTGTCTGTGATGAGGTGTGTGAGCGTGTCCAATTCGCCCACATGAAATTTCGTGCTGAAGAAAGCCGAGTAAATGCCTGCCCGCTGGAGATCGTTGGCTAGCGCGTGAAATTCTCCACGCGCATCAGGCAAGTGTCCTTCGTTCAGTTTGGGGACGACGATGCCGCCTCGCTCGACACGAATCTCCAATCCGTCGAGCGAAGTTGCCGCACCGCGCAGACCGTCATACGCCTGATCCAGGCTGTCCAGAACGCGCGGATGAGTGGGATCGTAGAGCCGGTGAGCGCGGAGAAGCAGATTAAACGTGCGAAGCGCCAGTACAACGCCGGAGAATTGCGGATCTTCGTGAGGGACGCGCTCACGGAGAACGGGGGAGGTCATGGCCGATTGGCCGGTCCGCGGCTTGGCGGATGGTTTGTCGTCCCAGAGGGCTGTGGCGTGCGAGGTCAAGTCCGTATCCCGTGTGCCAGGTTGTACTTGCCGGATGGGCCCCGCGTCCTGCGAGCCTAGGGGCGTGCCAAAGAGAGGTAGAGTGCCCCACAGATGGTGGCCAATCTGGCATAGTAAGAATGGGGGCAGGGAAGGGATTAGCCTATAGTACTAGTAGCCTATCCTATTAAGGAATGGGCACATTTTAGGCCCAATGGAATGAAAGAGATCGAACTTTTTTGCTTTCTCTTTGCTGTACCGCAGCCGATTTTATTTCTGGTGAAGAACTTCGTTGACATTCACCGTGCCGCCCTCGCTGGCCTGCACGCCATGTTTGGCAATTTCGTAACCCTTTAGCCGTAAAGCAATAATGTGGATTCCCGTCGGGATTTGGACGCGGGCAGGAGACGTTTCGCCGGTCGGAGCGCCGTCGATGAAGATTTCCGCACCTTCCGGAGTCGATTGGACCTGCGCCCAAGCTACGTGCCCTTGCGGCTGCTGCTTTTCTTTTAATTGTGCGTCGAGGGTGGTCTGCGTGTTGTCTTTCACTTGAACCCGACCAGCATAAGCTTCGTATCCGGGTAAACGCAGCACCAAATCATATTGACCAGCAGCCAAGGGAATCGTGACCGGGGTCTGGCCCGACTGCTTGGCGCCATTGATAAAAACGTCGGCGCCGGCGGGATGGCTGGAAACGTAGAGACCCTTGGCGATGGCTTCGAGATGAAGTTTTTGGTCGAGCGCCTGGCCGGGCTTTAGTTCGAGGGCGGTTTGCAGAGGTGAGTAGCCGTCCTTTGTAATTTGCAGGCTGTAGCGCGCCGGAGCGAGATTGTTGAAGCTGCAGGGAGTTTGACAATCAACAAGCTGGCGGCCTGCGGGACCAAAAAGTGTCGCCGTTGCGCCAATCACATCAGTGACGATGTGAATCGCACTTTGGCCGGCGGGTGGAACGGGATGAGCACCGTTATCGCCGTGTTCTGCCCCAGCGATGGGTGTGTCGTCATACTGAATATCGTCTACAACGCGGACGTTTGCCGGAGCATTGCGCATGAATTTGAGAAGGGAAGCATGCTCCGCAGGACGGAGCTTTCCGACAAGCATGAGCGTGCTCGCGTTAGCGGTCACCTTAACGTGGCCCGTCAGGTCCTTGTCTGCGATTGCTCCTTCAATCTGGCGCTTGTATTCCGCGGCTGCGGGAGAGACGGATGGCTCCGTTTTCTTGGGAGCGGGAGCGGGCGGCAGAGCCCCGGGCTGTTCTACGGCCGGCTTAGCGGTGGTGCTCGTGTCCGGGGTCGCGTTGTTCGGGACGTCGCTGGAAGGGGTCGAAGCGGGCTGAGGATCTGACTGCGTGGCCGTGTCTGGCGGATCCTGCTTTTGGGCGGCAGCGGGGGGATCAACCGGATGTGCGGACGATGCCTTATTGAGCTGGCGGGCGGCTTGGAACTCAGGACGCAGGCGCATGACGCCGTAGACGATCACGCAGACAAGGAAGATTGCGGCGAGCACCGTGCCGAGGGTGTTGCTCTTTTTCGGCGGCTCCTCAGGGAGAGGCAGCAGCGGGCCCGTGCGGCGGACGCTCGGCGTTTGGGAAGGCGTGGCGGCGCGCTGCTGCAGAGAGCGGGCAGCGGCCATGTGATCTTCGGTGGATGGCGTACGAAGTGGGGCAGTGGGAGTGGCGAAGGGCTGGCCAGCACCCTGGCCGCGGGGAGAAACGAGTGTGGCGTCGGGATTGCCCGCATTGCCAAGGGCGCGGTAGTTCCGCAGATCTTCCTGCATCTCGCGGCAGCTTTGGTAACGCGCATCCGGGTCCTTGGCTAGGGCGCGCATGACAATGTCATTCAGGCCGGGGTGAATCGAAGGATTCAGTTGACGCGGCTGGATCGGTTCTTCGTTGACAATTTTGTAGATGACCGTGGTGATGCTCTGGCCGGGAAACGGCTTCTCTCCGGTAAGCATTTCGTAGAAGACGACGCCAAGAGAAAAAATGTCCGTGCGGCCGTCGACGGGGCGTCCCTTTACTTGCTCGGGAGACATATAGCTGGGCGTGCCCATGACGTGCGTGGTTTGCTGCACGGTGCCGAACTGAAGAATCTTCGCCGTGCCGAAATCGGTGACCTTGACGGTATCGTCGGCGGTGAGCATGAGGTTCGCGGGCTTGATGTCGCGGTGAACGATGTTGCGGTCGTGCGCAAACTGCAGGGCGCTGCAAGTCTGCTCGAGAATACGGAGAATGCGCGGAACGGGAAAGGCTTCGCCGCTATCAAGGACGGCCTGCATGGATTTGCCGACAACCAACTCCATGGTGATGTAGTAGAGGCCGTCTTCTTCGCCTGCGTCATACACCACAACAATGTTCGGATGAGTGAGCAAGCCGGCAGCGCGAGCTTCGGTCTGAAAACGGGAGAGAAGTTCAGGGCGGGAAAGGCCGGTGCCTTCTTCCGTCAGGCGGATGGTTTTGACGGCGACGTTGCGTCCGATGACCGGATCGACCGCGCGATAGACGACGCCCATGGCACCGCGGCCGAGTTCGCCAACGATCTCATACCGCCCGGCTTTCGTCATCGTAGTCATGCGGGTCGCGCCACGAACGGGTGGCTCATCCTTATCAACACGAAGTCGCGGGAAAGGGTTGTGTGAGTCGGTCGCAAGCGATCGACAGAAACAACGAAGCAGGATCCCCGGCCGCGACGCTATTTCGCGCCGTGGCTATAGCAGACACACACCCTCGCCATTTATGACAGTAGCGGGGGAGATTTTTGCGGGTCAACGCTACGGGAGTACTAATGTGCTGCCGGGGAAATGTACGGAAGGACAGGTCTAGGGCAGGGGCATTTGCTCGAGTCCAGGAAGAGTGCGGGTGGGCATGGCGAGGTTGGTTTCGGGCATGGGCTGGGCCATCTCGTTGGCGCGAGTGGGGGCGTCGAGGCCGTCGGTGAGAAGGAAGCCCTGCAGAGTGAGAGATGCGGTCCAGACGGTTTCCAGGACCTGGACGTATTCGGCTTCGAATTGAAAATTCTTGCGCCGGGCGCCGAGCATGCGCGGGTAAGCGGCGAGCATCTGGCCGTACTTCTCGGTCAGGAGAGTGTTGGCTTTTTTGGCGCGAGGGAGGATTTCGTCTCGATATTGCGAGGCGACGATTTTTGCAGTGGCGTATTGATCCACGATCGAAGCGGCGCGCTCACGCAGCAGAAGCTGAATGCGCTGCTTTTCAAGTTGGGTACGATCGAAATCGGCATTGGCTTCGGCGATGTTTCCCTGGTTGCGATTGAAGATCGGGATCTGGACGGACACCTCGGCGAGGCCTTCCCAGCCGACGGCTTGCGGGACAGTTCCGAGTCGCTCGTTGTTGTACTCGAATCCTCCGAGCAGGTTCAGATCGGGGATGACCTGGCTTTTGGCGCGGTCGATTTCCGCGGAAGCGCGAGCACCGGCGGCGTCGGCGATGCGTGTCGCGGGGCTTTGCGCGGCGATGGTTTGGAGGATTTGGTCCTCGTTGATTTCCGGCCAGCCGTGTTCGAGGTCACCGGCAACGACAGATTGCGGGAGGTCGGGCTGGCCGATCAGGGCGGCGAGTTTTCGCCACTCCCCGCGCAGTACATTTTCCTGTTCGAAGGCCGCCACGCGAACGCGCTGCAATTCAATCTCGTCTGCTAATTCTTCGGATTCGTCGACCTGACCGGTTTGGACGAGTTGATCTTGAGATTGTTGATACGCCCCGCCAATCTGGGAAAGTTCACGGCGAAGTTCGAGAAGTTCCTGGGCAGCGAGAACGCGGTAGTAGGCGAGCTTGACGGAAGTTTCCACACGGGTTTTCTGTTGTTCGGCCGCGATTTCCGCCATGCGCGCTTCTTGTTCGAAGACGGCGCGGCCTTTGGCGAGTTTCCCTCCTGTGACGATGGTCTGTTCCGCGAAAAAGCCCTGCTTGCCGCCATTGCTGGAGCCGCCGCGGATCTCATCGCCCGTGTAGCCGACGGAAGGATTGGGGTAGAGACCTGCCTGCCGCGTTCGGGCTTTGGCCGCGCGAATTTCTGCTTCGGCCTGGCGAAGTGTGGGATTGGATTCGGCGGCGAGGCGCTGGGCGTCTTCGAGGGTGAAGAGTTTGCCTTGCGCTTGCTCCTGCGCGCGGCCCAAGCGAGGGAAGACTGCCTCCACGGGTTGGATGTTGCCGTGGTGATGCATGTGCATCTCCTCCTGGGACATGGGAGAAGATTGTTGGGCGCGGCAGGGCGAGAGACTTCCCAGGAAGGCGATTGCGAGAGTTGGAAGCAGCTTTGATTTCGACGACATATGTTTCCTTTGATTTTTGAATCCAGTTGAAAAAGCATTTGAGTAGGTTGGTTTAGATCGCAAAAGCGGCGGCCCTTCGAGACTCAGGGCAAGCGAGCCGCCGTACTCCAAGGTCAGCCGTTATGGTGATGGGTTGGCGGTTCGCTGCTGGGTTTGTGCTCGCGGATCAGGCGCTGGATCTCTTCGTATTGCTCGTCAGGGAGCACGCGAACCATGGTCATCATGCCCATCATGCCGGCGCTCCAATTGGGTGGAAGGCCGTGGGTTTCCGGCTTGGCGACAGCGGCGTCCATGCTCATTTCCATGAAAGCGTCCTGCGGGAAGCCGGGGACGGAGTTGGCGTTTTCGGCGATGGGAGAGTGGTGCACATGCTCGACGCCGATGTCATTGGCCAGGGTTTGCATCTGGCTGAGCGCGTCCTTGTCGTTCGTGGCGGAGGTTGGGATCGGGCGATCGCGCAGGAGGTCGGTCATGCTGTTCATCATGTGGTGCGGAAGGTGGCAATGAATCATCCACGCGCCGGGATATTTGGCCTCGAATTCGACGACTTTGGCTTGGGCGACGCCGACGAGGACGGTATTTGCGGGATACCAGGTTGACTCGGGGGCGCGGCCGCCTTCGGTGCCGGTGATCACGAATTGGTTGCCGTGCAGATGGATCGGATGGTGATCCATGCCCAGATTGACGAAGCGCAGGCGAACGCGGCTGCCGAGACGAGCAATCAGCGGCGTTGTCATTGGAGCGGAGACGCCGTTCAGCGTGAGCCAGTTGAATTCCATGTTGGCGGTATTCGGAACAGAGTTGTTTGGCAGAACGGCCCACTCCTGAAGCACGATGCCGAAGTCGTGATCGACATGCGGAGTGTGCGGCGTCTGCGGATGCGCGATGAACATGCCGATCAGGCCGATCATCTCCTGCATGGCACTGTGCGCGTGATAGAAGAAAGTGCCTTCTTGGTGGACGGTGAATTCGTAAGTGAAGGTTTCGCCGGGAGCGATAGGCTTTTGGCTGATGAACGGGACGCCGTCCTGCTCGATGGGAACTTCCAAACCGTGCCAGTGCATGGACGTGCTTTCGGGAAGCGCATTCTCGACGTGAATGCGGACGCGGTCGCCCTGGGTGACCTGAATGGTCGGGCCGGGACAACTACCGTTATATCCCCACGCGTCGATGGTCTTGAAAGGGGCGATCTTCTGCTTGAGGGGAGTGGCCTTCAAGCGGAAGACCTTTGCGGTCCCATCCATTTCAAATGGGCAATCCGGGACGTCCGGCGTAAGCACGGGGACGTGGGGCTGGGGCGGAGAACTCGTGGGGCCGCGGTGCGGCTTCGGATTACCGCTTTGTTGCGAAGATGCGGCTGCGGTAAGGCGCGCGGTGAAGCCGAAAAGGCCGGCGCCAAACAACATGGTATCTTGAAAGAAACTTCTGCGTGAAATGCTCATAAGTTCTCCCTGCACACAAGTTGATTCAAACGGAAGCGGCATAGGCCAGCGGCCGATATGGATATCGGTTCCAACGAATGCAAGAGCCCTCAAGAAAGGGCAGTTGTTAGGGGCGAGTTTGCAGGGGACTCAGATGCGCAGAACAACAAGGGCAGAGCGATTTGACAAGGAGAGAGACGGAGGAGAAATACCGAGTCCGCGAGGCTCTCTCAACAGGGATGGGGCGGCCATTTCAAGAGAGAGGGGGCCAGACGCGAAAGTGGGATCAAGCGGCTTGGCTGCGACGGAAATTGTTTGCAAACGGGGCGCTGTGAAAAGTAGTTCGCCTGGGATGCACAGAGCCGTTGGCGCTGCACCCAGACTGGCCGCGGCTGAACCTGTGTGGCTTGAGGAATGATGGCAATCGCCGGTTGAGTGGTTCGCGGCAAGAGGAGTGCAGACCATTGCGGCGCAGCGAGACGCGCAGAGAGGCGTTATGGCCAGGCACAGGATCACGCTCACGGCAAGCGTCACGCGGCTCAAGGAACGAAAGAGCACTCTTAACTTCCAAACCATTTCATCAAGGTACGGTCTGTGCGGCGGCGCGTCAAGAGCGAACGAGATTTCTCGACACCCTTCCCGCGGCCGGGGATGGGCCTTTCCCCCAATGCTCATTCTTGATTCGCTTACCGAAAGACGCTGGCATAAAACTAGGGCTACATAGAAGAGTGCGGAGAGCGGAGGCTTTACGCCGCCACAACCCCTAGTCGCCGTGAGCGTCGGTTTCCGTGGTGACCTTTCCGGCGAAGGTTCGGTAGACGTAGATGAAATAGCCCGCGGCAAGAATCATGCCAACAACCCACCAGGCCAATCCAATCTTCAGTCCGTAGTTGCCCGCCTTGGCGTTCGTGACGGTCAGGGAATACGCGGGATTTCGCGCGGGCAGCACCATGGGATAAACGCCGAAAACCACGCTGGTGAGCATGCCCAGGAGGTAAGTGCATGAGGCGAGGAAAGCGTTGCGCTCGTTCCCGCGACGTAATTCGAACTGGATTCCGGCAAGGCCGGCGATGGCGAGGGCAGGAAGGACGTAACCGACGGGCCAGGTTTTGAAATTGGCCAGCACCTGCGGCTGCACGGAGAAGGTCACCATTGTGAGCAGGCCGGTAAAGACGAGCACACCCCACCACGTCCACGCGGCAACGCGCGATGAACGATCACGGACGGCAGCGGTGGTTTTCAACTGAACCCAAAGTGCGCCATGCATCATCAGGACCAGTAGCGCGGTAACCCCGACGAGAACAGTGTACCAATCGAGAATGCCAGTGTGATCCCCGAGCTGGAAATTGGTCCACAGAGGTTCGAAGAAGTAGCCGCTATCATCGAGTGGAACACCGCGAACGACATTGCCGAGCGCGGCGCCAAAGAAAACGGCGAGCAACAGGCTGGCGGCGGAAAAGAAGAAATCCCAGAAGGGAATCCAGATGGGGCTCTGGATATGATTGCGGAATTCGATGGCGGTGCCGCGAAGAATCAAAAGCCACAACACCATCATCAGGGGAAGATAGAAACCGCTGAATCCGCTGGCATAGAGCAGGGGAAAAGCGAAGTAGAGCGTTCCACCTGCAGCGAGAAGCCAGACCTCATTGCCGTCCCAAACGGGGCCGATTGTAGCGATTACCTGACGGCGCTCTTCGTTTGTTTTGGCCACCAGAAAGTGAATGGCGCCGGCGCCGAGATCAAAGCCATCAAGAAGCACGTACACCGCGACCATTACCGCAACAAGGCAAAACCAAAGGGTTTCCATCGTTGGCTCCTTAATCCGCCTCGACCAGGGCAGGCGAGTTCACCCCTGGCGTTGCTTCGGGTTCGGGACCCTTCTCAATTTCGCGATAAACGAGGAAGAGCCAGAGCATCGCAAGCAAGGTGTACATGCCCATGAAGCCCAGCAAGGTGAACCAGGCATTTCCGGCAACAACGCGCGTCGAATAGCCGTGCGCGGTACGCATGAGACCGTAAATCAGCCAAGGCTGGCGCCCCAGTTCGGCGGTCATCCAACCGGCAGTGTTGGCGATGTAAGGTAAAGGAACGCAGAGCATGAGCAGCCAGAGCAGCCAGCGAGTTTCGAAAAGCCTGTCGCGCCACAGCAGAATGGCGGAGAGGCCCATGATCGCGATGAAGATGGTGCCGAGGCCGACCATAACATGATAGCTGTAATAGAGAAGTTCAATGCTGTCCGGCCAATCGGTCTCCGGAAAGGCATCCAGGCCGCGCACGTTAGCGCTCCATTTTCTGTACGTAAGGAAGCTCAGCATGGAGGGAACTTGCAGGGGGTTATCGAGTTGCCGCTTCTGCACGTCCGGCTGCCCCAGGATCGCGAGGGGTGCCCCTTCTTGTGACACGAACAATCCCTCCATTGCAGCCAGAGTGGTAGGCTGGTGCTCGGCGACCAACTTGCCCTGGATGTCGCCTGTGGGAGCGAGCTGAAGGACTGCCGCAATCACCCCAACCCAAACGCCGACTCGGATGAAACTTTTTCCATAGAGAAGATCGCGTTTCGAAAGAACGTAAAAGGCGCCCACGGCGGCCATGACGAAACAGCCAGTTTGCACTGCTCCTATCATGTTGTGCGCGTATTGAGCGAGCGCCCAGGGATTGAGGACCAGACCCCAGAAACTTGCGAGGCCAAACTCGCCGTTTGGAAGGATGCGATAGCCGGTGGGGTGCTGCATCCAGGCGTCCGTGGCCACGATCAGGTAGCCGGAAAGCCAGGAACCGATAAAAACGAGAAGAGCAGAAACCCAGTGACCGACGCGGCCCAGCCTCTTTTCACCGTACAGGAAGAGACCAAGAAAACTGGACTCCAGAAAGAAGGAGAAAATGCCCTCCATGGCAAGGGTCTGGCCGATCACTCCGCCAGCAGCTTTGGAGAATTCAGCCCAATTGGTGCCGAACTGAAATTCCATGGGGATGCCGGTCACGACGCCCAGAGCGAAGTTGATGCCAAAGATTTTGGCCCAGAAACGAGCAGCGCGATTGTAATGTTCATCACCGGTACGAAGGGCCATGGTTTTGAGGATGACAATCAGGAGAGCGAGGCCCATGGTCAACTGAGGAAAAAGATAGTGGAAAGTCACCGTGAAAGCGAAGTGAAGGCGGTGCACATCCAAGGCAGATCCCATGCGGGCACCTCCGGCCAGAATTGAATAAGTCCGTCAGGACGACGGTTGAAACGAGCAGGGAGCGAACTGCACGGAGATTGCTATCTTTCTACCATCTTTGACGGGCAAAGGTAAACGCCAATATTAGATGAAGAGAAATGGACGATGGGTAATGGACCGGAACGGATTTAGTACTTGTTGTGGAAGATCGCGCGGTTGACGTCTGGCCAAAATTCCTTGAAACCGAAACTAATCGCGTCCTGCAGAAGTTGGCTCTCCCAACGTTGATATGTTTTGACCCAGGTGTTCCCGGGAGGATAGTAAGAATTGCTGATGCCGGCAGCGGCGCCTGCTCCGACAATTTCCGAAAAATTGAATGTGTTCGTGCCGGAGTCGGTTCTTGTGATAAAGACGCGGCTTATAGCGTAACCTGTGCGTTTGAAAAATCCGCCGTGTCCCAATGTGTAGTAGCGCGGGTCTTCCTTGGTGACGGTGGGGACAATTGCCTCGACCAAATAGTTTTCAATCGTTCCGTCAGCAAACGAGTGGGCATAATAAATTCCATAGCCGGAAGCGCCTTGTCCGAATGAGGGCTCCGACTTTCCAGCCATGGAGATGCCCGCGACGATTCCCTGATAGATGAAAGCCGAATAATCAAAGCTGTCCTGGGTCGCGAGCCAAAGTTTCTCCTTAACACTCAGCGGAGGAAGAACAGCGGAGGCGCTTACGGAGCGGAAGTTCGGAATGATCCACAGGATGCGCTTGGTCTGCAGGGGAAGGTCATCGGGATTCACTTTGGGTTGTGGGGAGTCGATGGTTGAGCTTGTTTTGTTGGAATCCGATTTTGGATCGGTTCCCGTGCCGGACTGGGGAGGATCCTGGGTAAAAAGATCCGCTAGATTTGCCGAACTGGCAGAGCCTTGCGCCACCGGCGCGCTCTGGTCGGATACCCCTGCCTCCTGTGCCCGCCCGCGAGAAGTCCCCAACCCTACGAACAGGAGGACAAAAATCAGCGCAACCCGAGTTGGTCCCAAAACTCCCCCTAACGGACAGTGTATCCGGTACTGCTTCCGAGCGCCCCGCTC
>Ga0187780_10001000_pt1 | contig 21163 bp, 17 predicted proteins | sample 1015_Q2_SP10_20__FD_132429 | JGI IMG/M metagenome (GOLD analysis project Ga0187780, IMG submission 132429) | Tropical peat soil microbial communities from peatlands in Department of Meta, Colombia - 1015_Q2_SP10_20_MG | ecosystem: Environmental > Terrestrial > Soil > Wetlands > Peat | place... | reverse complement strand
GCGGTCCGTGACCGACCCCTTGTCGTCTACCACGCGAGCGGCCACGCGGCGGTCCCCAACTCCGAGGCCCTCGCCTCGCTGCCGCCCTCGTTCGCCCCCTCGGTGCCGGGGCTGCTCCGCGAAGAGGAGCTCCAGCTCGTTCGTCCTCTCCTCGAGCGGGCCGCTCCCCTCTCCCGGCAAGCTCTCGGCGAGACGGCGCAGGCGCTCTCCCGCTTCGGGTTGACCGCGGTCGGGGCCGTCAACGCCGGGACCCACGAGCTCACCCTGCTCGACGAGCTGGCCGCCTCCGGCGACCTTCCCCTGAGGGTTCGGGCCTATCCCCCGGCACCGACGCGGGGCCCGCTCCCGTCGTTCCCCGTTGCGGACGCCGGGGCGTCCGTCGCGGTCGTGGGCTCCAAGGCGTTCCTCGACGGCGCGTTCGGCCCCAGGACCGCGGCCCTCGACGAGCCGTACTCCGACGCGCCGACGACGTGCGGGATCGAGCGAGGCGAGGACCGGGACCTGGGCGCCTGGGTGGAGGCGTGCCGCGGGGCCGGCCTCGTTCCGGCGCTGCACGCCATTGGGGACAAGGCGGTACGGCGGGCGACCCACCTGCTCTCGTCCCGATCGGAAGGGCCCTGCGGGGCCCGCATCGAACACGCTAGCCTCACCCCTCCGCCCCTCCTCGAGCTCCTGCGGCGCTCGAGGCCGTGGGTGGTCGTCCAGCCGGGGTTCGTGGTGTCGGACCACTGGCTGCCCGAGCGTTTAGGGTGGGCGCGGGCCCGGTGGGCCTACGCCTTCCGGTCGCTACTCGACGTCGGGGTCCCGGTGGCCGGGTCGAGCGACGCGCCGTTCGACTCGCCGGACCCGTGGTGGGGGATGCGCGCCGCGGTGGAGCGCCGGGATGCGCACGGCCGATCGGCCAATCCCACCCCGGATCAGGCGCTCCCGGAGGCGGAGGCCCTCCGCCTCTACAGCGAGGGAGCGCACCGAGCGCTCGGCCTCGAGGCAAGCAGCCCCCTCGCGCCGGGCTCGCCGGCCGAGCTGGTCGTGCTGGCGGCGCCGACCCTGACCGAGGGGATCCGCCGCGGCGCTCGAGCGGTCCGGTCCACCTGGTGGCGGGGCCGGCCCGTCTTCGAGGCCCCGGCACCCGCCGGGGGCCGAGGCTAAACCCCGGTAACGCTCCCCCGGCCGTGGCGGCCCCTCCCGAGGTCCCGGTTCGTCGAGAGTTCTCGCCGTCGATGCGCGTCGACCTGCTGATCGCCGACTGGAAGGCGGGCCTTCCCCCGGAGGTCCCCGAGGAGGAGCGGGAGCGCCAGCTCTACGGCCAGGCATGGGAGGCGTACCAGGACGGTGACCACGGCTTCGGCCTCTGGTGCTGGCACGAGTGCGACCGGCTCACGAACAACCTCGGGGGGAACGTCCGCGAGGTGACCCGTGTCCTCGGCAGCGGACGGTACTTCGGGTTTTCCCACCGCAAGGTCCTCGCGCTCGAGGTCCCGATCGAGAAGATCTACCGGCCGCGCAAGGGCGACATGAGCACGCCGCGACCGGACGCGTTCGTCCTGCCGCACTACCAGGTCCTGTGCGTCTACTTCGCCCAGGCCTCCAGCGGGGACCCGAAGGCGAAGGCGCTGCTCGAGATCGCGTTGGGCGAGCTCGAGGACCGGCGTCGGGCCGATCCGTTCCTCCGGCACTTCGAGACGTTCCGGGACCTCTGGCAGCGCACCAGCGCCGCCCCCTCGCCCGTCGTCCCCGTCCCCGGCCCGTCCCCGTCACGTCCCCGATCCCCGCGCGCGCCGAGGGGGCGACGCGCCTCGTAGCCGGGCGCCGGAGCGTCTTATTCGGTCCCCGGCTGGCGCGACCGAGGGTGAACGATGGTCGAGCGGCGCACCGGTCCGAAACCCGCCCGAGGGGCTGACGGCCGCCTCCGGGCGTTCCTGGCCGAGGACTGGGCACGATGGATGGCCCTCTCCCCGGAGACCGCGACGACCGTCGGGTTCCCCGGCCACCACGACCGCTGGACGGATGATTCCCCCGCCGGGATCGCGGCACGCCAGCGACAGCTCGACGAGAGCCTGCGCACGTTCGGGCGCCTTGCGGTGCGCGCGCTGAGCCCCCCCGAGCGCCTCAACCACCGCCTCTACCACCAGCTGTTGCGCCTGGCCGTGGCCGGCCAGGCGTTCGGCGACGACCCGTTGCCGTTCCACTTCGGGCTGCCCCACAACCTGTGGATGCCGCTCAGTCAGATGGACGGCCTCCAGATCACGGCCGGACAGATCGTCCCGCTGCAGCCTCGCCGCTCGCTCTCCGACTTCGAGGCGATCGTGGCCCGCCTGCGGGCCCTGCCGACGGCCGTGGAGCAGAACCTCGCTCTCCTCGAGGAGGGCCTGCGCCGGGGCTACAGCCCGCCGCGTGTGGCGATCCAGGGCGTTCCGGACCAGGTCCAGGCGCTCGTCCCGGAGGACCCGACCCAGAGCGCCTTGTGGGAGCCGTTCCGGGAGCTTCCTCCGAACGTTCCCGAGGCCGAACGGGCCCGCCTGACGGAAGAGGCGAGGAACGCCTACCTGCGCGGGATCCGGCCGGCGCTCCTCAAGCTCCACCGCTACCTCGTGGACGTCTATCTTCCGCTCGCTCGAGAGACGACCGCCGCCTCGGCGCTGCCGAACGGGCGCGCCTCCTACGACCATCACGTTCGCTGGACGACGACCACGGAGCTGACGCCCGAGCAGATCCACGAGATCGGGCTCAACGAGGTCCGGCGGACCCGGGCGGCGGTCGAGGACCTCGTGCGTTCGACCGGGTTCACCGGGACCTTAGCCGACTTCCACCGCTTCCTGAGGACCGACCCCAGGTTCCGACCCCGATCGGCCGAGGAGCTCGTGGACGGCTACCGGGTGATCGCCAAGCGGATCGATCCGGAGCTCGCCCACCGCTTCGGCAAGCTGCCGAGGCTCCCGTACGGCGTGACCCCTATCCCGGCGTTCCAGGCGCCGAGCTCCCCGGGCGCCTTCTACATCCCCGGTTCGCCCGAGGACGGACGCCCCGGCATGTTCTACGCCAACACCCACGACCTCGCGTCGCGGCCTACCTGGCGGATGGAGTCGTTGACGCTCCACGAGGCGGTCCCGGGCCATCATCTTCAGACCGCGATCGCCGCCGAGCTCGAGGACGTCCCGGCGTTCCGGCGCTTCAGCGGGGAGACCGCGTTCGTCGAGGGCTGGGGGCTCTACGCGGAAAGCCTCGGGGACGAGCTTGGTCTCTACCGTGACCCGTACTCGCGGTTCGGCGCGCTCGACCACGACATCTGGCGGTCGATCCGCCTCGTGGTCGATACGGGCATGCACGCGCTCGGTTGGAGCCGGGACCGGGCGATCGCGTTCTTCCGGGAGCACACGGGCATGAGCGACCTCGATATCGCCGTCGAGGTCGACCGCTACCTCGTCTGGCCGGCCCAGGCGCTCGCCTACAAGATCGGCCAGCTCAAGTTCCGCGAGCTCCGGACGCTGGCCGAGCAGGAGCTCGGCGACCGGTTCGACGAGCGAGCGTTCCACGACGTCGTCCTCGCGGAGGGCGGGATCCCGCTCGGGGAGCTGGAGGGCCAGGTCCGCGACTGGATCGACCAGCTCCGGCCCGCCGGTACGCGCTCCCGGGGATCCCCGCGCCGCTCGGGCGCCCGCTCCCGTCCGCGGTCGGGCGCCGTGCGCCCTCGGCCCCGGCGCCCCCGGAGGTAGGGTGGGTCCTATGCGCGCCGTGGTCCTCGGGGGCGGGGGGCTCACCGGCCGCGGCGCCGTGCGCCAGCTCGGGGCCGGTGGGGTCTTCGACGAGATCGTCGCCGCCGACGTCGACGTCGGGCTCGCCCACGCAGCCGCCGCTGCCACGGGGGTCCACGTGCAGGCGTCTGCCCTGGACGTTCGGGACCATCGCGCGACCGCGGAGCTGCTCCGGGGGGCCACCGTCGTCGTCAACGCCGCGCCGTACGCGTTCAACCTGGATGCGATGGCGGCCGCGCTGGAGGCACACGTCCCGTACCTCGACTTCGGCGGCCTGTTCCACACCACGCGCCGGCAGCTCGAACTCGACCGGCGCTTTCGTGACGCCCGTCTGCTCGCGATCCCGGGGCTCGGTCAGGTACCGGGGGTCTCGAACGTCCTAGCGGTCGCCGCAGCGGAGGCGTTCGACCGGGTCGACTCGATCATCCTCAGGGACGGCTGGTGCGACCTGGCGGCCGGGGGACCCGAGCTCTCGTTCACCTGGTCCCCGGCGACGTTCCTGGACGAGATGGTGCGGTCGGCCGTCGTCTTCGAGGACGGGGCCTACCGTGAGCATCCCCCGATGAGCGAGGCCGAGGAGTACGACTTCGCCCCGCCGGTCGGCCGAACGAAGGTCTACCGGACCCTCCATTCCGAGCCGGCCACCCTGCCCGAGAGCCTGAAGGCGAAAGGGCTCCGCCACTGCGAGTGGAAGGAGGGCGGGCCGGGGATCGAGCTTCTACGGGTCCTAGGCCAGCTCGGCCTGGGATCGGAGAGCCCGCTCGAGGTCCACGGCGCGAGGGTCGTCCCGCGGGAGTTCACCGTCGCCCTGCTCCGCCGCGAGAACCTTCTCGGGCCCCGTCCCGGCAGCGTGGTCGACGACTGGGAGGTCCTCGACATCGAGCTCCGCGGGACCGAGCAGGGGCGGCCGGCCGTCCGCCACGCCGTTGCGCGGTTCCCCCCCTGGCCCGAGTGGCACCTCTCCGCCACCGAGTACGCGGTCGGGACCGCCGGCGCGATCGGAGCGGAGATGATCGCGCGGGGCGAGGTCACCGGCGCGGGGGTCATCCCGCCCGAGCGGTGCGTCCCGGCCCCGGAGTTCCGCCGCGAGCTCGCCCGTCGGGGAATTCGGACCGCGGTCTGCCCGCCCGATCCCCCCCTCCCCGACTTTCGAACGAAAAAGGCGTGAGAAACGACCTATTCTAGGTGTTCTGAGGCCCAATCCGCTACGTGTAGGTGTCGGAACCATCGCGGACGCCCTCCATGGAAACAGGATGGTACGACGCAGGGGTCCCAAGGGGTCGTGCTGACGCTCCTTCTTCGGGTCGGGCATCTATATATACGCACCCCGGGGTGAACGGCCCGCCGGAGATGCGTTCTGTATGGATGACCCCGAAGTCGCCCCGCTTCCGTCGCCGCCGGGGGTCCTCCGGGGGGAGCACCCGGGTTCCCGGCTGACCGCGGAGGGAGCGGTCGACGCCTCGAAGTCCGCCGCGCCTGCGGCGGCCGCGGCGGAACCGGTCGCCTCCGGGAAGAAGGAGGCCGCCGTCTCCGAGCCGCCGCCGCCCGCCGAGCCGGAGCCGGCGCCGCTGCCCATCCCGATCGCGCGGCTCGTACCGAAACTGAAGAAGAGCGCGAAGCTGTTTGCCGAGGGCAAGGAACGGATCCCGAACTCGTCCAGCTCCGTGATCCGGGTCGCGTCCTACGACCCGGTCCCCCCCTTCATCTCGCGTGCGAAGGGGGCCCGGATCTGGGACGAGGACGATAACGAGTACCTCGACTTCAACCTCGCCTACGGGGTCCTGATCAACGGCCATGCGCCCAGCGAGCAGGTGAAGGCGATCTCGGAGGCGATCGCCTTCGGGCTGCACTTCGCGAGCCCCACCGCCCTCGAGATCGAGGTCGCGAAGATGTTCCAGAAGCTCGTGCCGAACGCCCAGCGGGTCGCGTTCTGCTCCAACGGCTCGGACGCGACGATGAACGCGATCCGGATCGCCCGGGCGGTGACCGGCAAGGACGCGATCCTGAAGTTCGAGGGGCACTACCACGGCCAGCACGACCTCGCGCTGATCAGCGCAGAGGCCCCGCCGGTCGTCTCGGGCCTGGACGAGTACCCCCGGCCGCTCCCGAACTCGGCGGGGATCCCGCCCGGGGTCACCGATTACGTCCTCGTCGCCCCGTACAACTCGATCGCCGCGTTCGAGCGGATGGTGCGTCGCTACCGCGACCGCCTCGCGGCGGTGATCCTCGAGCCGGTGATGGCGAACTCCGGCGTGATCCCTCCGGCGCCGGATTTCCTCAAGCGCCTCGTGGAGATCGCGCACCAGAACGACATGCTCGTGATCTTCGACGAGGTGTTCACCGGCTTCCGCGTCGCGCCGGGGGGCGCGCAGCAGCTCTACGGCGTCGAGCCGGACCTCTCGTGCTGGGCCAAGGCGCTCGGAGGGGGTGTCCCGGTCTCGGCCGTCTCCGGTAAGGCGGAGTACATGGACATGATCGCCCCGGGACGGATCAGCTTCGGAGGGACCTACTTCGCGAACAACCTCTCGATGGCGGGCACGCTCGCGAACCTCAAGATGCTCCACCGGGGCGGCAGCGACCTCTACGCGAAGCTCGGGAGCCTTACCCAGCGCCTCGAGAAGGGCCTCGAGGAGGCCGCCCGCGACGCGAAGATCAACGTCCTCGTCCAGTCGGTCACGGGCATGCTCCAGTTCTTCTTCACCCGCCGCAAGAAGATCGTCAACTACCGCGAGGCGCTCCAGATCGACTGGAACCTCTACCTGCGGCACCACCAGCTGCTGCTCGACCGCGGGATCTACATCCACCCGGACAACTACGAGCGAATCACGTTCTCGAGCGCGCACACCGAGAAGGACATCGAGAAGTTCATCGGGATCGCGACGGAGACGTTCAAGGAGCTGAGAACGCTCCCGCGGGACTACCTGCCGTAGCGCCGTCGCCGCCGGGTGCGCGTCGGGCCGCCATTAATAGGGCGGACGTCGTTGCGGCGGTCGAAGGGCCGGCACGTGTCGGCCCCCCGGACGGGAGGATCGGGGGTTGGGCCGGAGTCCGAGCGACCTCGCGATCTTCGTCGGCAAGCGCCTGCTCCAGCTCATTCCCGTGCTGATCGGGATCTCGATCCTGACGTTCGTCTTCACCCACCTGTCGACCGCGAACCCGTGCGCCCAGTGGTTCCCGCACGCCGACCCGACGACCCTGAAGGCCTGCCAGCACCAGTTCGCCCAGCCGATCGACGTGCAGTACTGGACCTACCTCAGCAACCTCCTCCACGGGAACTGGGGCGCGTCCGAGGGCGGCCAGGCCGTCTACCCGCTGATCGCGAACGGCGTGCCGGCGACGCTCGAGCTCGTCCTAGCCTCCCTGTTCCTGATGATCGTCGTCGGGATCCCGATGGGGGTCGTGGCCGCCCAGTCGGCCGGCCGCTGGGCCGATCACCTTGTGCGGATCTTCTACCTGAGCGGCTGGGCGACCCCGACGTACCTCGGCGCCGTGGTCGTGGCGATCTTCGTCGCCCCGTACCTGGGGCTCCCGTCGCACGGGGAGTACACCAACACACCCCCACCGTTCCACCAGTGGACCCACATGTCGGTCCTGGACGCCCTGATCGCGTTGAACTTCCCCTACGTGGCCGACGCCTTCGAGCACCTGATCCTGCCCGCCGCGACGCTCGCGTTCATCAACATGGGCATCGCGACCCGTATGACCCGGGCGTCGATGCTCGAGGTCCTCCCTCTGGATTACGTCAAATCCGCCCGCATGAAGGGGCTCTCGGATTTCTGGGTCCTCTACAAGCACGCGCTGCGCAACGCCCTGATCACGACGACGACCGTCCTGGGCGTGACCGCCGGCGGTCTCCTCGCCGGGACCGTCGTGATCGAGGAGGTGTTCAGCTGGCCCGGGATTGGCTCGTTCGCCTACACCGCGATCGGCGGGGGCGGGGGCACCCCGAACTTCGACGGGGCGGTCGCGGTCGTGGCGGTCTTCGCGGTCGGCGTCGTGCTGGCGAACCTCGTCGCCGACGTCCTGTACGGGGTCCTCGACCCGAGGGTCGACTGGAGGTAGGTCTATGTCCGGCCCACCGGAACGGACGGGGATGCGCCGCACGGTCCTAGACCGCGTCCGCACGGCGGTCCGAGGGGGGCGGACGCTCTGGAACGTCCTGCGTGCGAACCCGCTCACGCTCGCCGGCTTCGTCATGGTGGTGGTGATCGTGCTGGTGGCGGTCCTCATCTCCGTAGGACCGCACCTCCTCACCCCGTACGGCAGCAACGTCCCGACGACCGACTACGGCCAGGGCCCGTCCTGGGCCCATCCGTTCGGGACCGATGCCGGTGGCCTCGACATCTACTCCGAGGTCCTGTACGCCCTTCCGTTCGACCTCGCGATCGCGTTCGCGATCTCCGGGGTGGCCCTGATCGCAGGCGGGGGCCTCGGCCTCATCGCCGGGTTCTGGGACCGGCCCGGTTCGGCCGGCGGTTGGGTCTCCGTGGTGATCCTGCGGGTCACCGACATCTTCCTGTCGTTCCCGAGCCTGATCCTGGCGTTGGCGATCGCCGTCTCGCTCGGCCGCGGCGTCTGGCAGCTGATCGTCGCCGTCCTGCTCACCTGGTGGCCGTACTACGTCCGTCTCGTCCGGGGCGAGACGCTCGCGGTCAAGCACCTGCCGTACGTCACTGCCGCGCGCGCGGCCGGCGTCACCGAGGGTCGGATCGTCCTCCGTCACGTGCTGCGGAATGTCCTCGAGCCGGTGATCGTCTACTTCACCCTGGACATCGGGACCGTCCTCGTCACGCTCTCCACGATCGGTTACGTCGGGCTGGGCGTCAACTACCCGATCACGCCGGAGTGGGGGAGCATGATCGCGACCTACCAGACCTCGGGCATCCTGGGGAACCCCTGGACGGTCCTCGGTCCCGGTATCGCGATCTTCGTCACCGTCCTCGCGTTCAGCCTGCTCGGGGACGGGCTGCGGGACGTCCTCGACCCACGGAGCCGGCGCGTCCTCGCCGGTTCGGCGACCGGGCCGACGTCCACCTCGCCCGCCGAGCGCGCGGAGGCTGCCGAAGACGGCACCCCGGCCCCCGGCATCGCTCCGGTCGCCGCCCTGGGTGAGGGGGGTTCGGGCGCATGACCGACACGGCCGTCGCGATCGAAGGGCTCAGCATCGACTACGTCGTGGGAGCGGGCCGGTTCCAGGCGGTCTCCGACGTCTCGCTCGAGGTCCCGATGGGCCACGTGGTGGGCATCGTCGGTGAGACCGGCTGCGGCAAGAGCACGCTCGCTCAGGCGATCCCTCGTCTCCTGCCCGAGCCGCCAGCCACGATCGGCTCGGGCCGGATCGTCTTCCGGGGGATCGACCTCGTCAAGATCCCTCTCTGGAAGATGCCCGCCCTGCGGGGGACCGGCATCAGCATGATCTTCCAGGAGCCGCTCAACTCGCTGAACCCGGCGTTCCGGGTCTACGACCAGCTCGCCGAGGCGGTCCAGATCCGTCGTCAGCGGGAGGCGGGCCGGCGCGTCGTCGATCGGCGGGAGGCTCCGTTCGATTACTCGCGCCGCCCGGCCCCCGCCGCGGGGGAGGTCCTGTCCCGCCCGGTCGTCCCCACCGGTGCCGCGGCCCAGGCGGTGCGCCGCGCGGCCGAGCGCCGCCCCGAACTGCGGGAGGAGGTCCTCGAGTACCTCCGGCTGGTGCGGATCAACGACCCGGAGACGATCCTCGACCTGTTCCCGCACGAGCTGTCGGGGGGGATGCGCCAGCGGGTGATGATCGCCATGGCCCTCTCCGAGAAGCCCGCGCTCCTGATCGCCGACGAGCCGACCAGCGCCCTCGACGTCACGATTCAGGCGCAGGTCCTCACGCTGATGAAGGAGCTGATCGAGGAGATCCATACCTCGATCCTCTTCATCAGCCACGACCTCGGCGTCATCGCCGAGACCGCGGACGAGCTCGGCGTGATGTACGCGGGCCGCCTGATCGAGTTCGGCCCCGTCGACGAGCTGTTCCGCTCCCCCCGGCACCCATACACGAAGGCGCTCCTGCGGGCGTCGCCGAACAGCTACAAGTCCGATGGCCCCCTGGCCTCGATTCCCGGCAACGTCCCCAACCTCTCCCGGCCCCCGCCGGGCTGCCGCTTCCACCCTCGCTGCCCGATCGCTCGCCCGGTCTGCCGGATCGATCCGGCCCCTCCTCTTCTCCCCACAGAGGGGGGACCGTCGGCGCACCGAAGCGCCTGCCACTTCGCGTCGGAGGTCGCGGCCCTTCCGTGAGCTTGTCCCCCCTGGTCGAGATCGTCGACCTCGAGAAGCAGTTCCCGCTCGCCCGGACCGCCTCCGAGTTCCTCCACGGGCGGCCGCGTCGGGCGATCCACGCGGTCGACAAGCTCTCGCTGTCGGTCCAGGCCGGCGAGACGGTCGGGCTCATCGGCGAGTCCGGCTCGGGGAAGACGACGCTCGGCTGGCTGGTCGCCCGGCTCCATGAGCCCACGGGCGGGAAGATCCTGTTCGAGGGGCAGGACGCCCACGCGCTCGCGGGAGCCGAGCTGCGCCACTGGCGCCGGAACGTCCAGGTCGTCTTCCAGGACCCGGTCGGCTCGCTCGACCCGCGCCTCAAGGTCTGGCAGATCGTCGGCGAGCCGATCCGGGCCCAGGACCGCACGGACCGCGTGATCCTGCGGCGGGAGCGGCGGCGGACGAGACGGGCGAACGCCCGGCGGGCGGCCGGTGCCCCGCCGGCTTCCCTGCCCCCGATGCCCCCGCGGCTGACGCGTCGTGAGGTCCGCTCCCGCGTACGGGCCCTCCTTCCAAGCGTCGGGCTCCCGCAGGATTGTCTGGACCAGTACGCCCACGAGTTCTCGGGAGGGGGCCGTCAGCGCCTGGCCCTCGCCCGCGCGCTGAGCGTCAACCCGAAGCTCGTCATCCTGGACGAGCCGACGAGCGCCCTGGACGTCGCCGTCCAGGCGCAGATCCTCAACCGGATGGTGGAGCTGCAGCGGACGACCGGCGTCGCCTACCTCCTCATCACGCACAACGTCGCGGCGGTCCGCTACGTCGCGGACCGCGTGGCGGTGATGTACCTCGGCCAGCTGGTCGAGGTCGGCACGGTTCGGGGGGTCCTGGAGAAGCCGATCCATCCCTACACGAAGGCGCTGCTCGCCGCGGTGCCGGTCGCCGACGCCCGGCGACGCCGGACCCGGTTCAGGATCGGCGGCGATGTCCCGTCGCTCATCGACCCGCCGCCCGGATGCCGATTCGCGCCCCGTTGCCCTTTCGCCATCGACCGCTGCCGGGTCGAGGACCCTCACCTCCGCGAGATCCCGGCAGCCCCGGGACAGCTCGTCGCCTGCCACCTCGCCGAGCAGGTACGGGAGGTCGTGCCGACCTCCCTCCTCGAGAACGCACCGGCCCCCTCTGCTCCGGCGCCGGCTCCACCGACAGGGTCGGGCGCGCCTGGGCGTGGTTAGACGGGACCTGGCAGGACCGTCAGCGGGCGCTGTCGATCCGCCCGGGGCCTCGGTCCGCGAGGTCCACCGTGCGGGGTCGCCAGGTCATGGCTACGACGGTTGCGGCCAGAGGCACCGAGACGAGGTAGACCCAGAGGTCGGTGTAGGTCCCGGAGAGCACGGCCGGAGCGAGCGTCCGCGCCGGGTTGAGCGAGCTACCCGTCCACGGCCCGATGAGGTAGGTCGAGAGCCCGACGACCCCGGGAGGAAGGAGGATCCGCCAGCGGGCCGCACCTTCCCCCCAATCCGCGAGGGCAAAGACGGAGGCGACGAGCAGCGCCGTGAAGCCGGCTTCGGCGACGAACGCGCGCACGACCAAGCCCCCGGAGGGCGTCGTGGCCCCCAGGTGGCCCCCGCTCCCCAGGGTCGCGAGGACGACGGCGCTGGCCAGGAACGCTCCGGCGATCTGAGAGGCCCAGTAGGCGGGAGCCTCCCTCCAAGCGATCCGCCCGCTCAGCGCCAAGGCGAGCGTCACGACGGGATTCAGGTGGGCTCCCGAGACAGCGATGAACGCAACGATCGGGGAGAGGACCGCGAGGAGCCAGGCAATCCCCATCAGCCATTGCGGAATGCCCCCGACCCGGCCGGCCGCCACGATCGTGCCGGTACCGATCCCGACCAGAAGGGCGGTTCCGGCGAGCTCGGCGAGACAGCGGTGGCCGAGCGGATGCGGCAAGGCGCTTCAGCGGCGGGCGGTGAGCTGGGCTTGTCGCTTGTCGGCTACGATCAGCTCACGGCGAAGGCCCTCCACGAGGGCTCGGAGGTCATCCCGAACACGGCGGAACCCTGCGTCGTCCAGCTTCGCGGGGTCCGGAAGGGCCCAATCCCGCACCTCGATCTTCTTCAGCCGGGCCGGGCAGCTCTCGCTGTCGAGGCACCCCATCGTGACCACGACCGGCGAGGCGGTCAACATCGGGTCCGTCAGCTGTTGGGGCGGGTGCGACGGGAGCACGAGCCCGACCTCTCGCAGCATCTCGCCGGTCCGGGGGTTCGGGGCCACGGCGGGCCGGGTCCCGGCCGAGGTGGACGTCCAGCCGGGTGGGGGGTTCCGGTTGAACATCGCCTCCGCCATCAGGGAGCGACCGGCGTTCTCGACACAAACGAACAGAACGCTCCGGTCGGACATGCGAACTTCCGACCTCCCGAGGTCACTTCAATCCCTGAAGCGGATATAACCTGCCGCTACGTACGGGAGAAGCGCATGCCCGCCGGACCTCTCGAGTGCCCGTGCCCGCCGGCCGGGGTGATCGACGTGGTCGGGAAGAAGTGGGCGATGTGCGTGGTCACGCTCCTGGGGCGGAACGGCGATCTGCGGTTCGGGCCGATCCAGCGGGCTCTGCCCCGGGTCAGCCCGGCGACCCTCACGGCGACCCTGCGAGCGCTCGAGCGGCACGGCCTCGTGCGTCGGCAGCGGACGGTCCAGGACCGGCGGGTCCCGGGGAGTTACCGCCTGACGGCTCCCGGCGAGGCGCTGTACCGTTCGCTCCTGCCCCTCGCGAGCTGGCTCCGCAGCTCGGAAGCGTAGGTGGGAGCTCGCCCGGCGCGTGCGGCGCGTCCGGGGTCTACGTCGCCCACATCGTGTTCAGGGTGATCACGTACGGCTCGGCGCTGCCCATCGGGTTCTGGTCGATCCCGCGTAGGTCGGTCGAGACGACCGTGACGGAGGTCGGGACCACGAGCCAGATGTCGGTGTAGTTGCGGTACATCGCGCTCGTGATTGCGGTATAGTCGGCGGTGAGCGTCGCGTTGTTCGTGGTCCGTGCCGCCGCCAGCGTCAGGTTGTCGACGGTCCCGTTGTCGTAGGCGGACATGCAGTGGTTGGCGCTCCCGTAGCTCACCGCGTCGTTCTGCGTCCAGTCGTCGGGGGAGATGTAGTCGGAGGTGTAGAACTCCTGGCCCATCGGGAACGGCCCGCCGTTCGTGTTGGTGAGCGTGGTGCAGACCCCGGCGGAGTTGAGCGCCTGCTCCGAGTACAGCTCGTCCAGCGAGATCGGGGTCGGGACGATGTTCAGCCCGATGGCTTTCAGGTCGGCCGCCAGGAACTGGGCCGTCTCGAACCAATCGGTGCCGGAGTCCAGGTAGGCGTACTTGATCGGCGCCGAGCACGCCCCCGAGGCGCACGGGGAGTCGGCGATCTCCTGGCGGGCGAGCGTGAGATCGAAGGAGTAGGGGGCTAGGCCGGCCGGATTGTAGTAGGGATAGGCCGGGGGCACGGGCCCGACCCACTGGGTCGCGTAACCCCCGAACGCCTGGTCGATGATCTGCGGGTAGTTGATCGCGTGCGCGATCGCCGCCCGCACCGAGAGGTTGGTGAACGGGAAGACGTCCTGGTTGAGGTAGATCCACCACGACCCACCCGTCGAGCCGTAGATGGTCTTCAGGAACTGCACGGTCAGGCAGCTCTGACCCTGGAGCAGGTGCACCGTCGAAGGTCCGATGTAGGCGAACGAGGCCGTCGCCACGTACCCCTTTTCGAGGTCGTTCGTCGTGATGTCGACCGAGTTCTCGAAGTTGACCTCGACCGTCGAGTTCGCCGCTTGGAGCGGGTCGTTCCACGGCTCGGTGCTCGCGACCGCGCGACCCCAGTAGTTCGGATCTGCTTGCAGGGTGTAGCCGGCCCCAGGGAGACCGTTGTAGTAGGTGAGGACGTAGGGACCGGTCCCTACCATGTTGGTCGCGAGCCAGCCGTTCGGCTGGCCGAGCGTGACCCCTCCGTGCGCGTCGACGACGTTCGGGTCCACCGCGTACGAGTTCGGCGCGGAGAGGGCGGCGAGGAGGTAGCCGTACGGGTGCGGACCGAGGTAGCCGTAGCCGACGTTGAGCTCGATCAGGTAGGGACCCAGGACCCGGAACGACTGGTTGGCGACGCCCATGAGGCCGATATCGGTCCCGTTGGGGGCGTCGAAGTTCCAAGTGTTGAGATCGTTGAGCAGCGTGGCATTCGCGGCGGTGATGTTCGTCTGGTTCGAGCTGTAGTTGAGCGGGTCCGTGGCGTTGAAGTTGGTCGAGTAGAAGTTCTGCTCCAGGATGAACTGAGGGCCGCTCTCGAGCAAGAGGCTGCGGTAGAAGCTGTACCACTGGACGTAGGCGTTGTACAGGTCCCCGTTCGAGAAATGAATGCCCTGACGGAGGGTGAACACCCAGTGGAGCCCATCCGCCGACGGGGTCCAGTTCTGCGCGAGGACCCCCACGAACGAGGTGGCGCTGGAGTCGTTGTACTGTACGAGCCCCTGGTAGACCTGCTGGACGATCGCCCACCCCGGGGTGGAGAAGGTCACGCCCGGGTCGAGCGAATCCGGAATCTCCGATTGGTCGATGACGAGCGGGTTCGCCTGACGGAGCGGAACACAGCCCGAGCTCGTATAGTGAAGGACCACCACGGTCCCTATCAGGATGGCCGCGACCGCTAGGACGGCCGCTTTGCTCCAGGCCGGATTCATCCGAGGTTGCCGCGCGCTGAAAGGACGGATGCCGTACCGGTTGATAGGCTAGTCGCGGTCCTGCATCGCAACGGCGTGGGCCAGGAAGAGGAGGATCCCTCCTCGGTGGAGAAGGAACGATCCCGAGTGGGCGGCCCCGTCGTGGAGCCGTCAGCGCCTCGAGCGGCTCAGTGCCGGGAGGCCTTTGCGGACCCCCTTCCCCTTCTTCGGACGGCCCGGAAGGGATGCCCTCGCGTAGGTCTCCCTGCGGATGAACGCCGCAGGAGCGCCCATCAACCAGAAGACGTTCCCATCGGGGTCGGCGAACTTGGCTAGGCCCCCCCAGGACTCCTGCTTCAGCGGTTCCGGGAACGAGACCCCCGCGGCCTCCATCCTCCGGACCATCGCCTCCACGTCGTCGGTGACGAAGGCGATACCAGAGTTCCCGGGTTCGACGACCCCGAACCCCTGGCACAGATGCAGGACGAACCTGTCCCCCGGGGGCGCGACCAGGATCGCGTGATCACCGCTCCCGATCGTGTGCACGACGAATCCCAGCTTCTCCTTCCACCATCGGGCCGAGGCCTGGGCATCCGACACCACAACGGCGCAATCGGCGAGCGCGATCAGGGTCCTTACCCTGAGGCAGGACCCTCCGGTGGGTCATAACCCCCGAGCTGAGGTCGCGAAACGGTGCCCACCGCCCTCGGCAGCGTCTTTAGACTCGCGAACCTACGAGCGCTCGGGTGGGAGGATGGACCACACGATGCTGATCGGGGGCGAATGGGTCCCGGCGTCGAGCGAGGCGACGATGTCGGTCGTGAGCCCCTTCGACGGCGCCTCCCTCGGGACGGTCCCGAGAAGCTCCCGCGAGGATCTTCGGAGCGCGGTCGATGCGGCGCGCGAGGCGTTCGACCGGGGTCCGTGGCCCCGACTCCCGCCGAGGGCCCGAGCCGAGGTGTTCCTCAAGGCGGCCCAGCTCCTCCAGCAGCGCCTGCCCGAGATCGCCGAGCTCGAGAGCCGCAACCAGGGCAAGACGATCAAGCAGGCCTCGGATGCCGACCTTCCGTTCTGCGTCGACAATCTGACGTTCTACGCCGGGGCGGCCCGGGTCCTCGAGGGGAAGTCGGCGGGAGAGTACACGGGGGACGGCACGACGATCTTCCGGCGTGAGCCGGTCGGGGTCGTCGGGTCGATCACGCCCTGGAACTATCCGATCATGATGGCGGTCTGGAAGATCGCTCCCGCGCTCGTGGTCGGCAACACGGTCGTGCTGAAGCCTGCGAGCTGGACGCCGCTCTCGACCCTCCAGCTGGCCCACGCTTTCCAGGACGCCGGGCTGCCCAACGGCGCGCTCAACGTTGTCACAGGCCCCGGCTCCGAGGTCGGCGACGAGCTCTGCCGGCACCCCAAGGTCGACATGGTCTCCCTCACCGGGGACACCGCTACCGGTCGGGCCGTCATGCAGGCCGCGAGCGCGACGGTCAAGCGCGTCCAGCTCGAGCTCGGAGGAAAGGCCCCGTTCGTCGTCTTCGAGGACGCCGACCTCGCCGCGGCGGTGGAGGGCGCGATCGTCGGGGGGTTCGTCAACGGCGGGCAGGACTGCACGGCCGCGACGCGTCTGATCGTCCACGAGGCGGTGCGCCCGAAGTTCGTCCAACGCCTCGCTGAGCGCGTCCGGTCGATCCGGATGGGTGACCCCCTGTCCCGGTCGACCGACCTGGGACCCCTCGTCAGCCCGGTCCAGCAGCGGGCGGTCCTCAACTTCGTGGAGAAGGGACAGGAGGAGGGCGCCCGGCTCGTCCTCGGTGGCGCCGAGCCCCCGAAGGAGTTCCCCCACGGCGCCTTCGTCCGACCGACGGTCTTCGACGGCGTGACCGCGGAGATGACGATCGCCCAGCGCGAGATCTTCGGCCCGGTCCTGGATGTCCTCGAGTTCTCCAGCTTCGAGCAGGCGATCTCGATCGCCAACGGCGTCGACTACGGCCTGGCGGGCAGTGTTTGGACGCGCGATGTGACGACCTCCCTGCGGGCCGCGAACGCGCTACGGTTCGGGGACGTCTGGGTGAACGACCACCTTCCGCTCGGTTCGGAGACCCCGCACGGCGGGTTCAAGCAGAGCGGCTTCGGCAAGGACCTAGGAGCGGACTCGCTGCTGGACTACACCGTCGTTAAGAACATCTACGTCGACCTCACCGGCCAGGCGCGCAAGGGCTGGCACTACACCGTCTACGGCGACCCGTCCTAGAGGGACCGCGCGTGATCGACGGCCTTCCGAAGGGTGGCAAAGGCTCTCTCTGGATCGGTGGGACCTGGGTCGCTCCGGACGGTGGTCGCTACGCTCCCGTCATCGATCCTTCGACCGGTCAGCGGCTCGCCGAGGCGCCCGTCGCCTCGGTCGACCAGGGCCGGGCGGCCGTGGAGGCGGCCGCGGGCCGGGAAGAGAGCTGGGGTGCCACGCCGGGACATCACCGGGCGAAGATCCTCAGGACGGCGAGCGAGCGCCTCGCTACCGACCGGGAGGCGATGGCCCGCCTCATCGCCAGCGAGGTCGGCAAACCGATCGTCGACGCCCGCGTGGAGGTGGACCGGGCGGTGGGGGTCTTTGCACTGGCCGCCGAGGAGATTCGTCACCTTGGCGGAGAGAGCTACCCGGCCGACGCCTACGAGCGGCCCCCCGGCAACGAGCAGCGGTTCCTGTTCACGGTGCGGGAGCCGATCGGGGTCATCGTAGCGATCGGCCCGTTCAACTTCCCGTTGAACCTCCTCGCCCACAAGATCGCGCCCGCGCTGGCCGCCGGGAATCCCGTCGTCGCCAAGCCCACGAGCGCAGCCCCGTTCACCGCCCTGCGCCTCGCCGAGCACCTTGGGGCCGCCGGGCTCCCGGCGGGGGTCCTGAATGTGGTGGTCGGTCCCGGGGGGTCGCTGGGGGGGGCCCTGGTCGAGCACCCGGCAACGCGGCTGGTAACGTTCACCGGCTCGACCGAGGTCGGAAAGGCGATCGCGGGAAAGGCGGGACTCCACGCCAAGCGCGTGATCCTGGAGATGGGCGGCCTCGATCCGTTCGTCGTGCTGGAGGACGCTCCGCTGGAATCGACCGCGGCCGCGGCGGCCCGGGGGATCTTCGGCTACGCCGGTCAGGTCTGCACGGCGTCCAAGCGCCTCCTGGTCCAGGAGACGGTCGCCGACGCGTTCTCCCGACGCCTCGCCGAGCGCGCCAAGGCCCTGAGGGTGGGCCCGGCCCTGGAGGAGTCGACCGAGGTGGGGCCCGTGATCGACGGGGCCGCCGTGGACCGGCTGGACCGACTGGTGAAGGACGCCCGGGATCGGTCGGCGCAGCTTCTCGCCGGCGGGGAGCGGCCCGCCATCCAGGCCGGGACCTTCTATGCCCCGACGGTCCTCGACCGCGTTCCTGAGGAGGCCGACGTGGTGAGAGAGGAGCCGTTCGGGCCGATCGCACCCATCGTCCGGTTCTCCTCCGTCGACGAGGCGGTCCGCATCGCGAACGCGACCCGCTACGGACTCCAGGCCGCGGTCTTCACGCGGGACCTCAGCCGAGGCTTCGCTCTGGCCCGCCGGATCCGGGCGGGTGGTGTGCATCTGAACGACCCGACCACGCTGCGCTGGGATGCGTTGCCGTTCGGTGGGGTCCGGGAGAGCGGACTGGGGCGGGAGGGGCTACGCTACGCCATGCAGGAGATGACGGAGATCAAGCTCATCTCGGTGAACTACGCCGGCGCCTGAACGAGGTCACCAGCTTCGAAACCGGTGGACCAAAGTGCGGAACCGTGGCCGGCTACCCGAACACCCTATCCTCCCACAGTAGTTCGGACGGGCCGAAGATGGGCTTACGCAGCACCCGTGCCGACTGCCCTTCCGCGGGCCCCTGCGTGAGCCGACCGAGGGCCGGGGGCGTTCGGGTGCTGAGGCAGGAGGAGTAGATGGGCGAGGGCGTGGCGGAGGCCGTGGTGGTCGGCCGGGATGTCTGGAAGGTCTACGGTAGCGGGGAAACAGCGGTCACGGCGCTCCGAGGGATCTCCGTTGAGATCCGACGAGGGGAGATGCTGGCGGTGATGGGCCCCTCCGGCTGCGGGAAGACCACGTTTCTCAACTGCTTCAGCGGCTTGGACGACATCACCCGGGGCAAGGTCACGCTCGAAGGGACCGACATCCATGCGATGTCGGACGCTGCGAAGAGCGAGTACCGCGCGCGTCGGACCGGCTTCGTCTTCCAGTCGTACAACCTGCTCCCGATCCTGAGCGCCGAGGAGAACGTCGAGCTACCGCTCCTGGTCGCCGGTCGGAACGCGGTGGAGGCACGGACCCGAGCGCGGGAGACGCTGACCCAGCTCGGTCTCGGGGACCGACTCCGCCACCGGCCGGCGGAGCTCTCTGGGGGCCAACAGCAGCGGGTATCGCTGGCGCGCGCGCTGGTCTCCCACCCGGCGATCGTCTGGGCGGACGAACCGACCGGCAACCTGGACGCCGAGGGCTCGCGCGACGTCACCGACCTGCTCCGACAGCTCAACCGGCAGTTCCGCCAGACGATGGTCGTCGTCACGCACGACGCCGAGGTCGCCTCACACTGCGACCGCACGTTGCGTATGCGGGACGGGCAGTTCGTGGACGGAGGGTAGCGGTCGATGGCCGCAAACCCCGTCGTCGTCCTCGCGCTGCTCCTGCTCCTGGTTGTCGCAGCGGTCACGCTCGTCCTGATCGCACGTCACCGCCTAGCGTTCCGTCTCGCGATGAGGAATGTCCGCCGCGGCAGGACCCGGACCGTCCTGTTGGTGGCGGGGCTCCTCGTGGCGACCACGATCATCTCCGGGAGCCTTGTGGTCGGCGACACCGTCGACCAGCTGATCGTCCACTACAGCTACATCGGCGCCGGCTACGTCGACGAGTCGATCTCTGCGCCCTCGGCCTCCGGAGGGAACGCGTTCTTCCCCACCTCCGTCTACTCGCAGACGCTCTCCCTGACGAGCTCGAATCCCTCGATCGCCGGGATCACACCGGAGATCCTGGCCGGCGCGGCCGCCTACGATCCGCAGAGCCACGTGCCCGAGACGAACCTCAATCTCATCGGGGTGAACGGTAACCAGAGCACAGCCCTCGGCTCGTTCGTCGCCGACAACGGTACCGCGCTGGCCGGGCCGGCGCCCGGAGCGGTGCTCGTCGACGACCAGGCCGCCTCCGCGCTGAACGCCACGGCCGGGCAGACCCTGGACGTCTTCGGGGTGAGCAAGGCCCCGCTCAGAATCGAGGCGGTCGTCCAGGACAACGACCGGGGCGCCTTCATAACCGCGGGGCTCACGCCGGGCAACCTGTTCGTGACCTTAGCGACGGCCCGGGCCCTAGAGAATGCGTCCGGGTCGATCAACTACATCGCCGTGACGAACAGCGGATCCCAAGCCGCCGGCGCGAGCGCCTCGGCCGGCGTGGCGCAGTACCTCAACACCACCCTCGCCTCTGTCCTGACCCCCTACGGTCTGACGGTCCATACGCCCCTACGGAACTCGCTCAACGCCGCGCAGCAGAGCGCGACCAGCCTCTCCAGCCTGTTCCTCGCGCTCGGCCTCTTCTCGATCGTCGCCGGTGCGGTCCTGATCGTCGGGATCTTCGTCATGCTCGCGGAGGAGCGCAAGAGCGAGATGGGGATGCTCCGCGCGCTCGGCCTCCGGCGTCGGGAGCTCGTCTACGCGTTCCTCTTCGAAGGAATAGTCTACTCGGCGGGCAGCGCGCTCGCCGGGACCGCGCTCGGCGTCGGGGTCGGCTACTTCCTCTGCTACCTCGCCGGCAAGGTCCTCGCCTTCGAGATCCCGCCAGCGGTCTTCCTTCAGTCGTTCACCGTCACGACCCAGAGCTTGGTGGTCGCCTACGTTGCCGGCTTCCTCCTCACGCTCGTCACGGTTGTGGTGGCATGCTACCGGGCGAGCCGACTGAACATCGTCCGGGCGATTCGGGACATCCCCGAGCCTCCGCCCCACCTGAGAACCTACACCTTCCTTGCCTATGTCGGGGCCCTCTCGGCGGCCCTCGGCCTGCTGCTGTTCTTCCGGACCTACCGAGGGTCCTCCGACCTCTCCGACCCGCTGATCGGCGGGGCCCTCGCGATCCTCGGACTGGGCCTCGTCGCCGCGCGGTTCCTCAAGAATCGCCTCGTCTTCACTGCCGTTGGACTCGCCTTCGCCGTCTGGGCGGGGTACGAACCGCTTCACAGCTATCTCCTCGGCACCGGCCACTCGGGAGGGATCTTCGTCGTCTTCGTGGATGGGATCATCCTTGTCGGTGGCGTGCTCCTCGTCTTCGTCTTCAATGCCCCCGCGATCGCCGGAGGGCTGCAGCGCCTCTTCGGCCGTCGGATGGCGTCGAGCCCAATCGTCCGGATCGGCCTTGCTATCCGACCCGTCAGCCGACCCGCACGGCGGTCAGCCTGACGATCTTCGCCCTCGTCGTCTTCACGATGGTCGCGACCGCCGGTTTCGGGTCAGTC
>Ga0187780_10000999_pt1 | contig 21174 bp, 19 predicted proteins | sample 1015_Q2_SP10_20__FD_132429 | JGI IMG/M metagenome (GOLD analysis project Ga0187780, IMG submission 132429) | Tropical peat soil microbial communities from peatlands in Department of Meta, Colombia - 1015_Q2_SP10_20_MG | ecosystem: Environmental > Terrestrial > Soil > Wetlands > Peat | place... | reverse complement strand
CAGGTTAGTTTCAGCCAGGGTCTTCTGAGTCGCTTCGGTGGCGGGGACGAGAGGCTCGCAAAGTTCGGCAATCTTTGATGACTGAAGATACGCTTCGCCGCACATGATGGCGGTGACACAGGCGGCGTAATCGCGGCCCGCATCAGAGTCGTAGGGGAGACCTGCGGCCATGAGCAGCGCGCCGAGGTTGGCATAGCCGAGTCCGAGCGGACGATAGTCGTGGGAGTTGCGGACGATCATCTCGGTCGGGTAGCCGGCGTTATCGACGAGAATTTCCTGAGCCGTAATCACAACGTCCACCGCGTGGCGATAGGCCTCGACGTCAAACGTCCCATTGGGAGCGAACTTGAGCAGGTTGAGGCTGGCCAGGTTGCACGCCGAGTCGTCGAGGAACATGTACTCGGAGCAGGGATTCGAAGCGTTGATGCGGGCCGTGTTCTTGGAAGTGTGCCAGCGGTTGACGGTCGTATCGAACTGCATGCCAGGATCGCCGCAGTGCCAAGTCGCGTCGGCAATTTTGTAGAGCAGATCCTTAGCCTTGTGAGTCTTCATTGGACGGCCGTCTTTTACTGCGCGGGTAGAAAAGTCGGTGTCGCGCAGGACGGCGTACATGAAGTCATCCGTGACACGCACGGAGTTGTTGGCGTTTTGGAAAAAGATAGAGCTGTAGGCGTCGGAATCGGGGTGTGATCCGTCATAACCCATAGCGACCAGCGCATGAGCTTTGGCTTCTTCTTTCTGCTTGCACTCGATGAAGTCGACGATGTCAGGGTGGTCGATGTTGAGAATGACCATTTTGGCGGCACGGCGAGTCTTGCCGCCAGATTTAATGACGCCGGCAAAAGCGTCGAAACCCTTCATGAAGCTGAGCGGGCCGCTGGCGATGCCGCCGCCGCTCAGGGTCTCGGTGGAAGAACGCAAAGACGAGAGGTTGGTGCCGGTGCCGGATCCCCACTTGAAGAGCATGCCTTCGGTCTTGGCCAAAGTGAGAATCGAATCGAGCGAATCCTTCACCGAGTTGATGAAGCACGCGGAGCACTGCGGCGTTTTGTAACCCGTCACGCTGAATTCGACGCGGCCAAGCGCGTGATTCCAATGCCAGTTGGTGGCGTCAGAGTTCGTCTCGATGCGGTCGCAGCCAACGTTGAACCAGACGGGCGAGTTGAAGGCCGCGTATTGGCGGAGAAGAATGTGCGCGAGCTCATCGTGGAAGATGGCGCCATCTTCGGGAGTATTGAAGTATCCCTGTGCGAGTCCCCAGTCACGAATGGTTTCTGCGACACGGCTGACGAGCTGACGGACGCCGGTTTCGCGCTCGGGGGTGCCGATCGTGCCATGCAAGTATTTGGAGGCGACGATGTTGGTCGCGGTCATCGACCAGTCTTTGGGGACTTCAACATCTTTCTGTTCAAAGATCACGTTGCCGTGGGCATCGGTGATCTGGGCAGTGCGGCGCTCCCATTCAAGCTCGCCGTAGGGAGACACGCCGGCCTTGGTGAAAAAACGACGGAAGGTCAGACCAGGGGCCTTTCTCGCAGTTGGAATTGCCGCAGTCGTCGAAACAGTCGTATCGGGGGCTCGCTTTTCGGTAACTTCCGCCATTATCTTCTTCTCCTGGCAATCGGCGCTGATGTCTCAATCCCGGTAAATCCGAAGCAGGCTCCAGCCACAGCAGGACTTGTCAACTATTGTCGCTCTCACGGGGGGAATCCGGCGACGCCGGAGCCGTGGAACGGCCACCGCACATTCAGTTCTCAGGTCTCAGGCGTCAAAAGTGGCCTCCTTCGTCGGGGCCAGAGCAAGTCAGTTGCAGGAGCGGCGCGAGGCCACCTCGGCCAAAGCATTCCGCTCCCAGTTTCTACCTCAGCGTGGTTCGAACGACTCCGCTCCCAGAGGCGATCAGCTCTCCATGGGATGGTTACAGTACTCCTGCTGATTGTGGCTGTCAATAGGAAACACCTATATATTGTATATCAAAGCAATTAACAACCCAGATGCCAGTGATAAGAGCGGGCTTTTCCACATTCCCTGGGGCCACCAAGCCATCCCCGTTCGAGGATCGCGACAGCGGTACTCCCACTCTTTCTTGATTCGCCTCACGCGGCGGCGGGAGGGCCGGTGATGCAGGGCCTGAGCGAGGCGAGGGGTTCGTGGCGTCGAACGCAGGAAGGCCAACTTTCATCCGCCGGACCCATAGCGACATAAATGTCTTCGAAAATTTCACGGCGCTGAATGCTGCGCCGGCCATCGGAGAACTCAACCAGGTAGTCGCCGGGTTGGCCGCGATGTTCGCGTCCTAACGGATCGACGAACGCCAGTGGTTGAGTGAGTTGTTGCGCTTTGATCAGAAAGCGTGTGCGGTAGATGTTCCATGCAGCAGCAGGCGTATTCACGTCATTCACCCTTGGGGGGAGGGAGGGCCAATTGTCGGTTGAAGCTTGAGCGTCAAACTTTCACGCCGCAGTCCTTACGCGAAGGATCGAGGCAACTTCATCGGCTGGATTTTTGCTGTAAGGTGACGAGAATTTACTCTCCGGTTTCTGAGCTGGTCAATTCCAAATTTTTGGTGCAATGAGGAAAAGTGAGCGTGCGACCTGGAATACCATGCGACGATGACCCAGCATGGCTATGCGCGGCGAACACCGCTCTGGATCATCGGTTCAACGGTTGATTCATGATGCGAGAAATTTGCCGCGCTAGGCGTACTGTAGTTTCCACAAGCAGGACACAGATTATTCAGAAATGGGATGCTAAGGCTGGAACCGCTACAAAGAGAAAAAAGCCTCGGCTTGCAGCCGAGGCTGTTTGTGAAAACAACAAATCTAGCGGTGAGCCATTGCGGGTTCCTGATGAGCACGGAAGCTCTCCAGGCGGCGATTGATCTCATCCCAGTTGACCACGTTCCACCAGGCCGCCAGATACTCTGGACGACGATTCTGATATTTCAAGTAGTACGCGTGCTCCCAGACATCATTACCCATAATCGGGAACAAACCTTGGGAGATAGGATTGTCCTGGTTGGCAGTGCTGATGACCTGGAACTCGCCATTCGATTTACCCACCAGCCAAGCCCAACCGCTGCCGAACTGCTTGGCCCCAGCATCGTTGAACTTGGCCTGAAAGTCTTTGAAGCTGCCGAAACTTTTGCTAATTATTTCCGCGATGTGGCCTGACGGTTCGCCTCCGCCTTTGGGCTTCATGATTTTCCAAAACATTGAGTGATTCATGTGCCCGCCGCCGTTGTTGCGCACGGTGGTGCGAATGTCTTCAGGCACGGCGTTGAGGTCGCGGAGCAGTTCTTCAACTTTTTTCGATTGCAGATTGGGATATTTCTCCAGCGCCGCATTGAGATTCTTAACATAAGCGGCGTGATGCATGTCGTGATGCAGCTTCATGGTTTGGGTGTCAATCGTAGGTTCGAGGGCTGAGTAGTCATAGGGCAAAGGGGGTAGCTCATGAGCCATAGCGCTTTTCATCCTCCGGAATTAGAAGATGATACACGCTAACGCGGAGATTCACAGGAGAATTGAAATCGGCTGCAGCGCCCGGGTCTTGCAGGGGTGAACCAGAATCCGTGGAACGACACATGCGAAGGAAGAATGGACCGTCCACCGGCCTGAATTTGCTGTCACAGGCACCCGTGATAACGGTCACAGCCTTGTTGTGAACTGTTGGATAAAACCACTGGAATCCTGCCAGCGTGGCTCAGGCAGGCCAGGAAGGGAACATGTCTGAGCTCTTGACGCCTTTCGAACTAAGGTCGGCACTCATGCCATTGGCTTCCGTCACGCAAAAGAAGAAGGGGACGATTCTGTTCCGGCGGGGGGAGGAAGGGATTGGCGTGTTTCTTGTTTTCAGGGGGAAGGTGAACCTGCGATTGGATGGAAGGGCTTCCGTCTATCCGTGTCGCACGCTCGGGAGCGGATCAATTCTCGGATTACCCGCTACACTTTCGGGCGGAACTTACAGCTTACAGGCTGAGGTCAGTGAAGACGCTGAGCTGGGGTTTGTCTCGCGGCAAGACTTGCTGGAATTACTGGCCAAAGATACGAAGCTGTGCCTGGAAGTCATGAACATGCTCGGCAAGGAAATTACGAGTACTCGATTGGCCCTCGTGTCTCATAAAGCCAAGAAATCGCATGCGAGTCGGAATGGAGGCTAGTTAGGCTTGGGGAACTTCCATGCGCGGTGGCGCAATGGTTCCCGCCCTCTTTGCGGTCAACTTCGGAATACTCCAAACGATCACTCGGTAGCTTAGCAAGGTACCCAGTACGATGGCGTACTCAAGGGGCTTATGGATGTCTTTCTTGACCAGCCACCGGTAGTGAATAACGCCGGCCGTTGCGCTCAAGTAGATGAGTTGATGCAGACGCTGCCAGCGCCTGCCGCCAAGACGGCGGATCCAGCCGGAAGTAGATGTGATTGCCAGCGGGATGAGCAGGAGAAAGCCGGTGAATCCGACAGTGATGAATTTGCGCTTGGCGATATCGGCCGGCATTGCGTGGATGTCAAAAAATTTGTCCAGCCAGATGTAAGTAAGAAAATGCAGCACTGCGTAGAAAAAAGCGAACAGGCCAAACATCCGGCGAAAGCGAATCAGCCAAAGTTGGCCAGTCAGCTTGCGGATGGGAGTGACGGACAGAGTCACCAGCAGGAAGATCAGCGTCCAATCGCCCGTGGCATGGGTGATGACTTCGATGGGATTGGCGCCGAGCAGCTGGTTGTAGGCCTTCCACCCCAGGCGGGCAAGCGGGCCGAGGCAGGCGAGAAAAACTACGACTTTGAACCAACGAATCAATAGAAGTTACCAGAAGTCAGAAATTTTTCTTCAGATCCATCCCGCTATACAAGCTCGCCACCTGATCGTACCCATTGAACATTAGAGTAGGACGTTTGAAGAACTCACCCAATCGCCGCTCCTTTGCCTGGCTCCAGCGGGGATGGTCGACGTTCGGGTTGACGTTCGAGTAGAAGCCATACTCATTCGGCGCGGCCCTGTTCCAGGTATTAATTGGCTGCGAGTCGGTGAAGCGAATACGCACAATCGCCTTTGCGCTCTTGAAACCGTACTTCCAGGGAACAACCAGGCGGAGTGGGGCCCCATCCTGATTGGGAAGCACTTCGCCGTACATTCCGAAGCACAGAAGAGCCAGGGGATGCATGGCTTCGTCCATGCGCAAGCCCTCGACATAGGGCCAATCAAGGACGTTACTCCGCTGGCCGGGCATTTGGTGGGGATCGTAAATTGTGGTGAACTCCACAAATTTTGCTTTCCCGAGCGGCTGCGTCCGCGTGATCAGCTCGCTGAGGGAGAAGCCCACCCATGGAACCACGATCGACCAACCTTCGACGCAACGGTGACGGTAGATACGCTCTTCCGGTGTGGCCATTTTGAGGATGGTATCGATATCGAGCTCCTGCTTCTTGCCGACCAACCCGTCAATTTTGACAGTCCATGGCCGCGTCTTGAAGTTCTTGGCCAACCCCGCAGGTTCATATTTGTCTGTCGAGAATTCGTAGTAGTTGTTGTAATTGGTGACATCCTTGTAGGGCGTGATCGTTTCAGTGGTGGAAAACGAGCTTCTCTTGATTCCGTCGATTTTGGCATCTGCGTGAGCGATGGCGGTGGGAGAGATCAGCTCGTTGGCACCTTTAGCAGCAACTGCCGCCGCAACGCCGGCCAGCGCCGCTTCTCGCATAAATTTGCGACGGTTCAAATACAAACTCTTAGGAGTAATTTCCGAAGACGGGATATCGGCAGCTTTTTTAATGAGCACGGACAAGTTCCCCACTTCGATGTACGACGGCGCGGCTTTGCCGGATTTCGCCAGCGGCGCGGCCATCCCTTGATGAGACTTAGGGTAACAGGGAAAAGTTGCATGGGATGGCAATGTTGTCGAGTGCCGCGGTCGCTGGGTGGGGAGAAGGCGTTTCTAATCTGCCCGATGGACGAATCTACCGCCCACAATCGTCGCTATCACTTTTCCAGTGAGTTGCCAGCTATGGAAAGGCGTATTCCGCGATTTGGAACGGGATTTGGAGACGTCGAAAGTCCAATGCTTTCTGGGGTCAAAGATGGTCACGTCAGCGAAGCTTCCGCGAGCGAGTGAGCCCCGCCCTGGAAGATCCACAACTCGGGCTGGACCAGCGGTAAACAGCTCTACGATTCTCGTCAGTGGAATCCTGCGGTCGCGATGCAGTCGCATGATGGCCAATGCGAAAGCCGTTTCCAGCCCGGTGATTCCGAATGCCGCCTTGTCGAATTCGACAATTTTCTCCTGCATGGCATGGGGCGCATGATCGGTGGCGATCGCGTCGACAGTGCCGTCAGCCAGAGCAACCAGAAGTGCCTCGCGGTCCTCGACTGAGCGTAACGGAGGGTTCATCTTGTAGTTGGTGTCGTAGTCGTCGATGTCGGCATCGGTGAGGGTGAAGTGATGTGGTGTAACTTCGCAGGTGATGCGGGCTTTGCTGCGCCTGCCGCGGCGCAAGGATTTGAGCGCTTCAGCAGTCGAGAGGTGGGCCACATGATAGCGAGTTCCGGTGAATTGTTGGGCGAGTTGGACGTCGCGGTCGACGATCGACGCTTCCGCTTGTGGCTTCATCCCGCGAAGGCCGAGACGAAACGAGCTGGCACTCTCGTTCATGGAACAGTTTTCCGTCATGCGAGTGTCTTCGGCATGCTGAATGACCGGCAGATTAATTTCGGCGCCGAGGCGCAAGGCCTCGCGCATCGTGGTCTCGCTCAGAATTGGGCGGCCGTCGTCGGTAACCGCCACAGCGCCGGCGCGCTGAAGTCCGCGAAAATCCGTCAGAACCGCACCTTTACTGGCCTGGGTCGCTGCCGCGATGGGAAAAACATTGACGACTGCTCCTCTTTGGGGTTGGCGAAGCCAGGTAACCCAGTCGGGTGAGTCGACAATCGGTGAGGTGTTTGGCATGCAGCACACCGAAGTGAATCCGCCGGTGGCGGCTGCAGCGGTGCCGCTGGCAATGGTTTCTTTATAGCTTTGGCCCGGTTCCCGCAGGTGGACATGCAGGTCAATAAACCCGGGCGCAACCACCAATCCTCGCGCGTCAAAGGTCTCGTCTGCACCGGCCCGGATTTTGTTCGGCGGCGCGACCTCTGCCACGCGACCGTCGCGCAATAAGAGATCGGTAGGTGCGTTCAGTCTGACAGAAGGATCAATGAGGTGACCGCCCTTGATCAGGAGCGAGGCCGATTTGGATCTATCTTGTGGCATATAGTTTCATAGATCACTTGCGCGGTTCTATCTTGCTTTGCCCAGCGCTTTTGCCATGATCGCCATGCGAACGGGAACTCCATTGCGGACTTCTTCGACGATGGTCGACTGCGGACAATCGGCCACCTCCCAAGTCAACTCCAAGCCACGAATGATTGGGCCGGGATGCATCACAATAGCGTCGCGTTTGGCCAATTTCAGTCGGGCCATGGTCATCTGGTATCTCGTGATGTAATCCTGCAAGCGGATCTTTAAGCCGGCGAGGCGTTCCTTCTGAACGCGAAGAACCATGATCACGTCCGCTCCGCGAACTGCATCGTCGGTGCTGCGGCTGATTTGCAAGCCGGGGGCCAGAGACGTCGCCAGATCAGGCAAAAGTTCCGGCGGGCCGCAGAGCGTCACCTGAGCGTTGAATTTCGAAAGCAGGTGAACGGCGGAGCGGGCTACACGGCTGTGATAGATATCGCCCAGGATCACCACGCGCAAGCCGGACAAAGTCTTTTTGTGGCGCAGGATGGTGTAAGCGTCGAGCAGAGCCTGCGAGGGATGCTCGTGCATGCCGTCTCCAGCATTTACGACAGGTACTTTGAGGTGCGTGGCCATCAGCAATGGCGCGCCCGCAGAGGGATGCCGGACGACGATCAAGTCAGCACCGACGGCTTGAAGAGTGTAGCCGGTATCGAGTAAAGACTCGCCTTTCTCGATGCTGGAACCGCTCGACAGCACGAGGGTGGTCATGGCCCCAAGAGATTTGGCTGCAATTTCGAATGAGCTGCGGGTACGAGTGGAGGCTTCGTAGAAGAGGAGCAGAATCTTCTTGCCGCGCAACAGAAGGCGAGGTCTTGCGGGATTCATGCGGCGGGCAAGCTTGAGCAATGCGGTTATTTCCGCAGCCGACAGGTGTTCGATATCGAGCAGGGAACCGCGTGGAACGTTGTTCATCACTGGCCTGGCATCAGGCGGGAGGACGGCAAGACCTCAGCCTTGTTTTTCCACCAGCAGAACCTTTTCTGCATTGTCAAGCTCACGTAACTTCACTTCGATGATCTCGCGATCCGTGGTTTGCACCTTGCGGCCGACGTATGTGGCTTCGATCGGCAGCTCGCGATGGCCGCGATCGATAAGTACGCAAAGTTGCACCTGCTTAGGACGTCCCTGGTCGAAGAGCGCGTCCAACGCCGCACGGGTGGTGCGGCCGGTGTAAAGGACATCGTCGACTAACACGATTCTCTTTCCGGTGATGGGAATCCCGATTTCGGTTTTTTGTACAACCGGTTTTGGACCGACAGTCGAGAGATCATCGCGATAAAGCGAGATGTCCAGGGTACCCACCGGGACCGGTTTCTTTTCAATGCGCTGGATCATCTCCCCCAAGCGCTGCGCGAGAAAGACGCCGCGGCGGCGAATACCCACGATGCCCAGTTCATCCGCGCCATCATTTCTCTCGATGATTTCGTGGACCAGCCGGACCAGGGTTCGTTCGATCTCCGATGCCGACATCAACTGCGCTTTTTCTTTCAGGTTGGCGGCGCGGGTGGCAGGTCGCGGAGTCATGAACGCTGCATCATACGCGGGGTGAGCGGCGGGGAGCAAGGGAACCGAGCGGGATTATTTTCCCCTTCGGCGGAGCAGGGCCGCGGTCAGAGCTCCGCCAGCGCTGGAAAGAACCAGGAAGAACACGAACATCACGGCCAAGCCCATCCCCATCACCAACGCCAGCCCGGGTGGGCTTTTCAGGTATTCCAGAACCTGTTGTGCCTGGGGATCTGAAGCTCGCGCGGCGGATTGCTGAACTGCCTCGAGCAACGCGGCACGGAGTTGACCCCCGCTGTGAAATACCAGTACCTCGAACGCGGTGAAGACAGCAAAAATGGCAAAAGCGAACGTTCCGCTCACCGCACCCAGACGGGCCCCCGCGCCCGGTGTCAACGACGCGAGCAGAGGTCGTCTCCGATAGAAGAGGACAGCGAGAACTCCAGCGGCGATCATCCCCAGCCCAAACGCCCCCAGCGGAACAAACATGAGAAGAGCGGAAATGAGTCCTGCCAATGCCGCAGAAGGCAGAGCCCGAGACCACTGAATCGAGCTCAATTCCGGAGAGGCGCCAGATTCGCCCACAAGAACTGACGGTAAGGTGGCAGCCAGTGCTTCGGGTGTTGCGACGCGAATCTGGGGAGCTGCGCAGCTTGGGCAGAAGGCAGTTCCGTCCTCTACGGTAGCGCCGCATTTATTGCAGGGATGCTCCACAGATTCAAACTACCAGCAGATGGAAAAACAGCGCAAGGATGCGGCCGCGTAGTTGAATCTAAGCCTTAGATGTCGGCCTGCTTCCCGCGAGTGCGAATGTAGACAACCGCAAAGTCCGATCCCTTTCCGTGTGGTTCGACGGAGACGAGGTGTTCATTGTCTTCGGTACCAGTCTTCAACTCGACAACGTTCCCGCTATTGTCGCCTTCACAGCTCACCGGACGCGACCCATGCTCACCGCTTCTGGCAACCATGTCTCCGCCATGCTTGTCGGTATGACACTCAACAATGTCGCCAAACTTCGTCATTCGCTTACGATAGAACGCCAAAATCTTGCCAGGCGGGTCGTCGGATTCATACTCGATGGCCACGACCTTTACACCGAACAGGCCGCTCGAGATGTTTACGTTCGCGCTTTTGGTTTCACCGTCGGAGCTGGGTTTCTGGCGAGCGCCCGGATAGGGCGGCAGGCCGGTGTCATGCACATCCGCTTCTTCGTTGACGTGAATCCCGCCAATTGGTGTCTCGATATCGACCTTGCTGTCACCGCTATCGTGGTCCTTCACGCTCACACTGCAGGCTGGAAAAACCAGGCAGACCGCGAGCGCCGCAGCAAGGGCGAGATATCCGTCTTTATTGTCCAGCAGCTTGGGAGTGAACATATGCACCTCTTTCCGCCGCCTGCGCCGGTCGGTCGATGCCGAAGCCCCGTTGTGCAACGTTGGGGATGGTCACAGGCAGGCGCCCACGAATTGCAATTTCGCCGAAAAGGGCTTTCACGGCACTTGTCTCCGAGACGGCGGCATTGGAAAACGTACAAAGATAGTTCTGCACGACCGGGAAATCCTGCGCGAGATAAGGATTGCCTATGGCAATCATCACAGTTTTCTCCGCCGCGTGATCCAGGATTGCCTGCAGGAGTGCGCCATTCGCATCCGAGACTCCGACACTGTTTATTACTCCGTTCGGTCCTGGTAACGCTCTCCCCGCCGTTGGAACCACGTAGACGGCGGCAATGACCTTCTTGGCTTGCTCTACTGCCTTGAGCACATCCGGGGACATGGCATTTGCGATGCGCGAGTCTACATAAAACACATTCATATTCGGAACGCGGGTGCGAAGTTGCCGTTCCAGCACCCGGCCTGCGTCGAGGCGGACATCCTCCGAGAAGATCACACACACGGTGTTATTGCTCACCGCCTCCACGTTCTGATACGGAAGACCGGCTGCAATAGTTCCGGAGCTTTTCAGGGGTAGAATTTTGCCGTTGTCACGGACGAGGGTGACCGCATCGTCCGAAATCTGCTGACCCATAGCCAGGTGATCCGGTTTGCCTACAAGTTCCTCGAGCGCCTGCAAGTTCACCAGGCGAGCTCTGTGCAATCCCAGGGAGGCTTTTGCTTTCAACACCTTCAGGACTGAGGCATCAAGCTGGGTGGGGGTGATTTCGCCGTTTTGGACGGCCTGGAGCATGGCCCGGTAAGAGGCATCGAGATCCACGGGAAGGAGCAAGACGTCATTCCCGGCTTTGAAGGCATCTACGGCCGTTCTCCCGATGTTGCCGGAGTACATACGGGTCAGCGCGGCCATATCGAGTGCATCCGTTATCACGATTCCCTGAAAACCCAGCTGATTTCTTAGCAGTCCGGTCACAATCGCCAGCGATGTTGTCGCTACCTGGTTGGGCTGAGAATCCAACGACGGGACGGTCACGTGGGCAATCATGACCGAGTCCACGCCCGCGGCGATGGCTTGGCGAAAAGGTGGCAGTTCTACGGATTCCAGGCGAGCCATATTCCCGGTGACCTGGGCCACACCAAGATGCGAATCAGTGGCGGTGTCACCGTGGCCGGGAAAATGCTTGGCGGTGGTCATCATTCCATTTGCACGGGCGGCTCGAATGTATGCCGCGACGAGGTCACCGACTTGCTTCGGGTCCTCTCCAAAAGAACGAGTGTTGATGATCGGGTTGGCAGGATTTGAGTTGACATCCGCGTCGGGAAAGAAGTTCCAATGCACGCCGATCGCGCGTGCCTCCTCGGCTGTGATTCGGCCAAACGCTTCTGCATATTCAGACTTGGCTGCCGCGCCGAACGCCATGGCATGAGGGAAATCCGTAGTTCCGTGCAGGCGCATGCTGGCGCCACGTTCAAAATCTGCGGCGATCAGCAGCGGCAGCTTCGAGTCCTTTTGTAGACGGTTCAACAGCACTGCAGCTTCGTAAGGCTGGTTGCGATACAGAAAAGGAGGGTCCCAGCTCACAGTCATCGCAAAGGAGCCGATGTGGTATTTGGTCATGGTGTCCCGAAGCTGAACATATTGCGGGTTGTTTACGTTGAGGAACTCTGCGCGCACCCAGATCATGAACAACTGGCCGATTTTTTCTTCCGTGGAAAGCTTGTGGAGAGTTTTCTCGGCCCATTTTTCGCCCCCGCCATCGAGATGGATGGAACCTGGAGCCGAGTACTTCTCTTTTCCAAATGAGGCGGCGGAAAGCAAAAGACATATCCCAGCGACGATGATTGAACGCGGCATAAGCCGAAGATAGCACAAGGGTTGGCGCTCACCCGTCTGAGCGGTCACCAGGGCCGTCACCGCGCCGGTTATCGCGACAGGGCACGTTGGTTACTTGCGGGGTTCCAAGGGCAGGGTTCATGCTGAAGCGATATGCTGGATGTGGAACAACTTTCGTACGCCTCAGAGGACTGGTCGCCTGAAGCGATGTGCGACAAGGTGTCCAGAATCTTCCAGGTCAAGCAAACTGAAGTGGCATTGTTGGAACTTCGCGGGAAATTGTTGCATTTCGTATTCCCCACCGAACTGAAAACCGCCGGCGCCATTCCACTGTCGAGTTCAGCGGTTGCGGCACGAACCGCGCAGACGAAGAAAGCGGAACTCTTTAACGGCTTTACGCAAGTCAATCACTTTAGCGTCTTTGAGCTGGTGAAAATCGGGGACAGCGGATTGGACGACCAGGTAATTCAGAAGCTTATGTCTGCGCCAGTCATCAACGGCGTAGGGGAAGTCCTGGGAGTTATTCAAATCTCTCGCAAAGGGCCGCGCCCCAACATTGCAGGTCCAGACTTTACCCCGGCGGACTTGCAGAAGCTCCAGTCAGTTGCCAACTTCATCGCCAAGTTTATGGCAAAGGCCAGAGCAGCGGCGCAAGCTGCAGCCCAGCTTTAATCATCCCTGTTAGTTGTGCCAACAACAACAAGCTACGAGTTCACGTCACAGATGATGCGTGACTCACGTCACTGACAACGTGGATGAATCCGATCAGGTCAACTTGATGAGCAGCACCGGGGTAAAGCCGGTAGGATCGCCCGACACGTGGGAGCGCGCGCGCCTCTCCCCCGACGGCAAGAAGATCGTTTTTTCGAAGATGGTCTTCTTTGACGATACATGGAGGCTCCAGATAGGGGTCATGAACGCGGATGGCTCCGGCCAGACAAACTTAACGAATTCCGGAGAGAGCCTCTATCCAGTATTCACGCCAGACGGCACCAAGATCCTCTACCAACATCTACCCGGGCCGGCGCTTTACAGCAACTGGGACTTGATTCTGATGAATGCCGACGGTAGCAATCCTGTTAACCTCACCAACCAGAACGGAACCAGCTATCTGTATCCCGCCATCTCGCCAGACGGCAAGACAATCGCCGTAGAGGTAAAAGGTGCGAACGGTGGCCTGGCTACCATGAACATCGATGGGTCGGGATTCAAGGTGATCGCGCAGGGCAAGTTCTCATGGCCGGCTTTTGGCGTGGACGGCTCGAAAATTTTTGTGACCTACTACAACGGTACTGGAAACGACATTGATGTTATCGACTCGGACGGCACAAATCAGACCGCGCTCACGACCAGCAACTACGATGAATGTCCGGTGGTCGCGGGCAACAAGGTCGTGTTTATGTCTACCCGGGATTCGCAGACGCACTCCGCCTCCGATTTCGAGATCTATGAGATGAATCCCGATGGGTCGGGAATCACTCGCTTAACCAACAACACGGTTTATGACGGCTTTTTCGATTTTGGGTTATGGCCGATGTTACCGGCCTGGAGGTAATGGATTGGGAAGCAGAAGTCTCAGCTTACACGTTGTAGAGCCCTCGAAAACTGCCGTGGCGACGAGAGTGTGATTACGCCTGTGCGGCCGGTGCTGGCGGAGGCGGTGCAGCCTGACTTACACCAGTGTTGACTAGGTCCTTTAATTCCTTACTAGGCTTGAAGAATGGAATTTTCTTGGCGGGAACTTCCACGCGATCGCCGGTCTTGGGATTGCGTCCAACACGAGGCTTGCGCTGCCGGGTGCGAAAGCTGCCAAAACCGCGAATCTCGATTTTATCGCCAACACGGAGGGAGCGCACGATACTGTCAAAGATCGTCTCGACAATAACTTCACTGTCTTTTCGCGTCAGCTCTGCGAGCCGTGAGACCTCGTCAATCAAGTCCGCTTTTGTCATACGCCTTTTCGCTCCGTAACGGGAAATGGAATCCAGTGGCTGTTTTCGGTCTGGCTCCCTGACCACCTTCGGGGCCTGCATAACCTTCTCAAATTTCAGGGGTTCTGCGCAAGGGGCAAATTTTCAGGCGAAGCAGCTGCCAGCCGACTGGCCTGCGGCGTAGCGTTGCAGGCTTTTTAGTTCTTGACGTCACACGCTATAATGTCTATAGAATAAGTAGACATTATGCAAGTCTGCTGCTCAAGGGGGCCGGTCAACAGATTCCCTACGGCACACCGTCTCCGGCAAAAATGCTGGAGGCGTGTGCCGTGGAGGCACCAAGAAACTGATTTTTAACGCTGGCCTAGCAGACCGGACTCGGTTTCATTTCCAGAGGTAATAGAACCCTGGCTGCCTTTCCAGAAGTTTCTCGCGGGTTGGCAGCAGTTGCGACAGATCGCCGAAAAGCAAATCGAAAAGAGTTTCGCGTTTGCGCTCGGGATGAACCAGAGTGGGTTCGCCTTTGATCCCCACCGTCCTAGCCGTGTCTTCAACCGCCGCCTGGAAGTCGGCGATCTGATCGATCAAATGCATGCCAAGCGCTTCCTGGCCGGTCCAGACGCGGCCATCGGCGATGGCTTTAATGTCAGACTCTTTCTCATGGCGGCCTTCGGCAACAGCCTGCACAAATTGTCCGTACATGTTATCGATCAAAGATTGCATGTAGGCGCGCTCGGCGGGAGTCATGGCGCGGCTGGGATCCCCGGTATCTTTGAATTCTCCGACCTTCAGGACCTCTGGCTTGAGTTTGGCCCAGTGCATCAGGTCGCCATAGTTCACCCATTCGGCGATCACGCCAATTGAACCCACGATGCTGCCGTTATCGGCATAGATTTTGTTTGTGGCCGAGGAAACGTAATAGGCGCCGCTCGCACCGACAGTCTCAATCGAGGCCACAATGCGTTTCCTTTTGTCGTCGCGAACCCGCTTGACCTCGCGATAGATTTCCTCCGATGCCGCGACTCCGCCACCGGGGGAATTGACGTGGAGAATGATTGCCTTGATGGAATCGTCCTCGCGAAACTTCTTGATCTGCGGGACGACAATCTTTGGATCAATAATGACGCCTTCGAGGTCAACGACGCCGATTTTGTCGCCGAAGCTGGTTAGCGAGGTTTCTTCGCCGCCAGAGTGCAAGACCAGATAGACCAGGGTGAAGACCGAGAGCACAAATAGGAAGAATGCTCCGCCACCGATTACGATCCACAGTAGCGTGTGTGAGCGACGATTCTCCGACATATAGTGAAGTAGTTTAGCACCGGAAATGATCGCAGGTTTCGGGTGCCTGATTCCGGAATCGACCATGCGACTTTCGGCGTGGAGCGTCGTCAGCTGTGGCTTACGATTAAGCTTCAGTCCATGTGCTGGGCCTGGCGCTCGATCGACCAGACGTCTTCGGGATTCTTCCCAAATGGATAGACGTGAACCATCCATCCGAAAATCTGGGGGATGAATCTGCCTCCGGCGGCGTCGCAGGCTTCCTTGGTGGCGATCGAGCCATGCAGACCGAATTGTGGATTTGGCTGAAACCCTTCTCCGCTCTTCTCAGAGGGAGCAATGCATAGGTTCACGTGCGCATGCCACTGGGCGACGCTGAGAGGAATGCGCGAGTTGAGTTCGTCTTCCGATGCGAATTTGGGTGCGGTATACATCACGCCAATCAGCTTGTACCCGTCGCCGTTTTTCTCATAGAGCAGAGAAGTTGGGTGATCGGCATTGAAGTGCCACCTGGCCTCGGCCGCGTAAGCATAGTTGGTAAAGTGATACTGCTTCTGCGGAACGTTCGGCATGAAGATCTGGAATCCATCGGCAAGCGCGACTTTGTAGTCGGTATATTTTTCCGCCGCCTTGCGGGCCGCCTGGGCCACCTGGTCGGCTTTTTCCTGGTCGCCGGGCTGCGACTGCCGGATGCTGCTCATCTTCATGTGCGGTCCCATGTCCATGTGATGGCCTTCCATGGCTTTCATCGCAGAGGTGCTGCCGTCGTTATCCATGCCAGGCATGTCATGGGGCGCAGCCGAATGCATGCTCGACATATCGTGAGTTGACATGTCCATGCCCGACATATCGCCTTGCTGGTTTTGGGACGGTTGCTGCGACCAGAGAAGAGAAAGGGAAAACAACGTGATCCAAGCCAACGTCACTGCTCGGTTGCGCATATAAATCCCCCCACATAGCTTGAACACTTGGAAATATCGCTTGTTTCGCGATCTCTGAACAACTCTCGGAATCGAGAATGCGGTAACTTCGGTCGCCGGCTTTGCGCAAGCCGATATTGTCGATGATCTGCTTCACCATGTTCTACGGTTCGGCGCCCCGGCTGAGTTCTTCGGCTTCACGCTCGGCGATGCGTGGGTAAATGACACCCCTTCGGCGCCGCAGGTCTCCCGGCAACTGCGACTTGGTGAACCACAATCCGACTGCGGCTGCGGCCGCCCAAGTGAGGGTGATCAGGGCGAGAGTGTAAATGTCAGCTAAGTGGCTGCGATAAACAATGACGTGACTTGCGACCAGGTGGCTCAGCAATCCGGCAAAAACAGCAGTGATCGCGGCTTTTCCCAACTCTCCCCATTGGAGTTCGTTGGCAGGCACGAGTTTGCGCCGGTGGAGAAGGATTGCGATGACAAGCGTATTCGCGATAATTCCGAGATCGGAAGCGATAGCAAGTCCAACGGTGGAGAACGTGTGATAGAGCGCGGCATAGATAGGAATCGAAGCGGCAGTGATGATGCTGCTGGCGATCATGGGCGTGAGAGTGTCTCCCGCGGCGTAGAAAGCGCGAGCGTAAAGCGCCTGCGCCGACCAGAAAGCCAGCGACAGCGAAAACCAGAAGAAATACACGGCAGTAGTTTGCGAATCGGAGAAGTGCATCCGGCCGCGGCGATAGACGAGATCAATGAGCGGCACGGCGGCAACGGTCATAAGGCTCGTGGCAAGTAAAGACGCGGCGGCGATACGGTAAATCGAGGCATTCACAGTGGCGCTGAACTCGCGCATCCGCTTTTCGCCAAATAGCCGGGCAAAAAAGGGAAGCGACGCCTGCCCTGTGGCTTGCCCAAGCACGGCAATGGGGACAGCGAACAGACGCTTGGCATAATTCAGGCGAGTAATATCGCCGACGCTGCTGGAAGCGAAATAGCGAAGGATCCAGTCGTCGGCGGTGACCAGCGAAACTCCCAGCATCAGCGGAATCGAGAGCCGCACCCATTCGCGGAAGGCGGGATTGCGAATGTCGAACGAAATGCTGTAGCCCGTCCCAATGCGCGCTGCGCCGATCGCATTGACGAGGAATGGTCCGAGGAAACTGCCGACCAATGCGCCATAAGCAAGCGACGAAATCCCAATCTGACGGGAGAACAGCAATCCTCCGACAATGATGGCAAGGTTATAAAGCAGCGGACCAAAAGCGGGAAATAAGAATAATCGGTGCGATAGCAACACTGCGGAAACTACGCCGCCGACGTAAAAGAAAATCTGGGCGGGAAGGAGAATGCGGGTCAGGTGGACACAAAGCAGAAGCTGCTCGGCGCTGAAGCCGCTGAACAGATGGCGCTCAATCTGGGGGGTGAAGATTTCCGCCAGGATGGTGCCGATCCCGAGCACCAGCGTCATGACCGTGATGATCACCGAGAAGGTCTTCTGTGCGTCTTCTTCTCTTTTTTCCGCCAGGAACCGGGTGTAGATCGATACAAACGTGATGGAGGCGGTGCCGCCGGCGACAAGGTAATTCAGGACATCAGGGATAGTGAAGCCGGCGACGTAGGCGTCGGTTTGCGGCCCAGCTCCGAATGCCCAGGCAATGTAGGCCTCGCGGACATAGCCGATCACGCGCGAGAGCATGACGGCGGTGATCATCAGCAGGGTGGCAGAAAAGGCACTGTGCTGGTGCGAAGGCCGAAGCAGGCGGAGCGCGCGAGTCAGCATTTCAGCCGCAAATCACCTGATCGGAATGGACGTACTCATGCATGGGTATGTTGATTAGAGCGTAACAGAGGCGTGCGGGAAATCGGCGTGCATCTCAAGGGTCGCTGGTGGCAAAGCAGCGAAGTCGCTGCTGGAAGCGGGGTTTGCACGGATTAGGCCCTGGATTCCCACACATTTCCACAGTTGACTTTCGTCTCTACGCGGCGCTAAATATGGCCGCCGGGTTTCAACACCTCAGGGAACGCCACTCCCATGCGCTTTTTGAGGACCAGAGACCTGCCAGGAGAGACGATGAACAAAGCCGATCTCATTGACCGCATTGCAGCGGGCAGCGGCATCAGTAAAGCGCAGGCCGCCACCGCGATCGACACGTCGGTAGAAGCGATCACCGGCGCGTTGAAAAAAGGCGAGAGAGTCGCGTTGATTGGATTTGGCACTTTCTCGGTATCGCAGCGAAAAGCCCGCAATGGACGCAATCCGCAAACGGGCGCCACGATCAAAATCGCGGCGCGGAAAGTCGCGAAGTTCACACCCGGGGCCGAACTCAGGAAGGCAGTCAACCGCACCAAGTAGGGATCAGAATTTCGTTCGAAGACGGCAGGGCGCGTGCCCTGCCGTTTTTTATTGGGGTCCGGATCTCTGGAAGAACCTACTGAATCAGCGCGGCTCTGAGCGACCGAATTAGAGACGCTACTCCTTCCAAGTCCAGCTCTTGAAATGCTGGCGCAATTGTGACTTGAGCAACTTGCCGGTAGAAGTGTGGGGCAACTCGTCCATAATGACAAAGTCGTCTGGCAGTTGCCACTTGGCAAACCGCTGGCAGAGAAACGCCCGCAATTCTTCCTTGGAAACCTGGGCCCCGTCTCTTAGCACCACGCAGGCAAGCGGACGTTCCTGCCATTTCGAGTGAGGAACCGCAACCACCGCGGCCTCACGGATTGCGGGATGACCGACCAGCGCATTTTCCAGGTCCACCGAACTGATCCACTCTCCGCCCGACTTGATGAGATCCTTGGTGCGGTCGGTGATTTTCACATAGCCGTCGGGATCGATTGTGGCCACATCCCCGGTTCGCAGCCAGCCATCCGCGGTCCATTTGCTCTGCTCGGCCGGCAGGTTGTAATAGCGGGCGGCAATAAACGGTCCCCGCACCTGCAGCTCGCCAAAGGTGACGCCATCCCAGGGGATTTCGCCACCATCGCCGAGCGCACGTATCTCCACTAGCGGCGAGGGCAGGCCCTGCTTGGCGCGGACCTCGTATTTGCGGTCTTCGGGCCAATATGTCATTTCCGGCTTGAGGGTTGAGGTCGTGGCAATCGGCGTGGTCTCGGTTATGCCCCAGGGCTGAATGACCCTCACGCCGAACTTGTCAAAACGGCGAAACAGGCTCTCGGGAGCGGCCGAGCCGGCCACGATGATGCGCAGACCCTCGGACAGTTTCCAGCGCCCGGGATCACGCTCCAGGCAGTCAAGCACACCCAGCCAAACCGTCGGCACCGCTCCGGTCAGAGTGATGCGTTCGGCCGACAAAAGATCAAGCAGCGCCTCGGGCTGCAGGTTGGGACCGGGAAACACCAGCTTGCTTCCGTTCATCACGGCCGCGTGCGGTATGCCCCACGCGTTGGCGTGGAACATGGACATGGCCGGCATTATCGAGTCCATGCGCGAGATGGCAAAGTTGTCCGGCAAGGAGATCGACAGGGAATGCAATACCACCGCGCGGTGCGAGTAGACAACACCCTTGGGTTGGCCCGTTGTGCCGGACGTGTAACACATGGCGACAGCGTCGTCTTCGTCAAGATCGGCATAGGCGGGAGTGCTGCCTGATTGCAGCAGGGATTCGTAGTTCTCATTCCTGGAGGGCACGGGCGATCCGCTGAATGGGACAACTACCACCCGCTCGAACTTAACATTCTCGGCAAATCTCTCGTACGTGGGAAGCAGGACATCGTCCACGATCAGCCAGCGGTCCTGAGCGTGGTTGGCGATGTAGGCAAGTTCGTCGGGGTGCAGGCGCAGGTTCAGCGTGTGGATCACGCCGCCCACTGCGGGAATCCCGAAATACGCCTCCAGATGAGAGCAGTGGTTCCACATCAGGGTGGCAACTCGGTCGCCTTTCTGTATTCCAGCCTGCTGCAAGCCGGCGGCCAGCGCCCGCGCCCGGCGGTATAGATCGGCGTAAGTGGAGCGATGAATGGAGCCGTCAGGGCGGCGGGAAACGATCTCCACCTTGGGAAAGATTTTTCCTGCCCGCTCCAAAAAAGACGTGAGCGTAAGAGCGCACTGCATCATGGTTCCCTGCACGTTCCACCTCCGAGCTTGACTCTCGAAACAAGGCGACGAACCGGGCCAGTTGCCGCGCGGAATTCTAGCAGAGAAGTGGAGATCGAGGACGGGCGCCCTAGCCCGTCACAGGCACAGCCTAAGACACCTCGATGCGCCAAAGGCTCTCGATACTGCTAGGTGCGAGAAAAACCTCCCGACAGGAGCTGGGTTTCCAGCCATGCTTCGAACTCTTTACAAGTGGTCATAGATCGGAACGGCTCCTGGTCGGCCAGTGTAAGGACGGTTAGAACCGCGTACTCCCGAATAAGAGCTAGTTCCGCTTCGCTGACCAAGAAATTTCCCGAGTGAACTATCTTCGACCTCAGGTCATACAGTGACTGAATTTGATCAACCACACGCTTCTTGTCTTCCAATGCTGGGCCGCCGCCTATGTGTGCGCAGCGTACCGCCAGACGGTACGCGATTTCGCTTTTCACGTCCTTGCCGAGAAGCAAGCTCTCGAGCGCAATGGCATATAGTAGGAACGCTTCCTCACGTCTGGGCTCTACCTGCGCACGGCCCGCCCATTGGACAGAGGCTAGGATTCTGTCTTCGAGGTCCGTTGGAGATTCCTTACTAAGCAACTCCGAAATCCTGCTGAAGCCCTTGCGCCTAGAGACCTGGTTTAGCGGGATCTGGCGGAGAGGCCCAGCTTGGCGAAAAACCGGTGTTATGCTGTCCTCGCAGATGGCGAGGACAAACTCGCGCTGGGGCATGGCACTTACAACCCTTTTTGCAGTTGTTCTTAGAAGCCCATTCCCGGCGACTTACTGAATCAGCGTTCCCCCACTCTCCTCTTCTGGCGGGATGACGACGGCGGCGGCGACACGGTCGCCGGGCTCGAGCTGCAATAGGCGAACACCCTGCGCGGCGCGGCCGGATTCGCGAATCGTGCTCGAATCCATGCGGATGATCTTGCCGTACTGGCT
>Ga0187780_10000998_pt1 | contig 21176 bp, 19 predicted proteins | sample 1015_Q2_SP10_20__FD_132429 | JGI IMG/M metagenome (GOLD analysis project Ga0187780, IMG submission 132429) | Tropical peat soil microbial communities from peatlands in Department of Meta, Colombia - 1015_Q2_SP10_20_MG | ecosystem: Environmental > Terrestrial > Soil > Wetlands > Peat | place... | reverse complement strand
TGCAAAACATCCCTCTGGCGGAGCCAATCGGTATCAAGGTTGATGGGTTAGAAGGAGTTTCGAAACTGAGTAATCCTCCGAAACTTGGACGGAAGCAACTTGACCTAGTCAACTCTGGCAAGATCGTAATACAGGATTTCTCTTCAATCGTAGCAGGAGTGGTTGCATCGCCTCAACCGGGTGATACGGTAATTGATGCATGTGCGGCTCCAGGCAACAAGACTGCACATCTAGCAGCCCTAATGCACAATGAAGGTGAAATACTCTCTATTGATGTTTCTCCTGACAGGATGGCACGTTGGAAGAAAGAGACCAAACGTACTGGATGCATAATCGCTTATGGTGTCATGGCAGACGCAGCGAGGTTGGACCTTAAGGTTGAGGCTGATGTCGCAATCGTAGATCCGCCGTGCTCCAATACAGGGGTATTCGCAAAGAATCCTGCAATGAAGTGGAAACTGTCACCTTCACGTCTTCAAACTCTTATTGAGAAGGAGATGGCAATCCTGAATGCTGTCTCCGAACATGTACGTGTTGGTGGATCTCTGACGTACTCAACCTGCAGTATCCTCCCCGAAGAAAATGAGGATTTGATAATATCTTTTCTCAGGAGAAATCCAGAGTTCAAGTTAGAGCAACAAAACCCATTCTTGGGTTCAATTGGCCTTAACGGATTGACTAAATCACAGCGGTTTTACAACTATTTGCATGAATGTAATGGATACTTCATTGCAAAGCTACGGCGACGCTAGGCCTTACGGCTCTTCTCTGCCCTTGCAATAACTTCGAAGATCAATCGAGATGCTGCCACCGCTGAGGTTCCGAAATCATAGTTCGGGCATATCTCAACAAGGTCAAACCCAATCATTCTCTCCGCTGCGACCGTCCTGACAAGGTGAGTAAGCTCGCTGGGAGTAAGGCCGTCGAATTCAGGATTCGCCACACCTGGACAAAATGCTGGGTCGAGAACATCCGAATCAATTGTCAAATACGCGTGTTGAAACTTGGCGAGAAATTCTTTCAAAGTATCTGATACTCTCTCGAGTCCCAGCTCGCGGAGCTTCCATGGAGTTAGAGTTCGGATTTTTTCCTTCTCGATGAAATCGACTTCCTCTCTACAGAGAGCACGCACGCCGCAGACAAAGACTGCATCAGTGCCAACCACCTCAGTTATTCGCCTCAGAACAGTTGCGTGCGACAACTTACCACCCCCGTATTCGTTACGGAGATCTCCATGTGCGTCAAAACTGATTACACCAACATTCTTGGGCAAGCTTTGTACGACACCTAGGGATATCGTGTGCTCTCCGCCCATGCAAATTGGCATCTTCTTCGCCGCTAAAACATCGCCAACAACGACCTTGAGCCGACGAAGAGTTTCAGAGACGTCATCAACAATATGGAGGTCTCCAGCATCATGAATTGGTACGGACTCAATGTCTACACCCGAATGAAGGCTGTAGGTCTCGATATTGAGAGATGCTGCCCGAATAGCACTGGGTCCGAAACGTGATCCTGACCTGAATGTGCTTGTATGATCGTACGGTACTCCAAGCACAATGTACCGAGCCTCTTCGGATGGTTTCGAATATCCTGAAAAGCTTCCAATAAGCGACGTGTGTAAGGACAAATTCTCCATTCACAGGGCACCTTAAATGCGCACGAAGTATCCTGGACCAACTTTGTGCTTCTTTTAATACATGAGCTTTTCAGCGAGTAGTCTTGATTCTGGAATAGTTAAATTGAGCGACAATGATGATATTTTGGGGACCTAATTGAAGACTCGTCTGATAGGGACTCTACTGTCAATTATCGCGTTAGGATCCTTAGTAGTACCCGTGATTGCTCAAGGCGGAGTCAGCGCGACGATTACCGTTCAGATCAACCTCTACTACTTGTGCGTGTGTAGTCTCACAAACGTAAGGATAGTTCTGAGCGATCAGACTGGAAGAGTAGTCGCTACTGCATTTAGTCCCGATGGAAGTCAAGTCCTTCTCGTGTTCAGGACTCAAACCCCATTGTATTGGTTGGCCGCTTACGCGTCCGGGTATGCAGGTTTCTCTTATGATAAACCATGGCCAGTGTATGGAAACATCTTCCTCACAGTCCAGAATTACGGTCAGCAGATGAATTATTACTATGGTACGATAATCCTAAGACGAGGGTTTTGACTAACCCCTCTGGAAATTTAGAAGCTTAGGATTTTCAGTTATCATACGACTCATCTGTCTAGTCATTACTAAGAATATCCATGCACAAAGTTTTATGTCACATCTACTGGGGCGGTATTAGACTAAGAGATGGATGAACGTGAGTAATGAGGTATCGAGTGAGCGGTCTGCCGGAATTTGGGCTGCGCTGGTTATCTATGTCCTAGGAGGTGGCTACATGATTGCATTCTGGGCCCTCGATCACGTTGCATACTATCTGGTGTTACTCGGTGCCGTTTCAGTGTTGATAGGTGTCGCATTGTTCAAAGCTTCACGCTGGGCATGGTGGTTGGGTCTATTCTCGTTTCCAATCTATCTCGTCGACGTATCGTATGGTCTTATATCATCAGTAAACCTGGTCGGATGGTATCCTGATCTGCCGACAGGAGCATTTCACGCCTCAATGATCATCTATCTCATGTTTCTTTGCCTCGGGTTTTTACTTCTGATCGATAGAAGGAACGTGTTAAAGTCAGATAACCTACTCGACATGCTCAGTAAACCCCTCTCCTCAAAACCTACAACGTCTGGAAAAGGACAGAACCAGTAAAATCCCTATTCGCGGGTTACTCTGATATTTCCTATTTTCGGGGTCCGATAGAAGTAGGATGTCCTCGAGAACAAGCCTTCAATTACAGCGCGTGAGTTACTAAGAAGCAACCCGTACACAATAGCCCCCAAATATCCTAAGTGAAGAATCCGTCTCAACTTCATCACACCCAACTGAGAGAATTCAGAAAGTGTGACGCCCGAAGCGACAAGAGGAGCACTGTAGATAACCAGAGATAACAGGAAGGTTAGAAACGCAACTTCATACCTCCAAAATCCCATCAACCAAAACGACGGTGGAAAGACAGAATAGTATAACAGCCCGACGACGATAGCGATTATTGTTAGTGGACAAATAAAATAGGTTGAGAGGTGGAGGATAGCTTCAATTTTCTGAAAGAAGTTGAGCCTCGTGCTTCGCATAATTGCTCCGCCGTGTTTTCTTAGGCATTCAGAATATCCTTTAGCCCATCGATACTGCTGGTGTCTGAGGTTGTCGAAACTAGGAGGAATCTCGCCTGGGCAAACGACCGTCGGAACGTAGATGTACTTCCATCCCTTAAGGTGCAGGCGGATCGACAAGTCAAGATCTTCCGCGAGTGTATCAGCACTCCACCCGCCAGCGTCTTGGATGGCCTCTCGCCTAAACACGCCGCATGTGCCGCTAAAATGAGCTAACAAATTTCCCACGTATCGAGCTCTTTGGTCCACGAATGCGTACACGTCGATTGCAAGTGACATGGCTTTGGCGACCCATGAGAATTGCCCATCGAGGTAACTCCATCTTGACTGTGCAAAGGCGACACGCTTGTCCAAGTATAAGTGAGGAATCATTTTCTTTAGAAAATCGGCTGGTGGAACATAATCTGCATCGAAGAGCGCAATGAACTCTCCTCTACTGTTCTGCATTGCAACTTCAAGTGCACCTGCCTTGAAGCCTGTACGATCATCTCGATGAATGACTTTAACAAGATTAGAATACTTCGCCTCGAGCGATTTGACAATCCTAGTGGTGTTGTCAGTAGAATCATCAATCACGATGATTTCAAGTTTGTCCGCGGGATAATCAAGTTTCGCACACGCCTCAATGAGCCGCGCGGCTACTCGTTCCTCATTAAACAGAGGAAGGTGGACGGATACTCTAGGCCAATCTTGAATGTTCGGAGGCGGTGCTAGTTTGTTTCTACCGCGGATTGACAGAAGTGTGAGTACCCACATGTTGAACGCATATATCGATATGAGACCAGTGACCATGGCGACCGTGAACAGCACGAGCTGTTGAAGGTTCGTCAGGTTACCGGGGAACAAATACAAGCTCTCAACCGACCAAGGTTAGCGCTCGTACCGAATATGAATGTATAAGCCTATCCTTCAGTTACAATTTAAGGTCTCGCATGTTTTTGCTTTTGAACTGTGGAGTCAACTGCGATTTCCTTATTTCTAGGCCGGCTTGCGTAGCAATTTGGGCATGAGGTAATAGGTCGACCAGTTGTCCACCTTACGTGCATCAATTGAAAACCGCAAGCGGGGCAAAGTCTTTCGAGGAAGTCTACCTTTGCCATACGCGTTGGTGGGAGAGGCAGAGAGAATGAGCACTCTGCTCTGACCCTGTGACCGATAAACCGCTTTCCGTTGCTGCCGGTGATCCAGATGAGAGCCTTTCCACATTTGGGGCACAGCACAGTCAAAGTAACTTTCTCGAGCCACATCATTCCAAAAATTGATGATAGTTCGGATCCGATCTCCTGCTCCTTCTCTTTCAAATCCGCTAATATAGGCTTCAAACAGTCAACTGTAGACCGCACGACGCGACATCTAGTCTCCTTACCCAGTTCGATCTGTTCGATCTTGGATTCGAGTTCGCGCGTGAATTTGATTTCAGTTATCTTTGGACAATACTCCACCAGGATATCATGCACTCGGAATGCTAGCGGAGTTGCCACGATTGTTCTGTGTATATCCTTGATGTATCCTCGATCGTAAAGTGTTTGTATAATGTCCGCTCGAGTTGCCTTTGTCCCGAGCTGTACTTCCTCCAATGATCGTAGTAGACTTCCCGGATTGTATCGAGGGGGAGGCTGGGTGTATTTCTCTTCAAAATGAATTTCCTCGATACGAATCTGCTGCCCTTCTTTCAAGGCTGGCAGCGAAGTTTGGTCAGATTTTGCATATCGACCGTAAAGTTCCATCCATCCTCTTTTGAAGATATGAGAAGCTCGGATGAGAAAGTGATGCGAACCGATCTTGATCGTACCCTTCTCGCCTTGTCTTATCGCAGTCTCCCCAAACGTAGCGAAGAAACGCCTGACAATCAGATCAAAGAGTTTTTGCTCTCTCGAATCCATCGACTTTTGTCGGGTTACTCCAGTGGGATATACAGCTGGATGGGCTGGATCATGCTTGTTGCCGTCATGCGGAGATAATGTTTTGAAGCCAAGAAGTTTTGCGGTCTCAATTCGATATGAATCAAGTTTACTCAATCCAGTCAGAATTTCCTCATATCCGATTGTTGGGGGAAGCTTCTGGCTCGAGGTTCTGGGGTATGAAATGAGTTGGTTGAGGTATAGGCGTTCGGCAATATTGATTGTAATCTTCGGTACGATTCCGAAATGGCGGAAGGCCTCGGCTTGCAGAGTTGACAGGTCGAATGGTGTAGGAGGTGGGAGATCATAGTTGTGCGTTTCGAGCTTTTCGAGAACTCCAATTTTGTTGGCGCATTCATCTACAATTCTCTTAGCTTCTTGTCTGCTCTTCACTCTGCCTTGTTCTAATTCGGCTTCAATACTCTTGCCATCGATGTTGACAGCTGCTTTCACGACCCAGTAAGGAACTGGGACGAAGCATTGTATCTCTCGTTCTCTCTTCACTATGAAGCTGAGTGTTGGACCCTGTACTCTACCGGTGCTAAGTGTGATGTTGCGATGACTAGCCTTGGAAGCGGACTGTGTAAGCGCTCGTGATAGGTTTATCCCATATAGCCAGTCGACTTCGTGTCGACACATTCCGGCCTGTACAAGTGCAAAATCCAACTGCGGTGAAACTCGCGAATACGCATCTCGCAACTCCTTACTGGTCAACGTAGAGAATTTCATCCGGCGGGCCTTGCCATCAGCGCCGTTACACGCGTACTTCAGGACAGTATATCCAATTACAGATCCCTCCAAATCGTAGTCACATGCGTTGACAAATCGATCTGCTTGATGCGAAACTTCTGAGATAGCTCGGATCCATCGCTCCTGCCTTTGTTGACCACGTTCCACCAGGTGCTTTGGTTTCCAGCTGAAGTTCCAAACAGGATATTGGGATCTCTCGTTTGTTTCAGCCCCCACCGCATAAAGATGCCCCAGCGCTGAACATACGAGTATTCGCTCGTCCTGATCGAAGACCTCGAAGAAAGGCACACCTTGAACATTCAGCTTCTTCGGACCGTATCTTCCGCCTAAGGCCTCGGCAACATGCAGCGCCGCATCTGGCTTCTCTGTGACGACAAGCGTTGTATGTGATGTCAACAGCTGCTTACCTGCGTTGAAGGAATCGGATGACCTCTTTTATTGCAGATCCTGTATCGGATTGTTTCTGCAATTCCCCATAGTACTCCTCTTTCGTCATTTCACCATACGCTTCGCTCCACATTTTGTAACCGTTTTGAAGGTTCTTGAATGCAGTGTAATGAAAATCGCAAAATTGTTCCCTTTCTTGTTTTCGTCTTCCGCAAAGGGAACAAGCTTCCGACATCTAGTGGCCACTTTCTACTTAACAGTCGCTGATGATGACGAATTTAGATATTATTGGATGATTCTAGTAGATTTCGAAGTTAAGCTATCTCCTGATCCGCTTTGGACCTCGACCGAAAGCCCATGCAACCAGGACCATCCCTAATAGAGCAACTGATTGTGATAGTGAATACTGCCATATCTGGTCTAAAGCCATCAGCATTTGGTCAGCGTTTAGGATGGAGAGGCCGAAATCGCGAATTTGGGAAATGCTGCTAGCGCTGCTCAGCCTTGCCCAGAACCAGTCAGATCCAACTATGTATGGAATGTAAAGTATACATGCGAAGACGGCGAGTGCCAGCACGACCGCACGCATTAGTCGAATGCTTCCAAGAGTATCTTGTTCCATTGAAGTTCGCCTCGGGAAAATGTTGAGTGACACTTCGTGCCATACGACCAACGAGACTAGAATGACTCCGGCGACGGGAAGCCATTGTAGTGGAATTGATAACTTGAGGGTACCGATCACGAATTCCTGAATTTTCGGTTCGAATCCCTTCACCGTCATATAGGATAAGTAAAACCAATCCAACACGAAGATTACTGCGGACGTCCCGATCACGGTTGACAATTTTATTGATGTTGGATTCTTCGACACGCTACCCTACCTCTAGGTTGCGGCAACTTCGCGGAGGAGGCTATAAAGAATTGTTATCTCATAGTTGAGTTAACCTTAGGGTGATGATGATGGCTAGTCGCGCAGAACCCGAGATAATTGGTCGCGGCACATGGCTGGATATGGTTGCCCATCGCATGCTGTTACGCGAGGAGAAGATCGGGAGGAAGGAACCTATCCTCAGAACGGAAAGTGGACTAGGCGCGTCTGGAGTTCCACATGTCGGCAGTCTAGGAGACGTAATACGGGCATACGGCGTTAAACTCGCCCTCGAAACCCAAGGTAGAAAGTCAGAGTTCATTGCGTTCTCAGACGACATGGATGGCTTAAGAAAAGTACCAGCGGGAATGCCTGACTCGTTAAAAAAATACATCGGTCACCCCGTTTCATCAATCCCTGATCCGTATAATTGCCATGCGAGTTATGCATCTCACATGAACTCACTTCTTCGAGACGCTATGGACAAGTGCGGCGTCGATTCAAACTTTCATTCGGCTACGGAAGATTATGGAAGAGGACTCTTCACAGAACAGATAAGAAAAATCCTGACAGCAGCTGAACGAATAGGTCAAATTGTAAAGGAAGAGGTCGGACAGGAGAAGTACACGGTCATACTTCCGTACTTCCCAATATGCGGTTCATGCGGACGCATTTATACAACCCAAGCGCACGAGTTCGATAAGAACACTGACAAGATCACCTACGCTTGCGAAGGATCCGGCGAGATCAAAGGTCAAGCGATTGAAAGTTGCGGCTACAAAGGAGAAGTTGACATTAAGGAAGGCCGCGGCAAACTTCCATGGAAAGCCGAGTTTGCCGCAAGATGGGACGCATTAAGAATCAACTTCGAAGCTCATGGGAAGGAACTAACTGATTCAGTGCGAGTAAATGATAGGGTATCCCAAGAAGTTCTAGGTTACCCACCACCATTTCATGTACGATACGAACTGTTTCTTGACAAAGAAGGAGGAAAAATTTCCAAATCTAAATCAGCCTTGGATGTGATTACTCCCCAAACATGGTTCAAGTACGGACCGCCTGAATCTCTTAATCTATTGATGTTCAAACGAATTACGGGCGCACGAAACCTCAGTGTCGCTGACATCCCCAGTTACGTGAACGAACTACACTATCTTGAGGACGTATACTTTGAAACGCGCCAAATTTCAGACTCTAAGGAATTAGCGAAGCTGAAAGGGTTGTTCGAGTATACGTATTTCTTGAAGCCGCCTTCCCGTCAAAGCTTCCACGTCCCATACAACCTTCTGGTCTACCTAATGACGGTGGCTCCGCCTGAGAAGCGACGCGAATACATAGAGGGAAAACTTCGTGAGTATGGTTATTTGAAAACAGGCCTGCCAACAGACATCGAAGACGAGTTGAAATACGCTGCCAATTGGGCAGACGACTTCAAAACGATTGCCGAGTCAACTACGCAACTCACTGGACCTCAACGCTTAGCTGCCGAGGATTTGGTCTCAATAGTCAGATCAGAGACCGATGAGAGAGTGCTTCAGAACTCTATCTTCAGTCTCGCAAAGAAATATCGAATCGAACAAGGCGATTTTTTCAAGCTTCTGTACACTATATTGCTTGGTGCCCCAAGAGGACCTCGACTTGGGCCGTACATCAAAGCAATGGGCAGCGAGAACGTTGCTCGAGCCCTCGAACGCGCGATCGAAACATCGAAAGCAAGTCCAACCTGACCAGTCGCACATTTCTGACGGCAAGAAACACATTACCATCGGCCCAGATTACTTAGTTCGAGACGCTATAGTTATCTCAAAATGTACGATCTTCAAGCATTCGGTTTGGCACATATGAGATTACACGGCTTTTCACCAATTCCGCCCAACTGAAGAATAGAATAAATTTCAGGACACATTACAATGAGTCACTTGCGTCGTCTCGTCCGGTTGTTGAGGGCTAAACGCAATATTAGCGCTAAATGGGTCAAAAAGAACCCCCAGCTACTGCTTCTCTTTGCGGCCTCTTTCGCATTCTGCACGATGAGTATCTTATGGAATTTCCAAAAGATGGGGCTCTCTCACTGGGACGAATATTACTACATCGAAACTGCCGTGTGGAACCTGAACCCCTCGTACGGGTTCTTCCAAGCTTTTGAGCCGCCACTATTCCCTTTCCTTCTATCGCTGATGTTTAGTGTTTTTGGCATTCAAGACTACGTTGCCGTTGCCACTTCCGAAATAGCGGCAATCTTTCTCTGCGTTCTGACATTCTGGTGGACATGGCGCGAATACGATTTTCGGACGGCAATCATGAGCGTCATAGTTCTCGCGAGTACATCAATCTTCGTCTATTTCGCAAAAATGGCGCTCACCGACATGACTTACACCGTCCTTTTTTCAGCCGCTGTCTTCGCGTATTATAACGCTATCAAGAAGAGAAGCAATTCGGCGTCTTTCGTTGCCGGTCTGATGCTGGCCCTCGCGGTCGGAACGAAATATACAGGATTCCAAGCGTTACTAATCATTTTGATCTTCTTACCTATCTCACGCCTGTCAATCCTCAAAGGACAAGCGTCGTTCAACAAGATCTACTCATACCTCGGAGTATTATTCAATGATCTTGCACGAGTTTGGTGGTCGCTGGTGCCAGTCTCAGCGTTCATAATATGGTTCCTTCTGTACCTCGCAATGCCGTTTCCCCTGATAGCCGGACGCAGCACTTTAGGCGGAAACCTTATTCAGAATCTTACTCAAGGCCTACTCTATCTGACAACTATCATATATCCTCTCAAAGCAGGGGAATTTAACGCCGAACTCTTTGTTAACATCAATTTTTATGGCGACGTCGTCGCAGAGTTTGTTGGAATCTTGGTCATTATACTCGCAACCATAGGCGCTGCGACTGGCCTCTTGAGACGACAATTAAGCACAGTGTTACTCCTAATTTGGGCGGTCTTTGTGTTCGCCTTCTTCGCTTCATTTCCGGGCACATGGCCTAGAGTCATTCTACCGATGATAGTTCCTCTTTCAGTCCTGGCCGGTATAGGAGTTCTCTCATGCACGAAGGCCATCGATCGCTTTCTTCACGTTTTTGGCCTCAGAAAGTTCAGGAAGAAAAGGCTGAGTAATCTGATTCAAGTCTCCTTTGTGATCCTTTTGCTGGTCCTTCATCTCTATTCCTCACTTCCCGCCATTACCAATAGTCATTCGGCATATCGCGAGGCTGCTGAATTCATTGCCACAAATTTCCCGAACCGTATAGTCTTCTACAGAACGCAACCCGTGCTGCTTACGTACCTTGAAAGGTTAGGTTCGCAATCTCTCATGGTCAACGGTCTTCCTCTTCTGAATGAATCATTTGCAGTGGTTCTTGATTTCATCGCTGAGACGAGTTCAGATTATCCGCTGATTCAAGCTCGAGTTGCGCAAATGACACTGGCACTGCGGATTAGCAATGACGTGGCGACAATAAACATGCTCGATTCAACTCCTTTCGACACTCTTCGTCAATCTGATCCCGACCGTATGAGTATACGAATCTATCTCCCGTCGTCGAGTTCGGCTACTTTGACTCAAGCGTACTTTCCATCGCAGTCCCCGATAAATCCCGTATCGTCTGAAATAGGGATCTCCGCACTCCATAATTCGGGTTTGAAGCGGGCAGATAAAGTGGACATGTCTAATCCAATGACTCTTACGATTTGCTCGCGGCCACGCCACGATTATTGTTACGTTCCTCTCACGCTTGGTCAACTTGCAACCGTTATTTCGTAGTATGCAAAAATGTCAGGTAGCTTCATGTGAGGCAAGCGCAATCTCTTGACATTGTCGAAGCACGTTAAAGTGGCTTTGCGTATGTCTGACGCCTTTGATGGATGTCCTTTGGTTGGATTAAATCGCATGATCCAGAAAAATAAGCGCACGATTATGTTCTCGATGGGATAGCCCAGAACTAGAATACCAGTGGGAACCAACAGCTTCCGTATTTCTTGGAATGCGTTTGCAAGGTCTGACTGATCTAGATGTTCAACGACACTTACTCCAATGATGCAATTAAATGTCCGCTCCCTAAACGGCGGATGTCTTAAATCGCATCGTAAGAGGATGAGTTCATGTCCCGCCTTTCTCATCTTTCTATTGACCAGAGATAATTCGTTGTGGAAGTCTACACCGATTGCTGTTTCGACTTTCATTGCTGAAAGCAGCATTCCCGAGCCGCATCCAATTTCAAGAACACTTGTGCCCTCAGGGATGAGTGGAATGGCTGCCGAAAGCCGCCTCAAGTAGATATATCGAATCAACGGATTGCGGCTACAATACGCCCATAAAGCGTCTTCATGCATACCCCGAAAAGTGGATAATTCCTCCAAAATCTGTCTAGGAGGAAGATGAAAACGCAAGGCGACACCTTGAATCCGAAATCGTTCTAAACCATTAAGACGTTTTGAACACGAGCTAGGCAATAGGGGTTCGGGGCGAACCCGTAGCTACTGCATAATTAGACATGCGTGGATGCTGAGCCCTCGCAAAACACAGACAACGTAATACTTTGCGAGTTCGTGTTGACAAGTTACTGACTTCTTTTCGAGCAACAGTACTGACTACGAGATGTTCGGCGCGAGCTCTAATGTACCGAAGTGCAAATCAACATGTATTCGTAAGTGGAAGAATCTTTGGCGACCAGCTCACGTACGTGAGTCGATCCACCTTGTTACATGCCTGATTAAACTTGCAGGTAATGCAACATACTTATCGAGGAGTTTATACTGGTTCTCCTCAGCTTTAATGCGGAAAACAGGCCGGTATGGTGAATCCATTTGATGACACAACGCAAACAGACCAAAGTCACTCCGATAGGTCTTGGCAGTATTCTACGACAGTGGGTAAATGAAGACTTGCCAGCAAGATCGAACCGTTTTAAAGCATTTCGGGGCCCGTAGTCTAGTCAGGATCAGGACGCTGAGACGGTCGCGGAAGCCTGCGGACAGGAGAATTCCTGACAGCATAGCCGGAAGTCGAGGGTTCAAATCCCTCCGGGCCCGCCATCACTCCGAGCTCCTGATTGGTTATGCGTGTCAGCCGCAGTATCCGAATCGATTGTAGATATTTTGATGATCGCACCTACCAGCAATGCTGGAGCAAACGAGAAAATAATCGCAGTAGAGTAGAGATGAAATAGGAATTTTTAACCCATCACATGCAGTTGTCGACGAATTCCGCGGAGATTAACTTCTCAAATAATTCTGTCCTGGCTTCCTTCCCATATCGATTCGTTTCTCCGCGTTACGCCGGGCCCGCATTTTCGGTATGGGAGAATGTCTTTCGCGAGCTTGAACTTTCGGGGTCTGAGAGCGAACTTTTCCTGCTTTGGTTAATGAACCGTGAGTTGGCATTTTAGTTCTACCAACTTACCTATCTTGTGAGAATGTATTTAGCCTTTCTAAGATCGGGAACGTTGCACGTTGCCGCTACAATCCTGACAATTCTTATATCGACTCGGATCACGGCTAACGACCTGGTGCTATGATGAGCAGATGCGCCTCGTTTATGTGTGTAAGTCCTGCCCAGTGGACATGCTCTGAATGCGGAAGGCCGTATTGTTTCTTTCACACAACGACGCATGGCCACGATCAGCAAGTTATTGCCGAACCTGATTTCGCTGTGAGTGCATGAATAGACATTCATACAACTGCCATTTGCTCTTGGAAGAAATAGCGCGTTGCGCCTAATGTCTGAACTTCCAGCGGGCGCACGTTAATTACCATCGGGAAGTTCCCAACCAGATCACCTACCGCCAGACATCTCTTTGGGGGTAGTTCGCGAACGATCATCCTGATTGTGTCGCCGTCGAGTTTAGCAACCTTCGACACAATCTCCAGATCATGTTCATTTGAGAAGTTAAAGAGGAAAATATTGTCTGCTTGTCTATAGATCCCTCCGTCGATCGTATCAGGCTGATTTGTGATGAATGTAGCAAACATGCCTAAGTGTCTCATCCGCGTGACGATATCATCCCAGTACGTTTCACGCAGATACAGATGAGCTTCTTCTGCAAATAGAAAAAGTGCCTTTAGCCTTTGTGAGGATAGGAGATCAGTTAACTTGTTGATGAATAGTTCTACTGTGATTCGACGTAGAACAGCTGGTTGGTTCTTCATATTAACGACAAGTGCGATCCCAGAGTTGCGTGTTCGAAATACTTCATCCAAATTGAGGGCAGCCTTGTGATCATTAGTGAAGATGCCTGAATCATCCAGGGTGTTGAATCTGGCCTGGAGGGCGTCCTTGATACTTTCGTGACAGTCAGAATTCGCGATTGCAGAGCCAAGCGCCTTCATTGTCAAGGCGTTTTGCTGTTCGAGTTGATGCCATATTCTCGCAAAGATGCGTGAGGAGTTGTCTGGTAACGAGAGCGCATGAACCAGAATTCCCATGAAAGTGTTGAGACCAATTTGGTCTAGAGAGAATCTCAAATTGACGCCTGGGATCAGCGGGAGTATGTGAGGTGAAGGCGGCGCGCTCGAGTCGTGGGATCGCCCAAGGTTCACGTATTCGCCATTAACATCCAAAACCACGACTGGTGCTCCATAATTAACAAGGGTTGTTACCATGAGCTTGCTTAGATGAGATTTGCCGGTTCCCTTCCTGCCAGTTATGATGTTCAGGCGCCCATCAAGTGCTGAAAGGTCGCTTGTGACGACACCTGATCGTGGCGTAGAGCCTAATTCGAACGGATGTTTACTCGCCAGTCCACTAGTCAGGAGGTTGGGGGATGTTACTTCGACATGGCCCCGGATTCTCGAAGGCAACCATGAAACGTCACGTGAAAGCCGGTTTCTTTCTAATGCACCTCTGATCTTGGCGATGAGTAGTCGCGTGTCTTTCAGGACCTGTATTTGTGAGGATACTCTGAAGGGGTCAACATCTTCGCCTGACAGAGAGATTTCGGAGATGCCATCTCGAAGGAGATCTTCAAGTATTCCAGGTATGTTCGCGTATTGTACGTCAATTATCTGAGCAATAAGGGCCCGATCTCTTGCTCCGTCTCTTATCAGAACATAATCCCCTTTCTCGACGTCCTCCTCTGGGAAACATAAGAGTTGGATACTATCGCCCTCCTTCCTCAGGATTTTCAATATCTCGTCTCCCATCCCGTACCGAAGGGGCCGAAGAGTGAGCGTCGCAGGGCAATTTTCGGCAATAACTGAACACCGAACTTCGACGCCGCCAACGATTGAATTGCCAATACATCGCTTGAGGTAAATGTTGAGAGTATGTGAGCTACCCTAAGCGTTTCAGGATAACCCTGGTCAACGATATCGGTACCCATAAGTTGACTGATTCCATCAACGCATTCGTCTCTCAGTATGTTGTCATCGACATCTATTCTGAATGGGAATCCTGTTCTAGCCAGTTTTCCTACAAAGATCCTGCCCAAGAATTTAATAGGATAATCACCAAACTGATTCCTAATTCGATCGTCAATGTCGAACAAGCATGGTCCCGAGTTTCGTTCAAGTAGATCTGTGATAGACCTGTCCCGTATTCGCAGCCTTGTGTTTTTCGAAATGGCGATCACGACATTTTCTGATCGACGCGCAATTCTTAGAAGGTCCTTCAAGTCTTCACTAGGGTTGTCCGGCGTACCCGCAGTTAGTGATCCATCGATTAGAATCAGACCCTCTGCTAACGATTTTGACACACTTAGTTGAAGCCACCTTTCGAGCGAGTTTCTTACGCGTCTGAGGAGAATCTCGACGTTCGACATTTCGTTGGGGACGATACCGAGACCTCGAAATTGGCCTGTCGTCGCGGAGTTGCCTAGTGAAAATATTAATGGACCATATCGAGTATAGTTGTAATGGCTTCGTTCGAGTGTTACTACAGCTCCTCGAAGGGCACACAGCGATCCGTCTTCAAGTTCTCCAAGCCTAATTGTTGAGGTATCGATAGCTGCGACAGATCGGTGTGACCTTGTTGGAGTTAGTTCGATTATTTCAGTGTCATCGACTGCGCCTACCTCCAGTGAACTACCCTCGGCATCATAGTTGTTCGAATTTAGCTGGTCCGTAACGTTAGGTTCTGTGTAAAGACACTCGCCTCGCGTGTTTTCAATTGATAGATGGCAAAATCTGAGGAACCTTTCAGGGAGTTCTCCTAGAGTTATGTGTTCTTCGTGAACAAATTCATTGATGCTTTGTTGAATTATTGGCGGGTGACGGGTCACGGGGTTCCTCTCAAGGATTCAAACTTCAGGGGGGCTGAGGGTCTTCTCTAATTGCATTAGCCCTTTCTGAGTTATACGATAGTTGCCCCGATCGGTGCGCTCTATTAGACCAGCTTTCTGCATATTGACAAGCGTGTTGCGTATTGTCTTTGGTGCCTTGCTAACCGCGGTGGCGATCTCTTCTATATCGAGAGAATCGTTGGGACGTTTCGCGAATTTTGAAGCCAAGTGTGCCATGAATAGGACTATTGGTATCGATTTGTCTGCTGGTAGGTTATTCTTCGTAAGTAATAGTTGACTGTCAGCGGTCATCTTTGCAAATTCTGATACCCTGTCCGCCAAGCCTGCGAGGTCTGGTACGTATATCAGTCGACTCGCGAGATCGTATGTCGGTATCGTATGGGAAACGAACTGGAGTATTTGCGGAACTATCTCATCAGCACTCCCACTGGATTCGAAATGCGCACTGCCAACGTCAATCTGAACTTTTATGATAGTTTGAATCTCTGACGTACTCAAACTCCTCCTTGACTCTTCCTCAGTTTCGGCAAGACCTGTTCCTCAAAAACGTGAAGCCCTAGCGTTGTGATGCGATATTCGCCCTTTCCTTTCCTTTCGGCCAAACTTTCCGCGCAAAGCTCACTTAATCGTCCAGCAACAGTTCCTCCCGACCGTTTCGTTGCTGCTATGAGATTTGCTGCTGGAACGACGTCAGTCTTCGATTTTCCTGTCATCTCCCCTATTTTCTCCATTGCTAGGTGAAGCAGAAGCAATTCTCGGTCAGACAGTATTCCTACTGGTACAGTAACCACAACACCTTCTGGAGTAATCGCCACAATTCCCTCGCATGTCCGAGCAATTCTGCTTAGATCGACCGACAAAATGAGACGAGATGCGAGCTCTAATTGTGGTATTACCGATGTTAAGAAGGAGACTACAGCTTTCCCAACTTCCTCAGGAGGCCCTTCAATTTTCTTCTCGATTGATCCGTAACGTATTGAGACCTCTAGCCGATATCCTAGGTTAGTGAGTTCTTGAGATCGTTCTGACAAATTGCTTTCAATTCAGCTACAATCAATCAATCTATAAAAGGTTTGAAGTGCGCATGATTCCTGCTAGATGTTACTCAATCGTTTGCACGATCCAAGTGCACAACACCACACGAACATGATAGAATTGAGAAACATGCTAGATGTTACTCTATTTCAATTCGAATCAGCGCTTGGCCTACTCCGCACAATAGTAGATTTATTATGGCTATCCCCACCATGTGCTCTTTCCATGGATTATAATCGGTTGAAACTGCTCGTCTTGAGAACAATATCGGAGAGAGGTGCTACTGATAGCTCGGCTGTTGCAGCTGCGTTGAATGTCGCAGGTGTAGGGCTAGACGTGCATGCGATTCGGATGGCCTTAATGAGATACTACAGGCAGGGGTTGCTAACAAGAAAACGCAAGTTCGGTTTGTATATTTACGATCTTTCTGAGAGAGGCGTTCGTCGACTGGCGTGGTTGGAGTCATCCGCTCGAGCTGACTCCTTTGAACATAAAGTTGAGTGAGGGTTTACCCGTTGACTGGTTTGATTTTGGGGAGAATTTCTTGCGTAATCCACTGTAACCCTGCCCCTGACAGACTGAATCTCCCCTGATCGGCGATCAGTTTCCCTTCTTTTCGCAACTCGCTTACTCTGGCCCTTACGACATTATCTTTTATTGCTTTCCAACTTGTCCCTAGGAGTTCAATGAGACTCGCATCTGCCAACGACGATGGGTTCGCACTGTAGAGGATCAACCCAATCGCCTCTTTTGCCGATATTCGATCGAACGGGATGGTGAAATGCAATTTACCCTCCGACGTTCTCTCAAGAATTCCAACTAAATCCTCCCCTGGCACAAAATCCGTCAGGCTATCAGTGCCCGACGTTGTACTCTGCGTAGCCGGCGGAGATTTCAGAAATTCCTCGAACTTGCCTCGCACGTATTCATATTCACCTTCCAATTCCACTTCGAAGTTGCCGCGACGCAACCTGAACCGCAGCTTTCTCTCTGACATCAACATCGTTACTAGTGAGGCAAGTACTGTTATTTCTTGATTGCGAGTCTGTTGGTTTACGTAAATATCCTGCCGAATCAGGATAATGCCTCGTACCATATCTACGATAGGATCATCCGAAGCTGAGAATCTGAGTAAGGGTTTTTGCACCAGATACCAGCTAATTGCGTGATTTAGAATTGAGGAATCTCGTATCCTATCTCCTGTTCCTAGTGGAAGTCGGGGACGAACATGACGTGGCGGATGAGTTGAAGCGATTCCCAGGCGTTACGGAGGTACAGGTTGTCTATGGAGAGTATGATGTCATCGCTCGGGTAGAACTGAGTGACCTCGCCCTTCTGGATGAGGTGGTAACAATGGCTCGAAAGTTGCCCGGGGTGACTAGAACGTCAACACTCATCTCCGCGGGGATAATGCAACATGTGGAAGGCAAGAGTTAGAACCTGAATCTGCACATAATGAAGGTTCTTTCGAAAACGTGTCTATAACAGTGCGACTTCACACCCTGTGCAGGCGAAATCGGTTGCTTTCCCTGAACCTTATTATTCGATACGCTAGGGTTAGTAACTGCCTCATGTGGTCATGCGGCCGTAGTCTAGCCTGGTCTAGGACATAGCAATGTGCATCCAATGGCCTTCCAAGCCAACGACCCGGGTCCGAATCCCGGCGGCCGCACCAATATTTGTACGTGATAAATCACTTCGCACGACTACACAAACGCCGCAATGAGAATCACTTTACGAACAAAGTTCCGATTTCCATTGAGGCGGACGATTGAGGAACCAAGCACTAACATTTAACGTAGCTTGCAAGAAACCCCAATCAGGATAAGAACGGTATTGATGGTGACTCGCACTGGATCTGGCCGTACAGACCTTTGGAATTACAAAAAAATTCGGTGACTTTACGGCAGTGGATCACCTAGATCTTGAAATTAAGCACGAGGTCTTTGGACTCTTAGGTCCCAACGGGGCTGGGAAGACAACTCTTCAACGTATGTTGGTGACAGTCCTGTCCCCAACCGAGGGTACTGCCACAGTCGCTGGAGCCGATATTGTGCGGGAGGCTGACAAAGTGCGAGAACGCATAGGGGTTGTTACGCAAGCTTCGACACTAGACATTGAACTCTCGGCCCTCGAAAATATGAATTTGTACGGGATGTACTACGGAATACCTCGTAGCCAACGACAAGAAAAGATAGCTGAACTCCTCAAAGTCGTTGGGTTAGCTGACCGGGCGAAGATCCCAGTATCAGGTTATTCTGGCGGTATGAAACGACGATTGGAAATCGTCAGAGCCTTGGTACATGAGCCGCAAGTCTTGTTCCTCGATGAGCCCACTACGGGGCTGGATCCGCAAGCGCGAGCCGCAGTACTGGAATATGTTAAGAGGATTCATGAAGATCATGGAATCACGCTGGTGATCACAACACATTATCTAGATGAGGCTGAAAATCTCTGCGATCGACTCGCCATTGTGGATCATGGCAAGATCGTGGCGTTGGGAACACCAGCAGGGCTCAAACGGGAGGTTACGGGAGGGGATATCGTCGAAGCTGACTTTTCAACTCTTACCGATACCGTACTCAAAGTATTAGAGAAATCTGACTTTGTCCTGAAAATTAAGAAGCGAGATGGAGGGCTTACGATTCTAGTTAAAAACGGTGCAGAAGCAGTACCGAAGATAGTAGGACTGGTTGACTCGAACGGAGGAAGACTTCGAACTATTACTCTTCGCGAGCTGACCTTAGACGACGTGTTCCTGAACGTCACAGGGAGGAGTTTGAGAGATTGAAAGGCGCATTGGCAGTATGTTGGCGTGACGTACTCAAATTTGCGAGACAACCGATTGTCATGGTCTCCACAATTATTGGGCCGTTCCTTACGCTAGTTTTGTTGGGGAGCGCATTTGGAGGGGCGATAACCCTCGCACCTATCGCGGTGGTTCGTGAAAGCTATGGGCCATATTCCTCGAGTCTAATCGAAACATTGCGGAACGAGCAAAGCTGTCAACTCGGAGGGATAAATTGTCAAAACTCATTTCGCTTGATAGACGTTCCCGATCTGGATGTCGCGCAGCAGATGCTTCACACAGGAACGGTAAGAGCGATAGTCCACATCCCCAGGGATCTTGATGATTCACTAGCCGCAGGTGCAAAGGACGTGATAACTGTAACATTGGATAACACCGATCCACTGAGCACTGCTGCAATTGGACCAGAAATTGTTCAGGCAAGTCAGTCAGTGTCTCCGGGGATCCAAACATTTGGCATCAGCACCTCCAACGCTACAATAAATCTGGAGTTTGCGTACCGTAATGTTCTGTATATCGAATTCATGGCGCCCGGAACTTTTGTTCAATCAATCATGTTCGTTTCAATCATAGCGGGAGGGGTCCAACTTGTAGTCGATAAGGAGAGGGGCATAATAGAAGGATACTTAGTTACCCCATTGAAAAAACACGAAATCGTCATAGGTGTCTTACTTTCAGGGGTTCTCAAATCGCTCTTCTCCGCAGTGGCATTGTTCATATTAGCGGTCGCGTTGACAGGCATTCGCCCATTGAGCATATTCCCCACACCCGACCCTGTAGGAATTATCCTCACAATGTTTACACTATTCCTAACCGCACTAGGCCTGATTGGGATGATGACCGCCTATGCCGTAAGATCTACGTCTGCCGACCTTTACAGAGTCACATGTTTCCCGATCAACCTAACATTGTATTATACGAGCGGCGCGATTTATCCGCTAGATGGGATGCCGCAATGGATGAAGGAAATCTCAGTAATCAACCCTGAAACATATGCGGTTCACGCACTACGTTTGCTAATGTACAAGGGAGTTGGACTCGAAGCGATCGCAACCGATTTCATCTTCCTATCTGCTTTCACCGTGCTGATGGTAGCATTAGCAATCGTCGCATTCAGACGCGGATTATGAACTGTCGAATGCGTGCTCATGCTAAAGGAACGTCGCACTAGACCCAAATCACTATGCAGACCTTGCAAACGTCACAAACGATGTTGATGGTCAATTTAGTAACAGTAGTATTCCACCGATGATACCAAGTATGCCGCCTGCAAAGAAGCCTCCGCCAATGAACAGGCTCAGAACAGACGTTGGAAATATCACAAAGGCTGCTAGGACCCTGAATTTCAGGAATATCATCACGACTGCCCCGAAGAGAATTATTCCTAAGATAATTCCGATTATGAAATTGAACGGACCAAGAGCCGGCACCCACGGAAGGAAAGCTCCCCAAAAGGTCATGAAGCCAGGTGACAGCAAAGCAACGGCATTTGCAATTACGAGGCCTGCCGCTATAGTCACAAACACCGCGGGCAACCACCACCATCTAACAAGTAATGGTGGCTTTGGAAATGGTCCGTACCATCCAGGTCCAAAAGCTCCAACGGGCGCGGGAGTTACAGGTCCAGGCGCTGGAGGGAATACTCCCACAGGCGGGACCGCAGCCGAGACAGGAGGTGCTACAGGCACTGGTGCGGGTACACTGTGATAGCAGTTCGGACAAAGTGTCAGTCCACTGTAGGGTTTGTTACATGAACCACAGATCTTGCGTCCACAGCGGCTGCAGACGAACATTGCTGGGAGATCGGCATGATAGAAGCACGAGTTTGGATTCATCAATAATCCAGCCAGGCCGGTATCTGCCTAAGGAAAACTTGATGGTTCGCGACAGTTTGATGTCAATTTCGCTGTGGCAATTACATCAATAATGCAATCATTTCGAGTGCTTAAGTCGGGGCTCGAAAAGTA
>Ga0187780_10000996_pt1 | contig 21185 bp, 29 predicted proteins | sample 1015_Q2_SP10_20__FD_132429 | JGI IMG/M metagenome (GOLD analysis project Ga0187780, IMG submission 132429) | Tropical peat soil microbial communities from peatlands in Department of Meta, Colombia - 1015_Q2_SP10_20_MG | ecosystem: Environmental > Terrestrial > Soil > Wetlands > Peat | place... | reverse complement strand
CGGGTTCATCTCCATCAGCTGCTCGCGGCCCATCGCCTCGTAGAGGTTGATGATGATCCCGACGGTCAGCAGCACGCCCGTCCCCGAGGCGTTCCCGAGCGTCCCGATGAGGTCGGCCCCGGCGGCGAGCGCGCCGACCGCGGCCCCCGAGATGACCGTGATGACGGGGATGTACCGCTCGAGGACCCGGCGGAGCACCCGCGGCTCCCGGCGGAATCCGGGGATCTGCATACCGGACGCCTCGATCTGGCGGGCGACCGCCTCGGGACCCATGTTCGTCGTCTGGATCCAGAACTTGGCGAACAGGATCGACCCGCCGACCATCGCGGTGAAGTACACCGCGACGTGCACGAGCCCCTGCCACCACGCGTGGTAGACGAGGAACCCGCCGTACTGCTGGTAGTTCAGGATCGGTAACAGCCACGCCTCGAGCCCGTTCACCGTCGACAGGTAGTAGGCGCCGCCGCTGATCGGGGTCGTCTGGCTGATCCCTAACGTGCTCGCCTGGGTCGCCGACGGGTATCCCCCGACCCACCATTGATGGCCGATGAGCGGGAAGTGGACGAGCGACGGGTTCGTCCAGAGGAGGATCGTGACCATCGAGACGTTGGCGAGCAACGCCGACATCAGGATGACCGGGATGTTCGAGGCGTAGATCAGGCGGAGCGGGTACCGGCCCCGGGCTCCCCGCGCCTCGGCGTGGGAGAGCGGAAGCTCGATGCGCGTCGATTCGGTCCACGCGACGAGGAAGAAGATCGCGGCGGTGCCGACGAGCGCCACGATCGGGTTCGGCTGACGTAACAGGACCTGCTCCCAGCCGCCGGTCGCCATCTGGGAGGCCGAGTAGTGGGAGAAGAACCAGAGCGCCTTCGGGATCGTCCCGCTCGGGGGGTTCGTGGCGGAGACCGGTAGCGAGGGGTTCCCGGGGACCCAGTTGAGCGTCCCCTGGATGATCTGCTGCGACACGCCCGCGGCGATGAAGAGCGAGATCCCGCTCCCGATCCCCCATTTCGAGACGACCTCGTCCATCAGGAAGACGAGGTAACTTCCGAAGACGAGCTGGGCGATGATGATGGCGTTCGCGAGCAGGAGCCCGTTTCCCGGCGAGAGGATCCCGAGGGTCGCGACGAGCGAGCCGTCCGGCGAAAGGTACCCGAAGACCTGCGGGATCGCCTCGATGAAGATCATGGCGATCACCATGATCTTCTGCGTCCCTTGGTAGACCGCCTTGTCCTCGTCGTCCGTGAGGTCGAGGTTGATGATCTTCGCGCCGGTGAACAGTTGCATGATGATCGACCCGGTGACGATCGGGCCGATCCCGAGGTGCATCAGCGTGCCTTGCGCCCCGGCGAGGATCGCTCGGTAGCTCGCGAACAGGTCGATGATCGTCGACCGGTTCACGCCGAAGAGGTAGATGTTCGTGAGCAGGAAGTAGAGGAGCAGTACGCCGATCGTCCAGAACAGCTTCGTGCGGAAGTGCACGTGGCCCTTCGGCTGCGAGACGGCCGGCATCCGCGTCGTGACCGGTTTCAGGCCGTACAGTTTCGAGCGCGATCCGCTGTAGGAAAGGCCGAGGTAGAACAGGACGAAGACGGCCGCGAGCGCGAGGGCGATGAGGCCGAACGCGAGGATCGTCGGCTGGGCCCAGAACCAGAAGAGCGCGAGGATGCCGGCCGCGAGGAGGGCGAGCGGCACCGACCAGCGCCGGTCCCGCGGGATTTCCTCTTCCGCCATGAAGCCGCTCGAGAGCCGGTGGGCGATTTATATAGTCTACGGGACGGATTCCGGGGGAGCCGCGCCCGCGCTGCTTGGCGGCTGCTCGAGCACGGTCACCTTCTCACGCGCGTGCTTCGAGGCGTGGCGGACGAACACCTTCCACGGGCGCGTGGGCGTTCCGCCGCCGAGCAACCGGTCGACCCCGACCTTGGCAAGGTCCGCCACGAACGCCTCCCCCTCCCGGGAGAGCGCCGCGGCGGCCTCGAGGGTGGGGACGAACCCTTCGAGCTCCCCGACGTTCAGGCTTGTCGGTCGCTCGACGATCTCGGGCGGCCGCTTGAAGCCGTGCCGGCCGAAGTGGTCGGGCGCGTAGATGAGCATCGACTTGAACTTGTACTTGTGAAGCCCGGCGTTCCCGCGACCGCCCTGCTTTCCGGCGCCGCGTCCGGCCTTGATGCCGCGTCCGTGCGTCCTCAACCCCCGGAACTTCCGTGTGCGACTCGGCATGGAGCGACCCTCCTACATCATCCGGCGGACGAGCTCGTTGATCGACCGGCCCCGGTAGCCGAGTGCCCCGCCGAGGGTGTACGGCTTCTTCGTCGACCGCCAGCCGCCTTTCGGCGCCTTGAGGCGGAAGAGCGGCTTGAGGCCGCGGACGTTCGTGAGCCCTTTTTCTGCCACGGAGCGCGTGAGCGCCGGGAGGTCCTGGCCGGGGGCGATGTCGGCGACCGACTCGGCCGTCAGGCGGGCGCCGGCCGCCGTCTCGCCGCGTTCCTTGAGGAGCATCGAAACGGTCTCCGGCTCGGCCTCGCCCCACGTGACGTACCCCTGCACGGTCGAGAGCATCCCCCGTACCGACGGGACCTCGGGGACCACGGTGGCGTGGTTCGGCCGGGTGAGGTGCAGATAGCGGAGGGTCTCGACCACGTCGTGGCGGGCGTGGAGCGAACCGCGGACCCGAACGATCATCCAGGCCATGGGCTCACGCTCCCCTCGGCGGTGGGGCACGCGGCGGCCCGCTGCGGGGTGCGCCGGGGCCGCCCCGGCCCGGGGGCCCGCCTCGCGGCGGGCGACGGCCACCGCGACCACGGCCACCGCGCATCGGGCGCGGCGCTGTTTCGTCCTTCGGCGGCAGGATCGAGGTGCCGACCGGCCCGCGGACGATCTTGAGGCGTGCGGAGTCCTCCGACGGCACCTTGAGCTCGGAAAGGGCGACGAGCGCTTGGAAGGCGGACTGGGCGTAGTTGACGGTCGTCTTCGTGTGGCCGTCGGTGAACCCCCACGCGTCCGTGATCCCGGCGAACCGAAGGATCGGCTTTGCCACGTCGCCGACCGCAAGGCCGACGCCCCGTGGCGCGGGCTTGAACGTGACGACCACCGAGCCGGCCCGCCCCTGCACCTGGAACGGGAGCGTGTGGGCCCGTCCGCAGCCGCACTCCCAGCTGCCGCAGCCTCGGATCACCTCGACGACCCCGAGCTTCGCCCGGTCGATCGCGCGCCGGATGGTGGGGCCGACCTCGCGGCCCTTCGCCCGTCCAAGCCCGACGAACCCGTCGCCGTTCCCGACGACGACCGTCACGGCGAACTTGAACCGGCGTCCGGAGTCGGTCATCCGCTGGACCATGTTCACGTCGAGCACCTCGTCGTGGAGGCCCGGCAGGAGCTTGTCCACGATCTGGGGTTCGCGGAGGGGGAGGCCGCTCTGGAGCGCGGCGCTCATCGTGGTGATCTCGTCGGCCGCGACGCGTCGGCCGAGCTCGGTCTTTGGCACCCACGGCGGCGGTGCCGCCGGGGCGCCCGGTCCCGGACCACCGCGCGAAGGTCCGGCCACGGCTCCGCTCATCGGGCTGCCTCCGCTCGCGGGACGATCTCGGGGAGCTTCATCTTGTACGCTTCGAGCGGCTGGGGAAGCGGCTTCGGGAGGTGCGCACCGCTCAATCGCTCGGCGCTCGGGAACCCCCCCTCGCCGTGCGGGACCTCCAGACCGGAGTCGAGCAATCCCTTGAGGGCGGCCGAGAGGCGACCGCCCTCGGTGGGGTGACGGATGCCCGTGTCCAAAACGACCGACTCGGCACCGGCCGACTTCGAGCGCAGGCCGGCGAGATACGCGGTGAGGTACGCCGCGGGGGTGGAAGCGAGACTCGCGGGCGGAAAACCCAGCCGACCGAGTTCGGCGCTCTCCGCCGCGGCGACCACGCGGTCGCCGACCGCGTCGTAGCGTACGATCGAGACGCGGATCCGGCGGCCCGAGAAGCGGACGACGGCCCGGTCCTCGCCGGAGCGGAGCAGGCGGAGCCGGACCCGGTAGTCGGTCTTGCCCTCCCGCCGGCGGCGGAAGTGCACCCGATAGCGAGGACCGGTGCTCATGGCTTCTCCTCCCGAAGGTGGCCCGCGAGACGCAGGTTGACGATAAGGTGCGCGCGGCTCCGGAACATCCCGCCCTTCGCCCGCCGGTAGAACTCGCGGTAGACGGCGGGGGGGATCTTCTTCGATTCCCGGAGTTCCTGCAGAAGTTTGCGCTGGGCGCGGATCCGCCGCATCCAGCGCTCCTTCCGAGGGACCCGTGCGGACGGGGTGCCGCGCCGCGAACCGGGGCCGGAGTGGCGCCCCTTCGCGACCTCGAGCGCGTGGCGCCGGGCCCGGACCCGGGAGGTTCCCTGGATGGGGGAGCGTCGGACGACCCCGGCCTTGATCGCGCTGCGGATGTCCGAGCGCGTGACGGCATCGGCGAGTTCCTCTTGGCTCGCCGGGTCGATCCAGACCCGCCCCTCACCACACTTCAAGAGGGAGGCGGCGAGCCGGCGCTGGTTCGAAAGGTCGGGCATCGGTCCTACGTCTCCTCGTCCGCCTTGACGATGGGGTTCAGCACCCGGATCCCGAGTTTTCGGGCCGCTTCCTCGAGGACGAGGCGGCGACGGGTCCCGACGGTGCGGGCGATCACGGCCGCTTCGAGCTTGGCGTCGATCGCTTCGAGGTCCCGGTCCGTCCGCACGATCACCGGGCGGAAGCCGCTCGGGACGAGGCCCCGGACCCGGGCCGGGGAACGGTACCCGATGCGGACGATCTTCGGCCGGTACCCGTAGTGCCGGCGCTGCTTCGACTGGAGCCCTCGGGGGCGGCGCCAGCTCATGTCGCGTCCGATCCGGTAGTAGCGGTAGCGCGCCTGGCGCCCGAAGAGGGGACGGCGCTCGTCGATCTGCCCGCGGGTCCGAAGGAGCGTCTGCGTTTCCGGCGGAAGGTGGGCCCTCCGCGGGATGCGCGGTCCCTCCTCCTTCTTGGCGGGCTCCGGGCTCGTCTCCTCGGCCGGTGCCGCTTCCTCCTTCTTGGGGGGTGCCTTCGCCCGTCGCTTCGCGGGCGTCTTGGGCGGCGCCGCCTCGGCCGGTTCCGGCGTCGCGGCGGTCTTCGGCTCGGGGGAGGTCTCCTCGGCCATGGCCTACGCCGCCTCCTTGAGGTGGGCTCGCTCGACGAGATAGATCCCGTCCTGGAACACCCGGGGGTCGTAGTCCCGGATCCGGCTCGCGCGCTCGATGTTCGCCGCGCTCTGGCCGACCTGTTCGACGTCGTAGCCGGAGAGGATGACGAAATCGCCGTCGACGCGGGCGCTCGTCCCGGGCAGAAGGTCGGAGGAACGCGGGTGCTTCTCCCCGAGGAAGTTCTCGATGAGGATGTGGTTCTCCCTCACCTGGACCTTCATCGGGAAGTGCGCGGCGACGATCTTGAGGCGGGCATCGACCCCGAGGGTCAGCGACCCCGAGAGATTCTGGACGTGAGCGACCCAGGTTCGGAGGAGCGCCTGCGAGCGCTTGCGGTGCGCCGGGAGGCGCAGCGTGATCGTCACGTGGCCCGCCTCGGACTTAAGCTCGAGTGCGTCCGACGGGAACGGCCGCTCGATGGAACCGAGCGGTCCCTTCGCGTGGAGGCGTCGGCCGTGCAGCGAGAAGGTGACGCCCTTCGGGACGTCGACCGTCTCGGTGCTGCGTTCGTGCTCAGTAGACATAGGCGAGCAGCCGACCTCCGATCTTGAGCTCCCGGGCCTGCTGGTGGGAGAGCACCCCTCGGTTCGTCGAGAGGACGAGGATGCCAAAGTCCTGGGCGGGGAGGAACCGCGACTCGAACCGTTCGAGGCCCGCGAACGTGACCGCGAGCCGCGGCTTGATCACCCCGCAGTCGTTGATCCGCCGGGAGAGCGACACGTCGTACTTGCCGCCCCGGCCGGTGGGCACGAACGTGAACTCCTCGATGTAGTGATGCTCCCGGAAGATCCGCAGCACCTCGGCGATCAGCTTCGAGGTCGGGGCGATCTCGACGTGCGGCTTGCCATCCCGGTCGGCGTGGCGGAGGGCGACGAGCGCGTCGTTCAGTAGGTCCATCTGCATCGTTCGTCCCCCCTCACTGGTACTTTCGGAACCCCAGGTCCATCGCGACCTCGCGGAAGCACTGGCGGCAGAGGTGGAGGCCGTAGCGGCGGACGATGCCGCGCTTGCGGTCGCAGCGGAGGCATCCCTCCTTGCGTCCGAAGTGCTTCTTGGGTTCACTCAAGGAGCGTCACCCCCAGCTGGGAGACGAGGAAGTCGCGGGTCTCGTCGGGGGTCGAGCGCAGCGCCTTGGGAAGCGGCCGGGCCTGGAGCCGCCGGTCGCGGATGCGGTGGCCCGCACGGCCCATCTCGACCGCGATGTCCATCCCGTGGATTCCGATCGCGGGGTCGTACTTCATCCCGGAAAAGTCGGTGTAGTCCGCGATCCCGAACGAGAAGTTCCCGTTGCGGTCGATCGAGTCGACGTCGAACTGGTGGTCGCGCGCCTCGAACGCCCGCTTCAGAAAGTCGATGGCGACCTCGCCGCGCAGCGTCACCTTCGCTCCGATCTCCTGTCCCTTGCGGATGCCGAAGTCCCGGTTCGTTGAGTGCGACCGGGTCGCCACGGGCTTCTGGTGCGTCACCATCTGGAGGACCTTCTCCGCCTTCGTGCGGGGCTCGCCCGACTCGCCGACCCCGGCGTTCACGACGACCTTGATGACCCGTACGGCGCGGTGCGGATTCGTCCCCGCGGGACGACTCACCGGCCCGGGCGCAGCCGAGGAGGGCGCGCTCATCGGTCCACCCCTTCGGCGAGCGTGACCTCGGGAGCGTTCTGGCCGACGACGAAGACATACTCTTTGATCGTCGCGAACCCTTCCTTGAAGTGGACGAGGTTCGGTTGAGAGGAGTTTCGGACCTCGACCCGGTCGACCCGGGCGAGTTCCCCGACGTGGGAGCCGCCCGCGACGTACGCGAGCGAGCCGGGAGCGAGCGGGAGGTGCTCCACGACCTTCTGGTCGGGGAGCGCGATCTTCACGGAGTCGCCGACCCGGTAGGGGGTGGACGCCGGGACCAGAAGGTTCCGACCGTCGTGAAGCGTGACCTCGACGCGACCGCCGGGGACCGTGTGCTTGTACCGGACCCGACCGATCTTCACGGTGGCTTCGGGGGCCGGGATCGTGATGAGGGAGAGCTTGCCCCGCCGGTTGCGGACGACCCGGAAGTGCGCGTCCAGGGGGGCCGCGAGGGAGAGCGTGTCCATGAGGCCGAGGCCGCGGGAGAGGTCGCTCGCGACCTTCCCGTCCACCTTCACCGCTCCCGAGCGCAGGAGGATGCGGGCCTCACGGGCGCTCGTCACGACATGGCGAAGGTCGCGGAGGACGAGCAGGAGCGGGATCGACTGGTCCTGGGCGTGGGGTCCGGGCGCCGGGCGCTTGAGCCACTTCGACCCCTTGCGCGGGATCGTCCAGGTCCGGGGCGCCGCGCGCCGCTTGAGTCGGAACGTCATGCGTCCTCGTCCTCCACCTCGTCCTTCGCCGATGGCTTCGCTCGGGAGTGTCGAGCGGGCCTCGCCGGGCGCTCCTCGTCTTCCGCCTCATCGGCAGCGGCGGCCACGTCGGCGGCGGGGGTCTCTTCCGGTTCTTTGGGGGCCTCCCCCTCCGGTGGGGTGGCGGGGGCGGTCTCGACGGCCGCTTCCTCCTCGGCCGGTGCCTCGCCCCGCTCTTCGGCGGTGACGTCCTCCTCCCGGACGCGCATCGCGCGGCGCCGCCAGGGGTCGGAGAGGTTGAGCCGGGTGATCACGAGGTGACCGAAACCGATCGAAAGCGGCTTCATCTTCTCGTCCGCCGTCTTGAGCGTGACGTTGTCGAGCGTGACGGAGTAGTCGCGCCGGTTCACCCGCGCGACCCGCTCTTCCCGTCCCTCGAAGCTCCCCGAGAGAACGCGGACGGTGTCGCCCTTGCGGAGCGGGAGCGACCGCCGGTGGAACCGGGAGCGCAGCTCCCGCGAGAGCGGCACGGTCATCCGGATCCGACGCTCGAACGTGTCCGCCGTGAAATGCGCCTTGCGCTGACGGCGCGGAGAGTGCGGAGAGATCGACATGGTGGGGTTCCTCCTAGAGGATGATCGACGAGGCGGCCGCGATCCGCGGCCAGCGCTCGGCGGCCTCCTTCGCCACGGGGCCTTTGATCTGCGAGCCCTTGATCTCCCCGGTCTCGGTGGTGATCACCGCCGCGTTGTCCTCGAACTGGACGCGCGTTCCGTCCGGCCGGCGCATCGGGGAGCGGGCGCGCACGATCACCGCGTGCAGCACCTGGCGGCGCATCTCGGGCGTCCCCTTCTTCACGGAGACGATGATGAGGTCGGCGACCCCGGCTCGCGGATACCGGCGGTGGGTCCCGTGCCAGTTGCGGACGGCGATGATCTCAACCACCTTGGCGCCGGTGTTGTCGACGCACTCGAGCCGCGCCCCCTTCGGGAGCCCTCGGCCGCGGCGTCCGGCAAGTCCCTTCATGCGGCTTCCTCCTTGGCCGCGGGTTCCTCGGAGGGCGTCACGGCCTCCTCGCCACGCACGCGGCGGGCCGCCTCGCCGAGGTCCTCGACGATGCAGAACGACACCAGCTTCGAAAGCGGCCGGGTCTCGGCGATGCGCACCCGGTGGCCTACGGGCACGTTGAGGCAGGGCGGCGCGTGCGCCAGGTAGCGGCGGCGTCGCTTCTCGTACCGTTCGAACTTCGCGACGTAGTGGAGCAGCGTGCGCTCGACGACGGCGGTGCGCTGCATCCCCGTCGACACGACGGTCCCCTCGAGCACTTGGCCGCGCACGGGGAGCCGACCGTGGAATGGGCAGTGACGGTCGTCGCACCGGGTCTTCGGCGCCCGGACGTCAAGACCGATGTCCCGGGCCCGGCGAGCGGCGGGGGTACGGGTTGGGGTCATGCATTCCTCCGAGAGCCGCCGGCCAAGAGGCGCTTCGTGCGGTCCTCGGGCCGCACGCGAAGGGCATCGCCTCTTAACGGTAGCTCTCCCGAGGGAAGGGCGATGGTGCCCTCGAGCCCGACCTTCGGGAGACGCACCGAGCGCGCCGAGCCCGCGAGGCGGACGGTGAAGGTCGAGAGCGACTCGTCGACGAGGGTCCCCGTGACCGGCGCGTGCAGTGCGGGCGACGCCGGGAATGCGACCGCGGAGCCGAGGATCTCCCCGGCGAGCGCCTCGCGCTCGGCGCGCGAGAGGTCGTTGGGGGCGGAACGGTTCTTCGGCATCGGCTCACCTACGCGCCCCCGATGACGGTTGGGCCGCATGGGCCCGTTCGTTGAGCACGGTCAAGGCGCGCGCGACGTTCGTTCGCAGGGCCCGCATTCGCCCGGGGCTCGGCGGCGCGCCGCCCATGGCGGCGACCCCGCGTTCCCGCAGGAGGGTGTTCTCGTCGTCGGCGATGCGGCGGCGGAGTTCCTCGTCCGAGAGGCTCCGCAGTTCCTTCATTCGCTGGAGCGTCATGGGACGTCGGTCGCCTCCGCTTCCGGTGGGGAGGGCACGGGGACGACCTCTTCCGCCGGGGGCAGTTCGGCCGGGACCGGCTTCGGCCGCTCGACGACGCCCTTCACCTGGATTTCGTCGGGCAGCTTCGCCGTCGGCCGCATGATCCAGACGTTGACACCGATGGCGCCGGGCTTGAGCCGGGCCTGGTAGAATCCCTTGTCGATCCAGAGGTGGACCGCCTCTCCGCAGTACTTGATCGTCCCGGCCTTGAACCGCTCGGTGCGGTGCCGCTCGCCGGTCAGCTTTCCCGAGAGGATCACCTGGCAGCCCCGGGCCCCGGCCTCCATGATCCGTCGGACGGTGGAATGCCCGGCCCGGCGGAAGTGCCAACCGCGCTCGAGCGTCGAGGCGAGCTTCTCGCTCATCAGCTGGGCGTTCAGGCTCGGCGAGCGCTCCTCCTGAACCTCGATCTGCGGGTTGTCGAGCTGGAAGCGCGCGTGGATGTCCTCGGTGAGCCGCTTGATGAGCTCGCCACGGTGGCCGATCAGGATTCCCGGGCGCTCGCAGATCAGCGTGACTCGGGTGCCCATCGGGGTGCGCGTGATGTCGAGACCACCGAAGCCGGCGCGGGCGCTCTCCTGGACGAGGTAGTCCTTGAGGAGGACCCGACGCATCTGCTCCTGGATCACCTTACGCTCGGCGGTCATCCTACTCGACCTCCTTGCGCTCGGCGAGGATGATCTCGACGTGCGTGGTCTGCTCGTGCCACGCCGTTGCGCGGCCGTGGGCCCGGGGCATGCTGGCCTTCCGGATGCGGCCCCGGCTGCTGGCGGCGACTTTCACAAAGAGTCGGTCCGCGTCCAGCCCCTCGTACTCCGCGTTCTCCTTCGCGTTCTCGAGGACCTTCAGCACGTTCTGGGCGACCTTCTTGGCGTAGCGTCCCGGACCGCTGCCGACGTGGTGTGCCGTTTCCTGGTTGTACCGCCGGAACGGGATCGCGTGGCGGAGCGCGATGGCGTCCTCGAGGACGGTGGTCGCGCGGTCGACCGGAAGGCCGCGGATCGCGTTGAGGATCTCGTAGGTCTTCTTCGGAGAGATGGGGAGCTCCACCCCCCGGGCCCGGGCGACGGAGACGCCCGATTCGCCGCGGTAGGTGTAGCCTCTCATCGTCCGACCTCCTCCCTCACTTCAGCGGCATGAACTTCGACGAACGCGTGGCCCCGACGCCGGGTCCCGAGTGCTTCTCGAACCGGCGGGTCAGCGAGAACTCCCCGAAGTAGTGTCCGATCATCTCGGGTCGGACCTCGATCTCCTTGAACTCCTTCCCGTTGTGGACGGCGACCCGGCGGCCCACATGCTCGGGGAGCACGAGGGCGTCGCGGCAGTGCGTGCGGACGACCTTCGCCGGGTCGCTCGAGTGCATCTGCTCGAAGAAGAGCGTGGTCTCGGTGTTGAACCCCCGGCGGATCGACCGGCGCGCGCGGGCGGAGACGACCTTGGCGAGTTCCTCAAGGTTCATCGCCTGGAGCTCAGGGAGCGTCTTCCCCCGCAGGGTGAACTCCCGCTTCCGGCGGGCCTCGACCTTCTTCGCGCGACGTGCCTTCGGCATCGCTACGTGCCCCTCCCTTCGCGGAGCTGCCGCTTCTTCCGGGCCGAGCGCGAGAACCGTCCGACCTTCGCGCCGGGCCAGGTGCCGCTCGACACCGTGCTCGGACGGCCGACGTGCTGGTGCGCGCCGCCCCCGAACGGGTGGTTGACCGGGTTCATCGCGACCCCGCGGACCTTGAACGGTGCGCGCGCGAGGGAACGTGTCGCCCAGAACTTCTTGCCGGCCTTGATGACCGGGCGTTCCTTGCGGCCCCCACCACCGACGGCCCCGACCTGCGCCCGGCAGGTCGCGAGCAGTTGCTTGAAGGCGCCGGACGGAAGTTGAACGGTGACGTCGGAGCCGGAGTGCGCGACCACGAGCGCGCTCGCGCCGGCGACGCGGACGAGTCGGCCCCCATCGAACGGCTTGACCTCGAGGTTCGAGACGAGCGTCCCGTCCGGGATCTTGCCGAGGGGCAGGATCGACCCACGGTCGAGCTTGCCGTCCTGGAAGGCGACCGTGTCACCGGTGGCGAGGCCGGCCGTCGCGAGGATCCGCACGGTCGAGCCTTCGGGGGCGAGCACCTCGGCGACGGGAGCCGAGCGCCCGGGGGCCGGAACGATGGCGACGACCCTCCCTTCCCCGACGATCTCGGGTGCCGGGTGATAGATCGGTCCGTGGTGCCGGTGGCTCGGGGACCGGTACCGGCCCGTGCCGCTGCCGCGCCGGCGGGAGATGACGCGCTTTCCCATCAGAACACTCCCGCCCGTCCACCGATGTCCTCGGCGGAGAACTCCTTCGTGAACCGGACCGTGGCGATCTTGCCCGTCTGAACGATCTTGACGGTGACCTTGGCCACCTTGCAATTGTACGTCTCTTCGACCGCCTTTCGGATGTCGGCGCGATTCGCCCGCCGGTCGACGACGAACTCGAGCTTGTTCTGCCGCTCCATCTCGTCCATCGACTTCTCGGTGACGTAGGCGTGCAGGATGATCCGGTGCTGGAGGGTCGTCATGGCGCGACCTCCCCGAGGCGTTCGCGCAGCGACTCGACCGCCGCCCGTGAAAAGACGGTGAGGCGGCCCGCGGCGCCGCCGGGAGCCAGGTCCTCGGTGGCGAGATGACGCGCCGGTACGACCTCGACCCCCGCGAGGTTCCGGAACCCGAGCGCCTTACCGGGACCGCTCGTGACGAGAAGGAGGCTGCGCGGAGTGCGTCGAACCCGTCCCCGGCGGCGGGCCCTTCCCGACGCCTTGAGGTGGATCCCGGCGCGGGCCCGGACGACGTCGTCCCAGAGCTTCAGCCGCTCCAGGAGGAGCCGGGCGTCGTGCGTCTTAGCGATCTCCTCGACCGGGTCCTCGACGACCACGGGAAGGTGGAGGGCGTGGGGGACCGCGTGGCCGCGGCCGGCCGCAAGCTTCGCATCCCGCGTCGCGGCGAGCGCCGAGGTGAAAGCGAGCTGCCGCTCCTTTCGGTTGATCTTCTTCGCCCAGATCCGTTCGACCTTGGGCGGATGGGAGGGGCGGCCGCCGACGGTGTTCGGCGCCTGGGCGCCGGTCATCGAGTCCATCAGTCGGGGCGTGCGCGCGACACCCTTGCCCTTTCCGGACCATTCGACCGAGTGGCGAAGGCCGGCGGTCGGGCTTGCACCGTACGGCTGGCGGCGGTGACTCTGCGCGGCCACGACGGCCCGCTGGATGAGGTCCGGTCGAACGGGGGTGGAGAACGCGAGCGGGAGCGCAAGGAGCGCTCCCGGTTTTCCGTCGACACCGAAAAGATGGACCCGGTGGTGCGGCGTCGCGCGCTCCGCGACCGACAGCCGCTCGCTCGGGGAAGGGTCGGGCGTCATGCTCCCTGCTTCGAGCGCGTGCTGAAGTAGCGGAGGTCGACCTTCTCGACCGCCGTCACGTGGCTCCGCATCGGGGCACGGAACCGGAGGAGACGCTTGGCCGGCCCGGGGAGCGAGCCGTGCAGGACGATGCAGGCGCTCTGAACCTCACCGTAGTGGGGGAACCCTCCCGCGGGGGTGATCGGGTCCGTGCGCGGGTCGCGGACCACCTTGAGGACCCGCATGTTGAACTGAGTGCGACGGTGGTACCCTTGCTGCCCTGCCTGAGGAATTCGATAGGTGACGAAACTCGGGTTGTGGGGCCCCAGCGTCCCGATCATGCGCCGGTGCTTCGAGTTCTTGCGAGGCTGGAGCTTCACGCCCCAGCGCTGAACGTGGCCCTGGAACCCGAACCCCTTCGTGACCCCGATGACGTCGACGAACTCTCCTTCCTTGGTCAATTGGTCCGCCGGGATCTCGCGACCGAGTTGCTCGACAGCGAACGCCCTCCGCTCATCGAACTTCTCGCCGGCGACGCGGACCTCGAACAGGAGCGGGGTTTTCGAACCGGTACCGGTGAGGAGTTGGGGCTGGGTGTGGACCACCAGTCGGACCTCGTCCCCCGGCGACTTTCCGAACGCCTCCACGGCCTCGGGAGGGCTGGCGGGGTGCTTCGGGATCCGTCGGAACAACTCTTCCGAAAGACCGGACGCCCAGACCTCCGAAACGACTTTCGAGCCGTAGGGGTGACGGGCGTACACCCGGGCGGCCGCGACCCTAAGCGGTGGGACCTCGACGACCGTGACCGGAATGGCAACCTCCTGACCCGCGGTGGTCGACCGCTTCCGATAGTCGACGATGAAGGCGTGGGTCATCCCGACCTTGAAGCCGGCAAACCCTTCGATCGCCACCGGTTTCGACCCCGGAGCCCACGAACGGACGCGCGGAACGGGCCGTACGGCCCGGGAACGGGGGGAGTAGGCGAGGGATCCTCGCCTCGGTCGATGACGCCTGGCCATGGGTCGATAGCGGGTCCTACCTCCGGTGCGGGCGGGGGAGAAGGGTGCCCTATATAAGCGCTCGCGCGCGCGAGGGGCCGGGACCGTCAGAGAGCCGGATTTCTCCTCGAAAACCGACGATTCGTCCCGGTCCCGCTCGGACGCGCGCGTAGAGCGGCCGTCCGATCCGCGCGCACGATGCCGGGACCCGGAACTCCCCAATCGTTAAACCGCGCACGCCTTCCCACGGCCGGAGCGGGTCATTGTGCAAGCGTTCGTGAAGCCCGAGCGAGGTCCCGGAGGAGAGATACGGACCGTACCCGACCCGAAACCGGGGGACGACGAAGTCCTGGTCCGCGTGAAGGCCTCCTCGATCTGCGGGACGGACGTACACATCTGGGTCTGGAACGAGTGGGCCCAGGCCCGCGTTCGACACGTCCCGATGATCTTCGGTCACGAAGTCTCGGGCGAGGTGGTCGAGGTCGGAAAGCGGGTGCGGAGCCTGCACGTGGGGGACCACGTCTCGGCGGAGACGCACATCGTCGACGGAACGTGCTACCAGTGCCGGACGGGGAAGATGCACATCTGCGAGAACGTCCAGGTGCTGGGCGTCGACCGCAACGGGGTGTTCGCCGAGTACGCGGTCCTCCCCGAGCTCAACGCCTGGAAGAACGATCCGCACCTCGACCCCGCGCTCGCCTCGATCCAGGAGCCGCTCGGGAACGCCGTCCACTCCCTTCTCCCCGAGGAGAACCTCGAAGACCTCGCGGGGGGAACCGTGCTCGTCACCGGGTGCGGTCCGATCGGACTGCTGTCCATCGCCGTGGCCCGTACGCTGGGCGCCCGAAGGATCTTCGCCACCGAGGTGAACCCGCTCCGGGCGACGCTCGCGAAGAAGATGGGCGCGGACCGAGTGCTCGACCCGACCGACCCGAACGTGCCGGCCGCAAAGACGATCCGCGAAGAGACCGAAGGTCGGGGCGTCGACGTCGCGGTCGAGATGTCGGGCCACCCGGCGGCCCTCCAGCTCGTCTTCGACGCCTTGACCCCGGGCGGACGCGTCTCCTTGCTCGGTCTCTTCGACCACGCCGCCACCCTCGACTTCGATGACGCGGTGATCTTCAAGGCGGCGAAGATCCACGGAATTTTCGGACGCCGGATGTTCGAGACCTGGTTCCAGGTGAAAGGACTCTTGGCCGACCCGGCGTTCCGGGAGAAGATGAGCCAGATCATCACCCACCGGCTTCCGATCCGCGACCTTCCGCGGGCGATGGACCTGATCCAGACGATGCAGGCGGCGAAGGTCTCGCTCGAGGCGAAGTGGTAAGATGCGCGACCCCACCTCGTTCCTCGGAACGGAGTACCGCGAACTCGTCGACGCGAACCTCGACTGGCGCCTGCGCGTGCTCGAGGGGCCGAGCGCCCCGTGGTGCCACATCGACGGGAAGAAGGTGCTGATGTTCTGTTCGAACAACTACCTCGGTCTCTCGAACCACCCCCGTCTCAAGGAGGCGGCCCGTCGCGCGATCGACACGCACGGGGTCGGATCGGGGTCGGTGCGGCCGATCGCGGGCACGATGGACCTCCACATGGAGCTCGAGCGCCGGCTCGCCCGCTTCAAGCATGCCGAGGCGTCGCTCGTCTACCAGACCGGCTTCGCGGCGAATTCGGGCCTCATCCCCCAGTTGGCCGGCGAGGGCGACCTGATCATTTCGGACGAGCTCAACCACGGCAGCATCATCGACGGGGTCCGCCTCTCGCGGGCCGAGCGTGCCGTGTACCGGCACGGGGACGTCGACGACCTCGAGCGAGTGCTCGCGAAGGCCGAGGAGCACGCCCCGGCGTACCGCCGGATCCTGATCATCACGGACGGCGTCTTCTCGATGGACGGCGATATCGCCCCGCTCGACCGGATCGCCGTCGCCGCGGCCAAGCACGGGGCGATGGTCTACGTCGACGACGCTCACGGCGAGGGCGTGCTCGGCCCCGGTGGCCGGGGGATCGTGTCCCACTTCGGTCTCCGCCGGGACCAGGTGCACGTCGAGATGGGCACGTTCTCGAAGGCGTTCGGGGTCGTGGGGGGCCATGTCTCGGGGTCGACCGACCTGGTCCGCTTCGCGTACAACAAGTCGCGCACGTGGCTGTTGAGCGGCTCTCACCCGCCGCCCGTCGCCGCCGCCTGTCTCGCGGCGATCGACGTGCTCGAATCGGAGCCCGAGCACGTGGAGCGGTTGTGGACCCACACCCGCCGTTTCAAGAAGGAGATGCGCGAGCTCGGATTCGACACCGGCAAGAGCGAGACCCCGATCACCCCGGTGATCGTCGGGGATAGCGGCCTCGCCCAGAAGCTCAGTGTTCGGCTGTTCGAGCTCGGCGTCTTCGCGCTGCCCATCGTCTATCCGATGGTGGCGAAGGACAAGGCGCGCATCCGCACGATCATGAACGCCGCCCTCACCGACGACGACGTGACCACCGCGATCACCGCGTTTGCGAAGGCGGGACGCGAACTCCACCTGATCTAGGACGCTCCCCTCAAGGTCGGGAGGTTACCTCGGCCCTATCGCCTCGGTTTATAGGGGGCACGGGTTATTCTCCGACGAGGGTCCGTCGGATGGAGCGGTCGGATCGCGCGCGGGGGGACGCCCCACCGGTGGGGCCGCCGCGGCTGTGGACCGTCGACGAGGCGAACGCCCGCCTCGCCGGGCTGGAGGAGCTCTTGCCCCGGTTGCGCGGGTGGTTGACCCGTCTCGCCGAGGTCCATGAGGAGCGGGAACGCCTCGCCGCGTTCTGGGGTTCGGAAGCCGATGCCCCGGACCAGCCGGACCACGAGCTCAAGTCGCGCCTCGATGCGGAGTGGAAGCACCTGAGCCGTCGTCTCGACGAGGCGGTCGGCGCGCTGCGCGCCGAGGGGATCGAAGTGAAGGACCTGGGGACGGGCCTTGTCGACTTCTACGCGATGAAGGACGGCGAACTCGTCTTCCTCTGCTGGCAGCACGGCGAACCCGCGGTCAGCTACTTCCACACGCTCACGGGCGGGTTCCGATCCCGCCGACCGATCGAAGGTCCGAATCGGACCGCGCCCGCCCGGACCCAAGGCTCCCCTTAGGTCGTCCGGGATTCGGGGCCGACCTGGTAGATCTCGAGGCACCGCACGGTCAGCGCGAACGTCCCCACTGCGGCGAGAACGGCCGTGCCCACCACCAGGTCCGGAAAGACGCCACCGAGGGAGAGGAAGAAGAGCGCGACCGGCGCGAGCAGTCCACCCGCGCCCCCCACCACGCCCACGGCGGGCCGGTCGCGACGGTGGGTGACGACCGCCGCCCATCCTCCGAGGAGCGCCACGATCCCGAGCAGTGCGACGGCGCTCCCGATCGAGGCGACGAACGTCTCGAGGTCGGGGAACGGGGAGAGCGTCTGGGTCGTCGCGTTCGTGGCGTTTCCGGGCGACAGGACCACCGATAGGCCGGTCGTAGCCGTTCCGTACACGGGCGACGCGAACGTGAGCACGGTAACAGGTGCGTAGGCGGACTCGCTGATGTTGACGGAGATCCCTCCCGGCGCGACGTTCGAGAACGAGAAGTGACCGTTCACATCCGTCAGCGTAGACCGCGCGGGGCCTCCGTTCACGGTCAGGAGCACGGTCGCTCCGACCGCCGGTCCGAGGTGCAAGGGTCCCTCCTCCGTCACGGTGCCCGAAACGACGTACTGACCCGGGCCGAGCGCCTCTACGCCCAACACCGCCAACAGCCCGCCGAGGATCAGCGCGAGCGCCGCGATGACGACGAGGGCGACCTCGGCCATCCTCCGCAGGCGCACTCGGGGCCGGCGGGGCGGCGGGAGCGCGGGATATAGCCCGGGAAGGACCTCCCAGCTGTAGAGCGGAGGCGGCTCCCGCGGGACGACCACGGGCACCGGGTTATGACACTGGGGGCACGGAAACCACTGAGTCGGCGGCTCGGGCGCGAGGACGACCCGAAGGTCCGCACCGCACGTCGGGCATCGCATCGCGACCGGGGACGTTCCCATCGGAGCGGTCGGACCCCTTCGAAGGTCTTAGCGTTGCGGCGGTCCCTCGGGAAACCCCATCCTCAGGTCGTGGGCGTGGACGATGGCGCGTTCGACCGTCCCGACCGCTTCGCCCCGATCGCGGCGGTGGTCGTGACCCTGCCCGAGCACGTCGAGGCGGTGCGCACCGGTCGCGTTCGGGTCGACGGGACGGATGGGACGCAAAAGGTCCTCGCCCTGGTCCGCGCGGTTGGACCGCTCGACGGCGTACGGGCGGTCCTCCTCGACGGCGCGGTAGTGGGAGGCTTCAATGTGCTCGACCTCGACACGATCCATCGCTCCCTCGGGCTACCCGTCGTCGCCGTCACCCGTCGTCCTCCCGAGTTCCCGCGGATCCGGTCGGCGCTCTCGAAGTGGTTCCCCCGCACGGCCGAGAAACGGTGGTCGCTCCTCAAGGCCCACCGACTGTTCCCCGTCGCCACGAGCGGCCAACCGATCCTGGCCGCGGCCGTCGGCTGTTCCCGCGCTGACGCCGCCTGGCTCGTTCGACGTGCGACCGTCCGAGGGTACTGGCCGGAACCGCTTCGGCTCGCCCACCTTGTGGCCTCCGCCGGACGCCGACACCGTTCTGGAACACCCAAGCATTAAGGAGGGCGGACGCCGTCGGCCTAGCGGGCCTGTAGCTTAGCATGGACAAAGTCCTGGCCTTCTAAGCCAGTGAACTCGGGTTCAAAGGCCCCGGACGGTTCCCGTCCGAGGCGGAAACTCCCGACAGGCCCGCCCGTTCGCCGCTACACCGGCGCGTCGACCTTTGCCGCGCAGTTCTCGCAGAGAATCCCGCGAGGACCCGGGGGCAGCGGCGCCCCGCAGAGCGGACAGGCCGCCCGAGCGTCGGCGGCCGCGATCAGTTCCTGAACGCTCGTGCGCAGCATCGCATCGGACCCGGCCGAAGCCCCACCCGCAGCCACCGATTCCGCCCCGCTCGGGACGAACGCTTCGACCCTGGGCCGATAGACTCCCGTTCGTCGGTCGAAGGTGACGAGCTGACGGGCGACCAGCCCTTGGAGGGCGGAATCGACGAGTTCCCGCACGCCTCCGAAGACATGGGCGAGCTCGACCGAGGTGAGCCCCCCGGACTCGCTCAGCACCTCGAGGCATCGGGCGGCAAGGAGAGAGAAGTCGCCCCGACCGACGACCCGGTCGACCGCGAAGCTGAACCGCGAGGTCCGGTGGGCTCGTCGGCCCGGAGGAAGCCGTCCAGAGCGCGGGTCGGGGAGCAGGCTCGTTTCGAGAAGGTCGAACTCGTACCGGACCCGCTCGTCGGCGAGATAGAGGAGGACCGCCACGGAGAACGGGAGGAGACCACGTTCCCGATACACGGTGAGTCCGCGGTCGAGGGTCCCGATCTGGCCGTCCAGTTCGACACGGGAGCCGCCCGCTGCGCCCCGGTCTTCGTCGTCGCGGGAGCGGGGCAAGTAGTGCTCGCGGAGGAGAATGCGCGCGATCCCCCGCTCGGGGGGTCCGGGAACCGCGGGGTGAAGGTCGGCCGACCCGTCCGCCTGCAGGACGATCCGCTCGAACGGTCGAAGGAACCCCCAGGCGTTCGCGGCGGGAGCCGGTTCCGGGCGGACCTCGAGGGTGGTGGGACTCGCCTTGGCATCGGCGAGAAGGGCGTAGAAGGTGGGGTACTCGACGCCGTCAGCGACGACGATCACCGGCGCGAGCGGATGACGGTTCCGCGAAACGTACTCCTCGTACGCCCGGGCCAGCGCCCGCTGGCTGAACGGGTCGTGCCGTTCGCCGACCAACTGACGGGCGAGCGAATCAAGCTCCGGCAGGGAGACCGACGTCACGGAAGGACCTCCGTTCCTCCACCAGCCGATAAAGGGAGATAAAGCGACGGGCCATCGTCTCGAGCGAGGCGGTCCGACGCACGAACTCGGCGGCGTGGTCCCCGACCTCTTGTCGAACGTTCGGGCTGTCGAGGATCTTCTCGAGCGCATCGGCGAGCGCCCCCGGGATGGTCACGGGTACCCGCCAACCGGTCACTCCATCCTGGACCATCTCCGCCGGGCCCCCGCATTCCGGCGCGATCGCCGGCGTCCCGCAGGCCATCGCCTCGAGGAGCGCGACGCTGGAGGTGTCGCTCGTGGAGGGCAGGACGAAAAGGTCGGACTGAGAGAGCAGCGCCGCCTTCTCCGATTCGGCCACCGGTCCCACGTATCGGACGTGGGAGGCCAGCGTCGGACTCCGGCTGAGCCGTTCCCGGACCCTTTCCTCTTCCGGACCCTGGCCCCCGACAATCGCCACTAGGTCGGTGGTGGGGAGCGCGGCCTCGACGGCGTCCAGGAACCGATGGACCCCCTTGTCGACGGTGAGCCGTCCGAGATACGTGACGAGGGGCACCGACGGGAAGCCGCACCGGGCCTTCCAGTCGGGGACCCGGGAGTTCGGGTGGAACCGCTCGACGTCGATGCCGTTCGGGATCACCTCCACGGCGTGGCGGAACGGTTTTCGAACGCTTTCGACGAGCGTGTCGCGGGCCGCGGTCGACGGCGCGGTCGTGAGGTCGCACCTCCAGTACGTGCCGAGGTTCCACCACCAGGCGACCCGGAAGAACGTGGGGACCAGCCACTTCGAGGGGACGCTCTCCTGCATCTCCCGAATGTTGGTGTGAAAGGTCCCGACGAGCGGCTTCCCAAACTGGCGGGCCAGGAGGAACCCCATGCTGCCGAGGGGACCGGGGGTGTGGAGATGGATGACGTCGGCGTCCCCCACGCTGCGGGCGCTGCGGAAGAGCCCGAACGGCCAGACCGGCCATCGGTACTGTCCGTAGAGCGGCACCGGGACCGTCCGGACCCGGCGGACCGAGACTCCGTCCCGCGCGTCCTCGGTCGACGCGCCGGGCATCGAGTTGGGGGCGTACACGCGAACGTGATGTCCCAGCCGCGCGAGGGTCCGGGCCAGGCCCTCGGTGACCGCCGAGACCCCGTCCGTGATCGGCGGGTACGAGTCGGTGAAGAAGGCGACCTCCATCGGGCGTTCCCTCGCGGACGGCTGCGTCGGGGGGGTTCGTATGCTTATGGGTGCAGTGGAGTACACCGAGACCGAGGAAGTCATGAAAGAATGGAGAGAACTCGACAAGATCGTTGCTCGAGGAATGGCTCGAGCGAAAACTCCGGGCGCCACCCTCGGTCTGATCCGACCGGGGCACCCCACTTTCGTGAAAGGATACGGCTTCCGAAACCGAGAGTCGAATCTTCCCGCGACCCCGGG
>Ga0187780_10000995_pt1 | contig 21191 bp, 19 predicted proteins | sample 1015_Q2_SP10_20__FD_132429 | JGI IMG/M metagenome (GOLD analysis project Ga0187780, IMG submission 132429) | Tropical peat soil microbial communities from peatlands in Department of Meta, Colombia - 1015_Q2_SP10_20_MG | ecosystem: Environmental > Terrestrial > Soil > Wetlands > Peat | place... | reverse complement strand
TCGGACTGACACCGCCGTCCGAGTCATCAGCGCCTCGCCGGACCGGGTATTCGCCGCCCTGACCGACTCCGACGCGCGTACGCGGACGCGTCGGCCGCGCGGCAAGTCCGCCGTCAAACTCCGACCTGGTCGACGCCATCGGAGGTCACCCCGTCGACGCCCGATCACTGCGTCGACATCAGGGCCGACGATGTGCCCGACGGGTCCGTGCGCGGGCAAGTCGGACGTCTCTGGCTGCACGGCAGCAGGACTCCGAGTCGGTACGGTGGCGGGATGGATCGTCCGCCGGGCGCACATCCCGCACGACCTTGGCACAAGATCGATTGGGAGCTCGTCGCCTGCGGGTGGCGAGGCCATCAGATCGTCGGCAGCGACGTTGCCGAGCTGCGTCCGCAGGACGCGCTGCTAGCCCGCGACGCAGACGGGGTGCGGTGGCACAGATGCCTGCGCTGCGACTCCTGGGTGGCGTTGCCGGTCCCCCCCGCGCCGGCCCGCGCGCATCTGCCCGATCGCGCTGCAATCGAGATCCCGCTGCGGGGGAAGGCGCTACGCGACAAGGTGGTATTGCGGCTGATCGCGCTCGATCGCGTCCTTCACTTCGTGATCCTCTTCGCCCTGGGCGTCGGCGTGCTGGCCATCGCCGGCAACGAGGCGAGCGTCAGAACTCGGTTCTACCGGATACTGGCCGATCTTCAGGGTGGCGTCGCGGGCGGCCCTGTCCAGACCAGCGGCCACGTCGGCATCCTCGGCGAATTCGACAAGCTGTTCTCGCTCCGCTCGGGCACGCTCCGCGAGCTCGGCATCGCGCTGCTGGGTTACGGGTTGCTGGAAGGTGTCGAAGCGGTCGGGCTGTGGCTAACCAAACGCTGGGCCGAGTACCTCACCTTCCTCGCCACCACCCTCCTGCTCCCGCTCGAGATCTACGAGATCATCCATAAGGGAACCGCACTCAAGGTCATCGGCTTCGTCATCAACCTGGCGGTGGTCATCTACCTACTGTTCACGAAGCGTCTGTTCGGGCTGCGCGGAGGCGGCGCGGCGGACGAACGGGAGCGGGCTCGCGGCATGAGCTGGGAGACGATCGAGCGCGCTAGCCCGCCGTTCACAACCCAATCAGCCCCCGCGGAATCGTGACGCCAGACGCGCCGCTTACGGGGCGCCCGTCGAGTTCGCGCCGCGTGGAGGATCCCTCCAGCCGGGAGCTCGCTCGGCATCGTTGTCGAGTTCGATTAGCTTCACGACCGGGCCGACGGCGCCTCGGTGGTACTCGGAAGCCCGGCCCGTCGGCCCGGCCTGCGGACTTCCGCTTGGGCAGTCACGGCGACTGGAGCGGAAGCTCGGAGCGGAGAGCTGCGTTGCGTCCCACCTTGGTTGCTCGCCTCGGAGCAGCCGATGGCGTCGCAGCGTCGAGCGCGTCGACGATCTCCATCATCCGGCCCAGCGGGAATCCCTCACCTTCAAAGGTGGCTGTTGTGGTGTCGGGCACGACGGCGCGGTCGCCGGCGTCCTTGAGGTCGATCGTCCGCCGGACGCGCACGCCGGAGGCTTCACGGCTGCTGAGCGTGGCCTCGGCGCGGCTGTAGTCCTTCGGCCGGTTATTCGCGAAGAAGTGGAGGTCGGCCCAGCCGATCCAGCCCCACCCCCAGCCAGGGTCGGCTTCCAGCCACTGCCCAAAGAGCCCCTCGCCCTTGTCGGTCTCGCCGAGCTCGAAGTACGACTCGGCCGCCGCGCGCCGGCGGTTCTCGACCATCAGCTCGTTCTCGTTCGGGAACCGCCGCAGCGCCTCCTCGCACACCGCGATCCTCCTCCGCAGGAACCCCGGATCCTCCCGCCCAGCGTTCCACAGCGCGTCCTCCAGGTCCTGGCTCCAGTTCAACAGCGACTGGTACATCGGAAAGCGCTCGTCGAACTCCCGGATCGAGGCGATCCCCGTCAGGTCGCACAGACGCACGACGTCGACCCACGCCTCGAGCCAGATCCCGGCCGCGCCAGCCGCCTCCCGGCGCTCAAGCGCGTCGTAGCCCGCCTGGATCTTGTCGCCGAGGAACTCCACGCACACCCGCTCAGGCCACCACCGCCGCCACAGCTCGCGCACCGACAGCCAGATCCAGTCCTCGTGCGGCCACTCTTCCCGGCCCCAACACCGCAGCGGTCAAACAGTGGGCCCGCTACCTTCTCGACCGGCAGCGCCCCCTAGCACAGCCGCTCGAGCTCGACGCGGCCCTCAACACCGAACCCATGCAGTTTCCCCAGCAACTGCTCGTCGCTCAGCTCGGCGGCGTCCGAGCCCATGGGCCGATCATCTCATCGCGATCATACTGGCCCGGCCGGGCGCGACCAGCCGGCGATTCTGCCGCTTGGCGATAGCTGCACGACGGCGGTCGACTCGTCCCAGTCGCGGCTCAGTCGTCGAGGCGTCGCGGTCGGCCTAACGCTGGGTATCGGGGATTGAGCCAAGCAGGCGCTTCTTCTCTGCCTCGAACTCGTCCTCGGTCAGCACACCGCGATCGCGCAGCTCAGCCAGGGACGTCAACTGATCCACCGTCGAGGGATTGGCGGTGACGGCCCGCGCTGGCTCGGGAATCGCGGGCAGGTCGGATTTCAGTCGGTCCAGGAACATCAGTCCGAGCGCGTTCGCCTGATGCCAGTCGGCCATCCCCAGCCTGTATCCCGTGATGTGCCTGCCGCCGACGACCTGCGCCCCATTGCCCTTCGGATGTATCGCCGCCGTCAGCTCCATTCACGGCCAAGGCCGAACCGGATTTGTACGAAACGAGATCGTCATCGCCGCGTCATCGCGGCTGGTGATCGCACAGCCCAACTCCATCACGGTGTGAACGGCGGCCGCATATAGCCGCGCCGTCGAGCAGTTTCGGTAGACCGAACCGAGCGCGTTTCCGCCAGCAAGTTCGCGCGGACTTGGCTCGCCGTCTGGCGCCATCAGGAAGGGAAGCCTACCGTCCCTCGACCTCAAGCTCGTGTTGGCCAACCTCGGCTGGCCAGCGAATCACGGGCGATGCAGGCCACACGGTCGCGCGTTCCTGCACGGGGTTGGCCGAAAGGATGCTGCTGGCAGGTCCCTCGTCGCCGCCAACGCGAAGCCCGCCAGAACCAGGCGGAGGACGGATGCAATCGCCGGACGGAGGGCTACACACGGCAGGATCGAGTGGCCCGCCGGTGTCAGGCGATAATCGCCTGAACCGACGCGCGTTCAGCCGGGCCGATGATCATCCGTTTTGGGGTGAGGCGGTCGCCGCGCCGACACGCGATATTGCGGGTATGGGGCCGAGTCGGAGCAGTGATCCTGCCGATTGTGGACGTGCTCGTGATCGCGGCGGCGTTGACGCAGTCCTAGCCGTACCTCGTGGGGGAGCAACCGGCCGCTGGTTGATCATCCATGACTTTCCGGGCTTCAGACGAGCCTGGCGGGCAGCGCGACCGACCGCCGCGACACGGACCGCTGCCGCTGCGCTGTGCTCGCGACGGGTGCCGGGGCGGGTCGCCTGCGACGGCGGGCACCAGCACGGGCGAGCTGGCGACGGGGGGGAACCCGCGGCGGCTCGGGATCTGCTGGCGATGGCGATGTTCGTGCTCGTGGTCGACACGTCGCTGATGAACGTCTCGATCTCGGCCGTGGTCCGTGATCTGCACACGACCGCGAGCGGGGTTCAGTCGGCGATCGCGCTCGAGGCATTGGTGTCTGCGGCGTTCATCTTGATCGGCAGTAAGGTCGGCGATCTGATCGGCCGCAAACGGGCGTACGTGGTCGGTCTGCTCGGCTATGCGATCGGGGCGTTGGCGATGGCGCTGGCTCAGAGCCTGACCGCGATCATCATCTTCTGGGCGATCGTCGGTGGGCTGGGCGCGTCGCTGCTGCTGCCGGCGATGCAGTCTCTGATCCATGGCAACTTCGAAGGGGACGATCAGCAGAAGGCGTACGCGCTCGTCGGGGCGGCGGCCGCGATCGCGAGCGGCGGTGGGAACGCTGCTCGGCGGGTTCGTGACTACGTATCTGTCGTGGCGCGTCGGGTTTCTGCTTGAGGATCTGGTGATCGTGATCGTGCTGTCGGGGATCAAGATGGTTCGCGACGTTCCTTACACGGGCGACCGGCATATCGACCTGCTGATTCCGTTGTTGGCGGCGCTCCTCGGCCTGTTCAACTCGTTCCGGATGATGCACCTCCCGGACCCGCGACCATCGAGCGCGGTCGAAGGCATGGCCCTCGGTTGACCTTTGCGACACCGATCGTGCTCGGATTCTTCGCCGTCGACACGTTCCGGACCGCGCCCGAGACCTTCACCGCGATCATCCGCCTCGGGCTCCTCGCGATCGTCCTCGACGCGCTCGTCCGAGACGGCCAACACCACCCGCCCCTTAACGCACCGCCCAGGCCGTCGCCGTCACCTACCGGGTGACCGGTCGAGGTCAGGCCTGGCCCGCGGGGTTCCCGACGCGATCATGTAGTTGATGCAGGCCGATGAGACTAACGTTGACGGGCCCAGGCGGACGCTAGAACGGGTAGGTCGGATCGCGGCATGGCTGGCCGGGGTTGCGCTGGCGTTGTTGGTGCTGGAGGTGCTGGGGGTGCCGGTCGGGGATTGGGTCCGGCAATTGTTCAAGGAGATCCGGGCGGTCCCGGCTGAGGCGGTCGTCGGCGGGGTTGTGCTGGACACGCTCCAGACCGGGTTCGCGGCGATCACATGGCTGGCGATCCTGCGTGCGGCGTTTCCCGCCACTGAGGTCCCGTTCCGCCCGGTGCTGGCGTCGTATGCCGTCGGGGTCGCTTTGAACGGGTTTCTGCCGGCGAATATCGGCTCGTTGGTGATGATGCTGATGTTCGTGACGTTGATCGCGGGAGCGACCTTCGCGGCGGTCTTTTCGGGGTTCGTCGTTCAGAAGATCCCGTTCACGGTGCTCAGCGTCGCGCTCTGTGTCTATCTGTTCGCGACCGTGCCCGGTTCGCTGTCGCTCGAGTTGGGGTTCGTGTCTGAGCATCCTGTGCTGAGCGTTGTCCTGGTGTGGGTGCGGGGCTGCTGCTGGTGCTGGTCGGTCGCTTCTTTTGGCGGCGGGCCGCGAGGCTGCGTGAGGAGCTCAAGAGCGGCGGGCGATTCTCGGCCAGCCCCGCCGGTTCGCGATCGGGGTGGCGCTCCCCGCGGTGGCCAGCTTCGTGGCGCGGCTCGGGATCGTGGCCGTGTTCCTCGGGGCGTTCTCGATTCCGGTGAGCTTCCACACCGTGGCCGCCGTCGCGGGGGCGAACTCGATCTCGAGCAGCCTGTCGTTCACCCCGGGCGGCGTCGGGGTCACCCAGGCGCTGAACGTCGTCGTGCTCGAGAACACCACGACCACGGCCAACGCGACGGCATACTCCGTCGCGCAACAGCTGATCGTCTCGGCATGGGACGTCCTGTTCGCGATCGTGCTCGTGGCCTGGGTGTTCGGTTGGACGGGCGGCCGCGAATTGGTCAGACAGTCGTACGCCGACGCGCAGGTCAAGGAGCGCGAGCTCAAGCAGAAGCGGCAGGCAGGTCGCGCGGCCCGCGATGGCCAGCGGGTCAAGCCATGAGCGCACCAGGTTCCGAGTGATGGCTGGGGTGGCGAGGCGAATCGCTACGCCGACGCTGCTGGTGGTGATGCTGGTCGGTTTCGCGCTGCTTGTGGGATGTGCGGTCGCGCTCGGAGAGCTGCTCGAGCTCGCGGAGCGGGCGGATGGATCGACGGCGATCGACAGTTCGATCACTTCATGGGTCGTGGCGCACCGCACGCCCGCGTTGACAACGGCGGCGCGTCTGTTCTCAACGCTCGGAAGCCAAGCGGTCCTGATCCCGCTCACCGCGATCGTCACGGTGGCGTTGCTTGGACGGCGGCGGTTTGTGCTGGCCGGATTGCTTCTCGCGGTGTGGGGCGGAGCGATTGGTCTGTACAGCTTGACCAAACAGTTCGTGCATCGGATGCGCCCCCCGGCAGAGATCTGGCTGACCGACGTGGGGCGAACGACGTCTTTTCCCTCGGGCCATGCCACACAATCGCTGGCCACGTTCCTCGCCCTGGTAGTTGTCGGCGCGGTCTGGCTGCCGAACGCGCGCTGGCCCGCGCGCGCGGTCGCGGTCGCCCTCGCGATCGCAGTCGGCTGGTCGCGCGTCTATCTGGGCGTTCACTGGGCCACCGACGTCGGCGCCGGATGGCTGATCGCCGCGGCGTGGCTCACGATCGTTATTTGGCTGGCTCGCGCGGCACACTCGATCCTGGAGCCACCGCGCGGCGAGCCTGCCGTTTGAAAGCCCGCCGTGCTGTTCGGCGGCCACCGCCGTGGTCGCCTACCAGCCGGCGCACCACCGCCCTCCGCACACCCTGCTCGCGACCGACCCTAACGCCTTGTGAGGAGCCTCAGGCCGCGTGGGCCGCGCGTCTGCGTTGTGACGGCGCTGCGCGCGCGGGCAGCGCTTCTTCTTCTCGAAGGCCAGCGGCACTAGCGGGCGGTGGGTCGGCTCGGCGATTCCGCGCGGTGCTTTCTCCTCGCCCGCGCGAGCAGGAGCCGGTCGGTGGCGATTCCTAGGAGGAACGCCAGCACAACCACGACGATCAGCGGCGTCTCGTGTGTCCCGATGAGCCAGTGGACCTTCACATCGCCGAGATTGGCCAGCGCGAACGCCGCCACAAGCGCCCCGAGCACCACAGCGGCACCCTGACGACGCGACAGCGATGGACGAGATGCGCGAACCGTCTCGGGTTGACGATCGGTGGTCGACGGTGTTGCCATCAGCACCTCCTACGAGCGGGTGCTCCGCATCATAGAATCAGCGTCTCGCCGACCCGGGCAGCGAACATCCGTACACCCCGGCCAACAGCCACGGGACAACTACGGATCGCCGGACGGCCGCGTTCGGACCTCGTAGTAGGGCTTCCGCTGCATCGACGGAAGCCAAGCGCCGGCGCGCGTACTGCTCGCGTCGCGCGTCCCGCGGGCCTGGCAGCAAGACGAAATGAGCGAGGTGTACCCGGCGCGGGAATCGCGCGGATCTTGGAATCACACCGCGTTCAGCAGGTATATGAGCGCCGCCACACCCGGAATCGTCACGAGCACGACCACCGTCGTCACGGCGGCCAGCACGACGACCCCGACACGGCGCGCCCAACGCGCCAGCCGCGTCCGCGCGACCAGCGCACCCGCAAAGACGCGGGCCTCAAGGGGCACGCGATGCTGTGAGACCAGGGCCGCGCCAACTCGCTGCTCCCAGCGGACAGTCATCCGCACCGCCTCACGCCGCGCGCGTAGCCGGTACCACGGCAGCCGCCGGCTTCGCCGACTCCAAAAGTCGAGCGATTCGACTCCGACATCCAGATCCGGAGGGGCAAGCAATCGTCCCAATAGTTGCTCGTCTGTCGATCCCCAGCGGCTCATCGTGCCCGATCTCCTGCGTCTCGCGACCTATGCACCGAACATAGTCTAATTGTCGGCTTCGTCATCGGTAAACCAACCCCCACGGGATACGTAGTAACTGCCGGCGCGTCTCCCCGGCCGCACCGTGCCCGACGTCAAACGTGCTCACAAGGACACCGGGAGCCTCTGGACGGCACCATCCAATCCCCGGCGGTACACCCTGTTCGCCGGCGCCACCACCTACACGCGTCCCGGCATCGCGTACATCGCGCTACGACGGATCCTCGGCCCGAGGAACTTCGCCGCCGCGCTGCGGCACATGCAATCAACCTACCGCCAGGGGAACGTCACCGAGCCCGGTTGGAAGCGGGCTTCAGCGAGTTCCTGCCGAACCCCACACCGGCCTGCATCGCCAAGCTCAACCGCTTCTTCACACAGTGGTTCGACACCGTCTACCCGCCCAGCGGCGGTCGGAACAGGCCACAGATTACGGCCGCCGGGCTGCGGCGCCAGTGATTAGCTTCCCCGCTCTCTGTCTCTCACGATCCGCAGGTTGCTGGTCCGCGCCTCAAGACGATCCATTGCCAACGCGATCGCGTCCGGGGACGGTCCGCTCGACCAGCGGTTGCCCACGCGATGGACCTCCCCGCGTCGCTCGAGATCGTGTAGCCGGGCCAACGCCTTGTGCTTGTTCACGCTGGCGGCTCGAGCAACCATCGCCGTCGAGAACATACCCGGCATGTCGCGAAGCGCCGCTCGCAGGCGATCCCGACTGGGCCCGGTCTCGCCCGTGTCCGCTTGCCGCTCGGGCGGTTGCGGCGGACCGCTGTCACGAGGAGCCGATTCTGATGCGGGCCCACGTCCTACCGGGGGGTCATCACCGAAACGAGCTCGGCAGCTGCCACACAGGACGACCGGTTCACGCTGCGCCGGGCGAACAACCCCAAACCGCCGCCATCCGCGTCCGGAGCGACAAACGCCGCAGCGGCGGCCCGCGCGTTCTATCTCGATCAGATCCTCCCCACTCAATGGCGCCATACGCGCATCATAGAAACCCACTCCCGGAACTGACCCGGGTAGGCCCAACACGATCTCCAAGGAGCCTCCCACATGGCCGGCCACACGGTCCCCGATCGCGTCTGGTATAGCGCCGTCACCGAGATCCCGCGGGTGCGCCGATAGGGGCTGAGCTGAGGTGCGGCTCTTGCATGTGGGTGAGATACCGGGCAGCGATCGGGGGTCAGGGACCAGTCCGATCTCCCCTCAGCCGCGATAAGCGAGCGTGACGCAACGCTCTCGCTGACCAGATCACGGCTTCGGTGCCAGGATGGCCAGACCCGTCTCGGCGACCGGTCGAAAGCCGAGGCGCTCGTATAGCCGGCGTGGATGGTCATCGCGCTCGGCGCGGATCCAGACGTCCGGGGCAGCGTCGGCAGCGGCGCGGATAGCACGCGCAGTGAGGCCAGCACCGAGCCCGGCGCCTCGGTGCTCAGAGTGCACCTGGGCGTCCTCGCTTGCGCCGGTGTGCGTCTCCACCTGAGCGAGGGCGATCGGGCGCCCTCATCGAGCGCGGCGATCACGCGGACGTGAGCGAGCTCGGCCACCTCGCCGGGCCTGGCGGTGGGATGCGTCCGTCCCGGCGTGCTCGCGGAAGCCCTCGCGATGCCAGATGTCGCGGAGCTCGGGTACGACGTCGTAATCCACCTCCACGAGCTCGGCGCTGCCAGCCGGGACCGCGCGGGCGTCATGGAGCATGAAGACCAGCGGAGTCGCTATCCACTCCCCTGGGCGGTCAGCGACGCCCACGAAGCGGAGCAGGGTTTCCCGCCCGAACAGACATAGGGGCAATAACGCCCGTTTGCCGAGAACAACCGGTCCGCGCAGGCGGTCGTGCCCCACTCGGCACGACGTGCCGCCTGGTACGGACGGGCAGCAATGCGAGCGATGCTCTCGCGCCCGCCGGCGGAGGACCGTGTGGCGCGATGCGTGGCGGGTGCGGCTATCGGCGGACCAGCGCGAACGCCGGCCGGCCGTTGAGGGCTGCCAGGCGGGCGCGGCGGAGGTCGACCTTGCCCATGCGCCCGGTCTGGAGAATGACGTTCCATGGGCCGGCAGGAGAGCCGCCGCCCACCCGTTCGCACTGGACCTGCCTGCCGGGGAGCAGGAGGTCGTTGGCGCGGCATTCGGCCGTCTTGCGGTTCCCCTGCACGAGCACGCGGGGCGCGTACAGCGTCGGGCTGGCCGGAGCGGCCAGACCCGCCGCAGTGCCAACCTGCAGGATGAGCTGGCAGGAGGCGTCCTGCTGGGCCGAGTCGCGGTCGCCCGGAAAGCCGTAGGCCGGCGAGTCGGTCATCCACGCCTCGTACGGCATCTGCGGCCCGTATAGCGCACACAGCTTGTAGGACTCCGCGAACCACTCTCCCGCGCTGGCGTGGTCGTCGGCAAACGGCGTCCACCAGGCGCTGGCACCGCCGTAGAGCCCCCAGATGGCCATGAACTGAGCGCGGAACGAATCCTGCATCTCGCTGGCGTCGAACACGTGCCCGAGCTCGTGCATCTCGTACTGATGCGCCAAGTACGGGCCGTTGCCGGAGTCAACCGCCACGAGCGGCACCGGCCACTGCGACCAACTGGTGCAGCCGACGGCCCCCGCGATGGTGCCGCAGGTGAGCTGCGCGGCCGAGAACATGAGCTGCACCACGCCCGGGTAGGTGGGGGCGTAGCTGTCGTCCACCCACTGCTGGAAGGGGTAGACGCTCGGCGAGCCGAACGTGCTGCCGCCGACGAGGTCGAGCTGAGCCGCACGGGCGGGCACTGACGCTGCCAGAAGCGCTGTCAGCGTCAGCGCGACAGCCAGAAGGGGAAGAACAAAGCGCTGGGTCATGAGGAGTCGCCCGCTCGCCACGCGAGCTGCCCGCTCGAACATCGTCAGCCCGCGGACCGGCGCGACCCGGTTTACGCTCTCTCTGGACGGATTCATCAGCGTCTGGCGCCGACCGGGCAGCAGGAGCCGACGGAGACGGCGATCTTGTGGTCCGACTGGCGCGACGCTTGGCATGGTCGCGCTTGTGATCGTGCCCTCCCGGCTCAAGTCAAGATGAGCAACGATCGGGCCCTCGGGACCGACGTTCGCGTCCACGGCCAAGTCTCGGTGCGGGTACCGAACGCACACGGTGGGGTGTCAGGCCCGGGCCGGTGGTCCGTTCGCCCGGCCGACCCCGGGTCATCGTCGACCAGCCTGCTTCGATCTTGCTCGGGTCAGCGGTGACGGACAACCGCGCTGACGCCGAAGAAGGTGTCCGTGAGACGAACGGTGGCCGTGCGATCGTCCACTATGTCGCCGTCTCTCGTGGTCAAGGCGATGGAGGTGGTGTAACGGGGTCCGCGGAAAGCGGCGGAAAGTCCGGGGTCTGAGAGGACGCCGGCCACCGTGAAGGAAATCGCGTGCTGGCACCTTCCGGGCGTTTTGCGCGCCGGTGGTCGAGGATGTGTTTTTTGGTGCGTGAACCGGGAAGGCGTGCGGTACCAGTTCTTTGGGATCGGCACGCGAGGAGAGGAACCATGCAGGCGTTGCGACCAAGTGGTCGGACCATATATTTCTTCGGGGCGTTGGGGGGCGTTCTGTTTGGCTATGACACCGGCGTGATCTCGGGGGCGCTGTTGTTCATTCCAAACGACTTCAAGCTGTCACCGTTCCTGCAGGGCGCGATCGTCGCGGGCCTGCTGCTCGGCGCGATGATCGGAGCTGCGTTCGCGGGCCGGCTATCGGATCGGCTGGGGCGTAGGCGACTGATCATCATCGCCGCGGTGGTGTTCATCGCCGGGGCTATGGTGTGCGCGTTCGCGCCGAGCGTCGCGGTGCTCGTCGCCGGGCGAGTCATTCTGGGCCTGGCCGTGGGGTCGGCGGCGCCGACGCTGACGCGGGCACTGGGCTGCGTGGGCTGGCCGATCGAGTGGAGGCGCTCGGGGGGTGGCTTGAAGTCGATAGTCCGCCCGGCGGCGGCACCATCCTGCGGGCCGCGATTCCGTGTCGCCCGCCGCGCGAGGAGGCGCTGGACGCTGGCCAACGGTCGACCGTCCGAGCGGCAGGTGATGTCTTCGCGGCGGTCAAGGGCCGCGTGGTCGAGCGGAGCGGTGGCGGCGAGATCCCGCTGCGCGTAGTCGTGGCGGAGGACGCGCTTCTCGTGCGGGCGGGAGTGGTCCGCGTGCTGGAGGATGCAAGCTTCGAGGTCGTCGGTCAGGCGGGTGACGCCGAGGGGCTCATCCGCGAGGTCCGAGCGCGTCGGCCGGATGTGGCGGTGACCGATATCCGGATGCTGCCGACGTACACCGACGAGGGGCTGCAGGCGGCCCGGCTGATCCGCGCTGAGCTACCGGGAACCGGAGTGCTGCTGCTCTCACAATATGCGGAAGAGACCTATGCGCTTGAGCTGCTGGGCGATGGACCGGCCGGCGTCGGCTATCTGCTCAAGGACCGGGTCTCCGAGCCGCACGCATTTGTCGACGCGGTCCGGCAGGTTGGCCGCGGAGGATCGGTAATCGATCCAGAGGTGGCGGCCGCTATCAGCGCCCGGCCCTCAGACGCGCCCGCTTGATCATCTGCCGTCGCGCGAGTGCACGCTCATGTCCGGCTTCGGCGAACGGGCCCGAACGCCGAGATCGCCCGAGGGCCGGCGCTTGACCGAGCCTCGTCTTGGAGCACGTTGAGCGCGCTCCTCGACCCGCAGCGCCGCTCGGGGATGAGGGCGAACGCCCGATGCTCGCCACCACGGGTCCGCTGGCCACCACCGTCGTGCTCAGCGTTATGACCTCGAGCGCAGAGCCCGCCGATTGTCGCGCTGGGCGACCACGCGAGCGCCTCTCCTCGGACGCGCGAGAGGTCCGCCGGGGACGATTTCCACAACTAACAGCGGAGGGCGACCACAGTCGTGCCGCCCTGACTGCGCAAGCGGCAGTCGGGGCCGACCGCGACCAGCCCGACCGGGACTGAGGCATAGTCGGCACAGCCGCCCAGTTGATCCACGCTCTCGCTTGGGACGAGGCGCTAGAGCCATCAAGGACGATTCTGGTGACGCATCCGCAGGAGCGAGCCGCAGCGTCGCGTCCGAGCACGAGGCAGTACCCGAGCTCGATCTGCGACTACCGCATTTTCCTGAGCCAGCAGCAACTGGCAGACACCGGACGGCGCCTCTGCGGAGTTGTCCTCCTCGTCCAAACGGGAAGAGATTTTGACCACGCACGACGCTGCTCCTCAGCCTGCGATTGCAGTAGTGGCGCCGTCGGGATGCATGGCGTACTTCAGCATTCGGTAGAAGCGACACGGTCGATCGAGAGTCCTGCTGATCGTCCAATGCGACAATGCGAACACCGGCGAGCCGCGTTCTCGCAATCCCTGGCGATCCATCAGCGTTCGCCTCTCGGCGGCTGGCACCTCCTGCTGGCCGGGAGCAGCTGTGACTTCTTGACTGCTACGTCGGCGGCGAATCAGAAGCCTCGCGGTCAGCTGGCGTCCGGATCGGGAGGCTTCGGGCGGAGGAGGCGGGCGGCGGGGTCGGGAATTGGGTCGATCGTGATCGTCGTGGGGTCCAGGTCGTGAGCACCGATTGTGATCATGAGATCCTCGTGGCGGCGGACAGCGACCCAGTGACCCGTGGGAGCGGTCAATGTCAGGAAGGTTTGGGGGGTGCCATCGATACCGATCAGCCGTTCAGAGCGCGCGGCGGCAAGGACCTTGGCACGGGACGTGCGATCGCGGGCCGCCAGCCACAGCGTGATCGCGGCGTGCGAGGCGTCCGGCCACGACGAATCGCCATCCCTGTTCTGAAGCCAGGTGTACAGCGCCGTAGCGACGGCCAGCGTCAGCGTCGGTCGGAGTGTCGCTCCTCTATCTCCTTGCAGAAGCGATCGGTTTCGCGGCCCGGAGGGTCGACCAGAGCCTGCTCGGCGCCCGAATCGCGGTAACCATCAGTCGCGCTCGCTGCCGCTCCATCCGCACTGGGTGCATGTCGGCGTGCGGTGTCATCGGCGATCAGGATTCGATCTCCTCGATCACCTCGTAGGAGCCGTCGAGCAGCACGTCCTGAACGTGCGGGCCGATCCGGTCGACCTGCGCGCCGCGCCCCATTTGCTGTTGGGCTTGACGCAGCTGATCTGGGGTGCCGTCGAACAGCCCGAACGAGATCACGACGTCCGGGTCGGCGACGTCGCGGCAGTGATAGATGCGCCGCCAGCCCGCTCGTTGGGCAGCCTCGATGTCGCCGGGCTGCCAGGCGGACCGGAACGAGTCGTAGCTACCCGGTTTCAGCCGCCGGGCGGTGAGCGTGCAGATCATGGCTGACCTCCGTCAATGGTCGTGGATGGGGTCGCGAGGGTCGGCGCGATCCTAGCTCCGGTCCCGGGCGTAGAGGTGGAAGCGCGCGTGCGGCATGCGGGTTTTCCAACAGCTCAAGCTCACGCCGCGCGACCGGTCCGATCATCAGCGCCGCTTCACGAACGGCCCGGCGCCACGCAGACCGTCGTACCGGCCTCTGGCTGCCGCTTCGCCTCGGTCGGCGGCTGAAGCAGAAACCGGCGACTCATGTCTGCATAGGCTACAAAGGGGGTGCGCGGATCGGATGCACGCGCGGGATCGAGGTGCCTCCTTTCCGCGCGTGTGCAGGATGCTCGTGGTCAGGAGGGAGGTGCTGGTCATGTGAGAACAGCAGGAATGTGCTGCGGGGAGGACCTACCGAGCCGTCGCCGCTGGGCGTTGCTGCAGCGCGTACGCGATGGCTTGTTCAGTACTCATCCGGCGTCCTTCGTGCCAGGCGTGTTCGGCTTCGCGGGGTCCGAGGGCTTGCTCGGCTTCGGCTCGGACTGCCTCGCCGCGGCGTTTGAGCCATGGCGGGGGTACGCCGCCGCCGCTCTCGCGCACCGACGCGCATGCCCCGACGAGTCGAGCGGCTCGGCGAGGGTCGCGCTTTAGCGAGAGCCTGGCAAGCCCTTCGATGGCGGTTCCGCGAACGGGCCCGAGTGCCGGCGTGGCGACCACGTGGGTGAGGTGTGCGGTCGCGAGTTCGTGGTTGCCGAGCGTGATCTCGGCCCATCCGAGGAAGACTCTGGCGAAGCCCTCGCCCCACTCGTCTTCGAGTTGTTGGGCGGTCGCGACCGCGCGGCGTAGCGCGTCCTGACCTGCGGTCATGGTCTCCGGTTGCTGGGTCAGTGACCCGCCCAGGAACACCAGCGACCGGCCGATCCCGACGCGGTCGCCGACCTGTTTGTGCATCTCGACGGCCCGGCGGGCCGCGTCGGGTTTCGGCGGATCGCCGTTGAGCTCGAGAAATCCGAGCCAGAACCACGCCCATGCCTCGCCGCGGCGGTCGAGCTGCTCGTTCGCGAGGGCGAGACTCTCGTCGATTACCCGGTGGGCGGTTTGATGATCCTGTTGCAGGATCGCCAGCCCGGCGGAACTGTTGAGGGCGCGGACGCGGCCTTGCGCACGTTCGGGCGCGATCGAGAGCGCCTCTGCGAGCCAGTGTCGCCCTTCGGTGATGTTTCCCGCGAGCCAGAGCGGCTCGACCGCGCTGGCGAACCGCAGCATCCCGCCCGGGTCCGCCCGGCGCGCAAAGCTCAGCCCGGCACGGATGTTGTCCTGGTGGGCGAGGGTCGTCTCGAGCTCGGTGTTCAGGCCGGTGCTCTCGCGCCGCTCGTGGGCATCCTCGGCGAGTTTGAGAAAGTGGTCGAAGTGGCGTCGCCCGAGCGTCTCGCGCTCACCGGCGGCTCGCAGCTGCTCGGCGGCGTAGGCGCGCAGCGTCTCGAGCATGCCGTAGCGGGTGGCCCCGGTGAGGTTTGGGTCGGCGGCGATGAGCGATTTCAGCACCAGCTCGCCGAGCACATCGAACACGTCCTCGGCGGGGAGCGCGTCGTCGGCGCAGACCTGTTCGGCGTCGGTGAGCGTCCATCCGCCGGCGAACATCGATAGCCGCCGGAAGAGGACGCGTTCGCGTTCGCTCAGCAGGTCGTGCTCCAGTCGATCGTCGCTTGAAGCGTCTGGTGGCGGGGCAGGGCGTCGCGTGTCCCGCCGATCAAGAGCCTGAACCGGTCGTCGAGGCGCCGGACGATGTCCTCCGGGTTCAGAGCGCGGGTCCGCGCTGCGGCCACCTCGATCGCCAGCGGGATTCCGTCGAGCCGCCGGCAGATCTGGGCGACCGGTCCGGCGGTGGCGGAAGAGAGCGCGAAGCCAGGCCTGACCGCACGCGCCCGCTCGAGGAACAGCCGGACAGCCGAGCATGCACCGACCTCCTCGAGCGACATCACGGCTGCGTCGTCGGGAAGCTCGAGTCCGGGGACGTGCCAGGCGACCTCGCTGGCGATCGCGAGCGGCTGGCGGCTGGTGGCCAGGATTCGCACCCGTTCGCAGCTGCTCAGCAGGTCGTGGGCCAGCTCGGCGCACGCCTCGATCACGTGCTCGCAGTTGTCGAGCACGATCAGCAGATGCGAGTCGCGAAGCGAGCGCGTCAGCGCCTGGGCTAGCGTCCCGGCCTGTGCCCGGATCCCCGTCGAGGCGGCCACCGCGCTAGCCACGAGTGTCGGCTCGGACAGTGGCGCAAGCTCGACCAGCCACACGCCGTCGGGGTAATGCTCGACCGCCTGCCGGGCGGCTCGCAGAGCCAGCCGTGTCTTTCCGGAGCCACCGGCGCCGGTCAGCGTTATCAGGCGCTGGTGCTCGAGCAGGGTGCAGATCTCGTCGAGCTCCTGCTCGCCGCCGATGAACGACGTCAGCTCGATCGGCAGGTTGTGACGCGGTCGCGTGGCCGCGGCGGCCTTTCCCGCGGCCGCGGCCGTCTTTCCCTTCGTCATCTCAAGCTTCGGGTCTTGTTCGAGGATCTGCTGAAGGAGCTGGCGGAGAGCGGGGCCCGGCTCCATGCCCAGCTCTTCGACGAGCGCGCTTCGCGTCGACTGGAACAACCCGCTCGCTTGTGCCTGGCGGCCGCACCGGTACAGCGCGAGCATCAGCAGCCACACGAGTCGTTCGCGCAGGGGATGTTCGCCGGCTAGGCGCTCGAGCTCGGCGATAACGCCGGCGTGGTTGCCGAGCGCGAGCTCGCATTCCAGGCAATCCTCGAGCGCCCCCAGCCGCATGTCCTCCAAGCGGGCCGCGTCAGCGCGGGCAAACGGCTCAAACACGAAGTCGGCGAGCGCCGGCCCGCGCCACAGCCCAAGCGCGTCGCGAAAGCGGCTCACCGCGACCTGCGGTTGTGCGGGCATCGCCGCGCGCGCGTCGTCGACGAGGCGCTCGAACCGGACCACATCGAACACTTGGCCGCTAAGTCGTAGGAGATATCCCGGAGCTCGCGTGATCAGAAGCCGGTTGGCGCCGGAGGTCCCGCGGTGTCGCTCGAGCGCGCGGCGCAAAGCGCTGACGTGGGCCTGGAGCGCGTTGGCGGCGCTCGCCGGCGGCCGCTCGCCCCACAGCGCGTCGATCAGCGCGTCGGTCGAAACGACCTGGTCGGCGTGCAGGAGCAGGAGCGCCAACAAAGCTCGTGGTTTCGCACCGCCAACCGGCAGTGGCTGTCCGCCACGCCACACCTCGAGCGGACCCAGAAGGCGAAACTCGATCGCTGACTCGACCACCCCGGTCCCCAGGGCAAAGCGTACCGGCTGAACGAAGGCTGAACGCGACCCAGCGGCGGTTTCAGCCGACCTTCAGCGAGCCATCAGCGACCCCGCGCACGATCACCGTCGTTCCCGATCTGGCTGAAGGAGGCCACGATGTCGAGTCACAACGATATGCCGGTGCTGATCGTCGGCGCCGGTCCAACCGGTGTGTTACTTGCCATCGAATTGGCTCGCCGCGGCGTTGAGGTACGCGTGCTCGATAAGCAGCCCGGACGCTCGCCTCAGTCGCGCGCGATCGGGATCCACGCCAGAACGCTCGAGATCTTTCACCAGCTCGGCGTCGTCGACGAGTTCCTCGAGCTGGGGCACCGCGTGGACGCGGTCTCGTTTCACACCAGGACCGGCCGGCGCGTCCGCGCTCGATTCGGACTCGCCGACTCTCCGTACCCGTTCCTACTGACCCTGAGCCAGGCCGAAACGCAGCGGATCCTCGAACACAAGCTCGCCAGCCTCGGAGTGTCGATCGAGCGGTCACGCGAGGTCATCGCAATCGAGCAGGACGCCACCGGCATCACGCTCCTCGTGCAACACCCCGGCGAGCCGCAGGAACGAACGATTTCGGCGGCGTGGGTCGTTGGCTGCGACGGCGCGCACAGCATCGTGCGACGCAGCCTCGGCGTGCCCTTCGAGGGCGATGACTACTCACAGGACTGGCTCATGGCCGAGGTCAGCATCGAACCGCCGCTTCAGCGAGACCACTTCCACGTGTTCGCCTACACCCCGTCGGTGCTGGCCGCCTTTCCCCTGCCTGCCGAACGCTGGCGCGTATTCGTGCCGCAGGTCGCAGGCCGCGGCGTCGCCGAACGCCAGGCACCCACGATCGCGGAAATCGAGCGACTGGTGACCGACCGCGCTCCGATCGGCATCCGGATCGCTGACCCAACACTGCTGGCGTCGTTCCGCTGTTACCGCCGCCACACCAAGATCATGCGATCCGGCCGGATCCTAGTCGCCGGCGATGCCGCACACATCCACAGCCCCGCCGGCGGCCAAGGCATGAACACCGGCATACACGACGCATTCAACCTCGGCTGGAAACTCGCCCTGGTCGCACAGGATAAGAGCCGCTCCGACCTGCTCGACACCTATCAAGCCGAACGCGTACCGATCGCCGAAAGCGTGCTCGCGCTCACGCACACCCTCGTGCGGACGTTCACCATGCCCTCACCACGCAAGCGGTGGCTGCGCGACCGCCTGCTCCCGGCGGCGGTGGCCCTCCCCGGCGCCGAGCGGCGCTACATCAACCGCCTGGCTCAGATCTCCCACCACTACAAGGACAGTCCGCTCAGCTCTCCCCCCCGGCGGCTACGACCACCCCGGGTCGCCCCTGGAGAGCGCCTCCCCGACGTCACTGGCCTCGAACGCGACGGCACGCCACTACGGCCGCTCGATCTCCTCAGCGGCGGCGGTCACACGGTGCTGATCATGACCGGCCGCGGCGCGCCCCGCGCTGCCGCACGCGAGGCGGCCGCGAGGCTCGCACGATGGGACGGCATCGTACGCACCGTGACGATCAACCGCGACACAGACCAGCCCGGCACCGCCGCGGTAACGGACCCAGACCTTCGCGCCCACCATCGATACGGCGCTCGAAACGGCCGGCTCGTGCTCGTGCGTCCCGACGGATACCTCGCCCGTCAGGCGTCGCTCGACCGCCCGGACATCCTCGAGTCCTATCTCGAACGGTTCGCCGAGGCGCCCGTCCACCGCGTCATTCGCGCGACGGGCCGAACCGAGCAGCCACCGCCAGCCGCGAGGCACGGACGGCCAGAACCGAGCGAGAACACCGCCGCGGCAAGAACCGAGCGAACGATAAGCATCAGCGAACCGTGGGACGCAAGATGACCGACCCGAGCTGACGCCCCAGCCGCCGCGACGCCGGCCACGTAATCGGAGCACCAGCCGACCGTCGCGTTCGCGCTGACTGCCACCGAGGATTCGGACTCGAGCTTGGCCGCCTATCGCTTGCCGCCAGCCCGTCCGGCGTGATCGAGGGACCGGCAGGATGAGATCACCGACTCCCAGGCGCAAGCTCGGGAATCGTGCGGCGGACGGCGCCGTAATGGTCGAAAGTGACGCACGTTCTACGGTAATGTGCTCTCGCCTTCCACTCCTCCCGGAGAACTAACGCTGACCGTGCATGGCAACCGACGCGCGCGTGTCACACCACGGTAGTCGCGGATGTTCAGCTCGCGCCCGCGCCGGAGTCACTGGGACGGTATCGGCGGCCTTCGCTTCGGTTTTTGGACGCGGTTGCGGCTCGTGACTCGTCCTGCGGTCCCGAGACAGCGGGGGTGTCTTGGGCATTTGAGCGTGTTGGCACCGTGTGTCGGCGGACGCCCTGGTCGTATGTCGCTGAGGCGCTGCCGGCGTCCCGATCGGGGCGACCGCAACGGGTCCGCGAGGTAGGCAGGCAGTCGCGTCGAAGCGACGAGGGGTCGCGAACCGTCTGGCGCGCTGCGCCGTACTTACGGGTTAGGAAGCCAACCATCACCGCAGGCGCCCCGTCTCGCTGTTGGGCGGTGCGCATTTGCCACTCGCGGCGCCATCGCCGAGAACGAGCGACGCAGACGAGCTGCGCAGAAAGGACATCACCGAAATGACCACGACATCGATCGACGAAGCCAAGCTCGAGGCCTTCATGGGCCAGGCGGTAACGGACATGGGCGCCATCATAAGCGCGCCGCTGTTCGTGATCGGCGAAAAGCTCGGGCTGTACAAGGCGATGGCAGGCATGGGTCCGCTCACCTCGCAGCAGGTCGCGCAGCGCGCTGGCGCGGCCGAGCGCTATGTGCGGGAATGGCTGCGCAACCAGGCCGCCGGCGGCTATGTCACCTACGACCCCGGCACCGACACCTATACCCTTCCCGACGAGCACGCGCTCGCGCTGGCGGACGAGGAGAGCCCGTTCTACATCCTCGGGGTCTACGACTCGATCGCCTCCCTGTACGCCGATGAGGACAAGATCCTCCAGGCGTTCCGCACCGGGGGCGGGATGGGCTGGCACGAGCACGACCACCGCCTGTTCCGGGGCACCGAGCGGTTCTTCAAGCCCGGCTACCGCGCCCACCTGGTCAGCGAGTGGGTCCCCGCGCTCGAGGGCGCCAACGAGAAACTCGAGCAGGGCGCCAAGGTCGCCGACGTCGGCTGTGGACACGGCGCCTCCACGATCATCATGGCCCAGGCCTATCCGAACTCCGAGTTCCACGGGTTCGATTACCACACCCCCTCGATCGAGCGCGCCCGCGAAGCCGCGGCGGAAGCTGGCGTAGCCGACCGGACCACATTCGAAATCGCGACGGCCAAGGAGTACCCGGGCACCGGCTACGACCTGGTGTGCGTCTTCGACTGCCTGCACGACATGGGCGACCCCGCGGGAGCGGCCGCGCACGTACTCCAAACGCTCTCGCCGACCGGCGCCTGGATGATCGTCGAGCCGTACGCCACCGACCGCGTCGAGGACAACCTCAACCCGGTCGGCCGCGTGTTCTACGGCGCCTCGACCGTCATCTGCACCCCGGCCTCGCTCGACCAGGAGATCGGCCTTGCGCTCGGAGCACAGGCAGGCGAATCGCGCCTGACCGAGGTGATCAAGCAGGGCGGCTTCACACGAGTCCGGCGTGCCACGCAGACGCCGTTCAACCTCGTACTGGAAGCACGGCCCTGATTCGAATCCAGCGAATCCCGCCCGCCGATTCGGGAGGAAAGGCAGCGCTCGTTCGTCACCATCGCTTCGTGTCGACGCCCGAGAGCCAGAACGGCGCCGCGTCCTCGTCCTGCTGAGCGATTCCAGGCGTATCATCCAAGCCGCCGCTCGCTTCTGCTTCCACGAAACACGAGCGACCCGTGCCGACACATTGGTCGCCGCAACACTTCTGGTTTGAGTCGAGGATCGGCCGAAGCAGCAGTCAAACCCGGCGACTGTTCGACTGGAGTGGCGCTGCTATAGCTGGCATGGCCTCGGTCTCCGAGGCGGGGGACGCCGACCGCGGCCGCAAGCGCACCGTCGTGATCCGCGCAAACCGGGCTACGCGGGTCGCCACCCAACTGATGCAGTGAGGAGGGGCGTTCGATCGTGGTGGAGAGTTCCGACCACACTTGACGACCATCCGGCGACTCCTAGAATCGCGGTATGCGCCGCCTGGGATACTCGGT
>Ga0187780_10000994_pt1 | contig 21222 bp, 19 predicted proteins | sample 1015_Q2_SP10_20__FD_132429 | JGI IMG/M metagenome (GOLD analysis project Ga0187780, IMG submission 132429) | Tropical peat soil microbial communities from peatlands in Department of Meta, Colombia - 1015_Q2_SP10_20_MG | ecosystem: Environmental > Terrestrial > Soil > Wetlands > Peat | place... | reverse complement strand
GCCAACTAAATAACCGGGCCAAAGTCCCGCTACTCCGTTGAAGGCCGTTGTTTTCGACGGGAGTGTCACCTGCAGGGACGTCCCTGCACCCAGCGCGGACGAGGGGGTGCTCATGTTAGTCAGAAGGGCGGGTATCTGTGGCACCGACCTCGCGATCGCGTCCGGAGACTACAAGGTGAACTCCCCGCTGATCCTCGGACACGAGATATTCGGAACCGCTTGGAAGGTGCCAGAGGGGAGGGCTGAACTCCAAGGGAGGAGGTGTGTGACGGAGATCAACATCGGGTGCGGAGAGTGCGAATTCTGCAGGGCGGGGGTGCGGTCTCACTGCGTGCGAGGGGAAGCCATCGGTATACACCGGAATGGAGGCTTCGCAGAATACCTTTCCACTCCGGTTGAGAACGTGCACGTGGTTCCCGACTCGATCGCAGACGACGAAGCCGTGTTCATCGAGCCACTCGCAGCCTGCATCCAGCTAACGAAGATGGGGAGGATTGAATCGAACTCCGCCTGTGCTGTCGTCGGGCCGGGGCGGATGGGTCTGCTCATAATCCAGCTCCTCCGGCAGGTCCGTCCCAGAACCCTCGTCGCAATCGGCCACCAGGGTGTCAAACTAGAGATGGCACGTCGCTTCGGCGCAGACGCCTTCGACGTAGAGGATGTCGATTCTGCCCTCAGGCTAAACGGCGGAGCAAAGTTCGACAACGTCGTAGAAGCCACAGGGAATCCCGATGGGCTTGATCTCGCACTGAGGCTCGTAAAACCCAGGGGCACGGTCCACCTCAAGAGCACACACGGAGTGCCTGTCAACCTTGATGCAACCAAGGTCGTAGTCGATGAGCTCAGAGTCCAGGGCTCAAGATGCGGACCCTTCGACGAGGCCATCGGGCTCCTTGAGGCCCGAGCGATCAGAGTAAAGGAACTGATAACAGACCGGTTCCGCCTTGAGAGATGCGAGGAAGCATTCAAGGCCGCGTCCTCGAGGTCTTCCATCAAGACCATCTTCGAACTTCAAGGCGCATAACACACTCGAACGCAGTGGTGGCGCACCGGGCCCCTGCGAGATTTTATAGCATTGCGAAGGGCCCAGGAGTGCTGAGATTGAGCGATATCGACAAGAGGCTGGCGACCGAAGGCAAGCTTCAGTACCATCTGAAGATGAAGCAGGGCGATGTGGGAAAGTATGTCCTCCTGCCGGGAGACAGGGCACGGGTTCCCATGATGTCCGCCTACCTTGAGGATGCCGAGGAAGTGGGGAACAACAGAGAATACGTTGCTCATACGGGGACTCACAGGGGAATCAGGGTCACTGTGATGAGTACGGGGATGGGGTGCCCAGCCGCAGCCGTGGCGGTGGAGGAGCTCGCCAACATCGGAGCCAAGGTTTTCATCCGAACAGGGAGCACGGGTGCTCTTCAGATGCCAATCGACGTGGGCGATCTGATCATCGCTAGCGGCGCGATCAAGAACGAAGGGACATCGAAGATGTACGAGCCGAACGAGTTCCCCGCGGTCCCCAGCTACAGGGTGCTCAACTCCCTCGTGGACGCCGCCGAGTCTCTGAAGGGGAAGCTTCGTTTCAACTACCACGTGGGGGTCGTGTCCTCTGACGACGCCTTCTATGCCGAAACTCCCGAGTTCATCGGAAGGATGACGGCCCTCGGCGCGCTCAGCCTTGACATGGAGACGTCAGCGATCTTCGTAGTATCGAGGGCGCGCGGCCTAGAGTCTGGGAGCATTCTTTCCGCCTCGGAGAACTTTGCGAAGAAGTCGATTGTGCCGGAGAAGGTCCCGGAAGCGTTGAAAGAAGGATGGCTGAAGGAGACTCAGGTCGCCCTGCGGGCCATCGAGACCCTCGAAGGCAGAAGCTCTGCCTAGGACTTCACATCAATCCGTCTACCGCTCTTGGCGTCGAACAGGAGCACGGTCTCGGGATGGAACCCTACCCTCGCCTGGTCCCCGATCTCGATGTCGGGCCGACCCGGGACCTGGATGGTCAGGGAGGTCTTGCCTACAGCTACAGTGACGTAGCTGATTGAACCAAGAAGGTCCACGTTAGACACCGACCCGCTCAGGCCAGGGCCGTCCTTGGAAACGGTGAGCTCCTCGGGCCTGACGCCCATGATCACTTCCGTCTCTGCCTCGAGCCCGGTCTTCCCCAAATCGACGGCTATGTCTTCGCTGTGGAACTCCCAATCCGCACCTTGCTTCCGCGCTACCCCGCGAACCAGGTTCATGCTCGGAGAGCCGACGAAGCCGGCGGTGAAAACATCGCTCGGCCTGGAGTAGAGCATGTACGGGTCGTCCACCTGTGTAATGGTCCCCTTGTTCAGCACGGCCATCCTGGTAGCAATTGTGGTCGCCTCGGCTTGGTCGTGGGTCACAAAGATCGTGGTTATCCCGACTTCCTTCTGAAGTCTCTTTAGGAAAGCCCTTGCCTCGACCCTAAGCTTGGCGTCGAGGTTGCTTAGGGGCTCGTCCAGCAGGAACACCGTGGGGTCCCTCACGAGCGCTCTGGCCAGGGCGACCCGCTGCTGCTCTCCGCCGCTGATCTGCTTCGGCTTCTTTTCAAGCAGTCCCTGAATGTGAAGCGTCTCCGCCACCTCCCTCACCTTGCGGTTGGTGTTCGCCTTCGTCATCCCCCTCACCTTCAGCGGGAGCGCTATGTTCTCGTAGACATTCATGTGAGGGTAGAGCGCGTAGTTCTGGAAGACCATCGCCACGTTCCTCTCCTTTGGCAGAAGGTCGTTCACCTTCTTGCCACCAATGTAGATCGAACCCGACGTGATCTCCTCGAGCCCCGCGATGAGCCTGAGAAGCGTGCTCTTCCCAGACCCGGATGGTCCGAGAAGGACGAAGTACTCCTTCGCGCTTATCTTCAGGCTGACGTTGTCGAGCACCACGTTCTTCCCATACTTCTTGGTGAGCCCCTCGACCACGATTTCAGACATGTTCTCTACCCCTTTACCGACCCCAGGGTAAGACCCCTAGCTAAATACCGTTGAGCAAAGATCCCCATTATCAGGGTGGGCAACATGGTGAAGACCCCGGCCGCCGCCAGCCCTCCCCAGGCGAAGCTTTTCTGGACTATGATGAAGCTGGTCAGGAAGAGCGGCACGGTCTGCGCACCCCCGGGGAAGGGGGTGAAGGTGATCACCAGGGCATAAAGCAGCTCATTCCAGCACGAGATGAAGCTGAGGATGACCGCGGCGATTATTCCGGGGGTGACCAGGCGAAGGCTCACGCGGTAGAAGATCTGATAGGGAGACAGGCCGTCGATCTGGGCTGCCTCCTCCACGCTCTTCGGGACGTCGTTGAAGAATCCCATAAGGAGCCAGGTGGAGAAGGGGGCAGAGAAGCTGATGTACACGAGAATGAGCCCCCACCACGTGTTCAGGAGGTTAATCTTCGCGTCAATGATGTAGAACGGCACCACAAAAACCGCCTCCGGGATCATTGTCATGAACAGGATGAGCCTAGCCAGCCAAACGCTCCTGATGAACCGGACGAGAGAGTAGGCCGCGGGGGCGGCGATGAGAAACGTGCTAACCACGGTGGCCACTGCGGCTATTATCGTGCTGTCGATCATCCACGGGATGCTCCCGACAGCGGTCTGGCTGACCGCCCTGAACACGTCAACGGAGACGTAGAAGTTGCTGAGAGTGATCTGGGAGGGGAAGAAGATCGGGGGGCGGGTGAAGACTTCGAAGTTTGTCTTCAGCGAGGTTATCACAGTCCAGTAGATCGGGAAGAGATAGACCAGGCAGATCAGGGTCAAAACAGCGATGAGAAGGAGGTTCCGTCCTTTCACTAGCCCTCTCCCCTCTTCAAGCCGAGGTAGACCTCCACGGAAGTGAACCTGAGCATTGCGAAAACGAAGGTTCCGATTATGGCCAGGAAGAGCAGCGCGATCGCTGCCGCATAGTGCGTTTCAAAGAACGAGAAGCCCACCACGTAGGTGTAGAAGCTGAGGATGTACGTGGCGAAGCCCGGCCCTCCATTTGTCAGGACGTAGATCAGATCGAAACCCTTCAGAACCCCGATCGAGTTGAGCAGGAACGCGACCACGATGGAAGGCCTGATCGCCGGGAGAGTAATGAACCTGAAGGTCTGGAACCGGGTAAGCCCGTCGACGGAGGCCGCCTCGTAGAGCTGCGGAGAAACCGTCTGGAGGCCCGCGTAGATTATCAGGAACACAAAGGGAGAGTACTCCCAAGTATTTGCCAGAATCAGCGACGGCATCGCGAGGCTCTGGCTCCCTAGCCAGTCCACCTTCCCGAGGCCGAGGGGGCTAAGGATGTAGTCGAGAGGTCCGTAGTTCGTGTTGAGTATGAGAATCCACATCAGCCCGATTACGACGGGAGAAACCATCAGAGGAAGGAAGATTATCGTCCTGAATATCGTCTTGAGCCTGCCCGTGTAAGCGTAGAGCAGGACGGCGACCATGAACCCCACGGAATACTCGAGGGCCACCGACCCCACAAAGTAATAGGCCGTGTTTGAGAGCGCGACGCTGAGTATCGGATCGGAAAGCATCGACTGGAAATTCCCAATAGTGAAGGCGCCCGAGTTGGACGTGAAGGCATTTTGAAGGAGGTTGAACAGCGGATAGACGAAGAAGGCAGCAAAGTAGACTACTATCGGGGACGCCAGGACCAGGCCAACCTTGAGGGTTTGCCCTCGCTGCACAATTCACAGTCGCCAGCGTGGCGAATTTAAACCAGATGTAGGTGCAGCGGCCAGCAAGAACCCCGCTGTTCTTCGAGGACACCGGCACAACATGCGGTCATGGCCCAGGAGACGGTCGGCCTAGCCTAGTGACCGGGTGCAGCACGTCTGGATTTTCGCAGAGAAAAAAGGGAGGTGCAGTTCTACTAGTATGCAGTCGCGCCCGCCGTAACGCACTCTTGGGTTATCTTGGCAGTAGCCTGAGCGACCGTCTCCTGGCCGCTCACGATGTTGGGGACTTCGCCCCTGAAGTAGGTTGAGACCTGTGGCCAGTAGGCAATGTTGGCCGGCCCTTGGACGCTATTCTGCAGGTTGCTTAGAAGCTCGTTCGCCAGAGATGTCGGAAGGATGTTGTGCTGAAGAGCATAGGTGAACCCTGTGTACCTGAATGGCAGGAGGCCGCTTACTGTGGTGTAGACCACAGACTCAGTCGGATTCGTGGCGAACTCCTCGAATGCCAGGGAGAGAGGAAGGTTCTGCGTGTACTTGTAGATTCCGAGGCCCACGCCACCGGTCTCAGAGATTCCGCCCGGCGTAGTTGGTGCGACCGCCCAGTCGTCCCACACCTGCGGTCCCGCGGTCTTGTTGTTGAGGAAGAGTATCGGGTAGGACCAGTAGACCATCATTGGCGCGTCACCCGCCTGGAAGGTTCCCGGAACGGTGGTGAACGTCGCGGTCAGCGGGTCTTCACTCGCCTTGATCAGCTGGACGAAGTCGGAGAGGGCGTTCTGGAACATGGGTGTGTTGGACAGTATCTTGCCGTCACTGGAGAACATGTCCCCGTAGGGGGCTGTCACCTTGCCGTAGGTCGACGTCGCGTTGGATGCGGTCCTCGGACCACCAAGCAGGGTGAGGAACGTCTGAATCATGTCGTCGTCACCCGGCCCTGTCATGAACTCCATGCCGTACTTGGCACCGTGGGCGCCGTTGAAGAAGTTGGCAATGTCAACGGTCTGCTGTAGCGTGAGTGTCTGCTTCCCTGGGTCAGGTAGCGCGTAACCGTACTGGGACTGGAATGCTGCCTGGTTGGCGGTGCTGTTGAAGAACGATGGTCGGTAGAAGAACAGCATGGCATCGCCGGTGTTCGGGATCGCGTACAGGTGGCCGCCGATCTGGAACGGGGCGATCATGCTCGGAAGGAAGTCCGAGTAGTTCCATGAGCTAGGGAAGTAGGTCGGGTTGTTCACGTAGGGCTTGAGGTCAAGCAGGTACTGTTGAATCGATCCAATGTATCCCACGTTGGGGAAGAACAGGACGTCGTACGACGACTGGTTGGCAGAGAACGCGGTCTGGTAGCTCTGAAGGGCATTGTCGAACGAGAGCTCCGCCACGGTAACTGTGGTCCCGGGGTTGGCAGCCATGAAATCAGATGCGATCTTCTTCAGGGCAGCGTCGTTGTACCCCGATTCCGCGGCAACCGTGATGTGCCCAGACAGCCCGGTGGTTGTCGACGATGATGTCGTCATGGTGTAGGCGAAGTAGATTCCGACACCTGCGACAACGATTATGACGATGATTAGAACTGCTAGAGTTGTTTTCGCTATGCCTCGCATATCCTTGCTAGGCATGCCACCGACCCCTGCTGGTTCGCTAATAAATGTGCTGGCAATGAAACGCATTACTAGCAGAAGAACCGACAAGTCGTCGGATTAGGAAGAACATCGAGCCGAGGTCTTCCCCGCATGCCCGCGCGGCTGCCCCCCGGAATCGAAGAAGGTGCCGAGGATCTCGTTCTTCGACCGCGTGTTGGGCACTTCGCATGCGAGAGAAGCTCGCGCCCTTTTCGATTCGACGACCGCCGAAGCCAATGACAAGCGTTATAACATGAGACCCCTATCGCAGTGGTGTTCCTTGTCCAAACCAACGGTCTGGATTAGGGAGGCCACAGGGGTTGTAAAGAACGTCAATCCCCTTACCATGTTTTGGGCGAACATGGGTGAAGTGGGATTTGGCGGGGGTTTTTTGTTCCTCAACATAATCTTCGCCTCGTTCATCAGCTCCATTCCGGGAGGGTCAAACCCCGAAGAGCTCATCCCCGCCGTGGGGGTGTTCACCATAGCGGTCGCCTTCGAAGCGTACCTCTTCTACTACATCACCCACAGCGTAGGGAGGACGAGCGGCGACTACGTGTGGCTGAGCAGGGTCATCAGCCCGACCTTCGCCGGTTTCCTGATGCTCGGCTTTGTCTTCACCGGGATTCCGTTCATAGCCGTCGATTTGTTTTTCCTGTTCTCCACAATGGCCCCCTCGTTCGCCACTCTTGGTCAGGTGACAAACAATAGCGGACTCTACTCGACAGCATCGGCGCTGAACTTCTACGGGGGAAGCTTCAATGCGCCTGAGGCGATCGCAATAGGACTCGCGATAATCGCGGTGATAACGGTCATAGACATAGTCAGGCCCTCGCTCGGGTTCAAGGTTCTTGCAGGGTTTGTGGCGATTGGCACCGCCGCCGCGCTCGTGATGGCGGCCGTCTTCCTCGCCGCCGGGCCCTCTGGAGTCCAGTCTTCGTTGAACTCTTACTTGGGCACCTACGGTCTCTATTACTTCAATGGCACGACATACGTTCCTGCTACCAACACCACTCAGCTGGCCACTTTACCGCTGCTCGGGGGCGGCGTCCCCTCGTTCACGTGGCTCGGGGTCTTTCTACTTCTTCCGTTCGTAGCAATCTACATGCCATGGATCAACAACGTGGCAGCATTCGGCGGCGAGCTGAAGAGCATAAAGAAGTCGGCCATGTATGCCACGTTCCTCGTCGTCCTCGTGAGCGGAGTCCTGCTCATGGTCTTCTCTCAGCTGTACATATCGTACGTCGGTGGGAGCGCCGTCACCTATGGCCTATCTCAGACTTCGTCGACGATGCTCAGCGTGGCCACCATGGTCTCAGGGAACAACGCTATCCTAGGGTGGTTCATGAACCTCGGGTTCTCGCTCTGGTTCCTCGCTTCCATCGCCCAGACCATCCTCGTGATATCCAGGTATCTCCTTGGAATGGGCTTTGACAGGTTCATCCCCACCTGGTTCGCGAAGGTGAGCGAAAGGTTCCACTCGCCGGTCAATGGACTGATCTTCCCGGCTGTCATCTCCGGTCTCATAACCATCTACATCATGTACAACTCGTTCCTTTCGGCGTTCACGACCACGGCGCTGGGGACAATCTACTTCGCCGGTATCGGTCTCACGGCCATGATCTTCGCATACAGGAAGAGGGCGGAACTGAAGGCGACCTCGTCGGCGCTTATTGCGTCTGGCATCGTGGTGCTCGCCTTCTTCGCCGTCCTGACGGTGGAGTTCTTCTACTATCCGTACTTTGGCGTCAGCATTGGTAACCTGGGGACCGCAATCTCAGAGGGGATGAGCTACTACAACCCCGCCGGAGTCGTGCAGATCTACGGCGGCCTCCCCTGGCTCGTCGTCATCTTCGGGTTCTGGATCGTGGGTGCTCTCTGGTATTCCATTAGGAAGAGATACCTCTCGAGAAAAGGCATCGACCTGTCCGCGACCTACAAAGAAATTCCGCCAGAGTAGGATCAGTAGCCGAAGACTCGGGCGCATCGAAGTCTTCTTAAGCCGTCCTCGCCCCGCACCAGGGAATTGAAGATTCTGGTGGCGGGGTTTCTCACCATCGACACCATCCAACTCCCGATGCGACAGATCACATCCGTGGGCGGCCCTCCTGCCTACGCTGGGCTCATCTGCTCGAGGTTGGGAAATGATGTCCTTCCACTGACCAAGGTGGGGAACGATTTTCCCGACGAGCAGGCAGTATGGCTAGCGAGGAATGGCGTAGTCCTTCGGGCAGCAGACAGGAGCCTGAACAAGCCGACGACCCGCTTTAGACTAGCGAAGGCCGGAGATGAGCGGAATCTTACCCTACTCAGCAGGTGCGAGGACCTTTCCTCTGGGCAGATTCCGCCGGACACCCGTTTCAACGCGTCCCTCGTAAGCCCGCTGGCCGGCGAGGTCTCCGCGTCCCTGCTGACCGAAATCTCGGCCCGTTCCGACTTTTCCTTTCTCGATCCACAGGGGTTTGTGCGAGCATTCGACCGCGATGGCAGGGTCTCGGTCGCCCCCCTGAAGGACAGAAGCATACTCTCCAAGGTCGACGCGATCAAGATGGACAGGACGGAGGCGGAAATGCTGACGGGCAAGGGCGACCCCCGGCAGGCGCTGGGGAAGCTGGCATCTATCGGACTTCGAAGGGCCATCGTGACTCACGGAAGCGACGTCTGCCATGTTCTGGACGGCACGCGGATTTACCAGGTGGGAGTCCCCAGCAGTCCGGTTGTCGACACGACCGGGGCAGGGGACATTCTCAGCGGGGCAACCATGTCCTGGTATCTGAAGTCGCGGGATTTCCTGAGGAGCGCCTGCTTCGGAATCGCGGCGTCCTCGCTATCCCTTCACATGATAGCGCTGGCGAAGATAGACCTCCCGATGAGCGTTGACGAAAGCGCCATGAGGCTCTTTGCAATGGCTACGCCCGTGGCATCGGTCTGAGGCCCTAGTAGGACTTCCCGAAATTAACGATCGAAATCGCTTGAGTCCCGCATGCGGCGCACCCCGTCCTGGGTTCCTTCTGGTCCAGCGGTATGTTCAGGATCTTCCCGCCAGTTGCCTCCTTCATCTTTGCCTCGCAATCCGCCTTCCCGCACCAGGGGACTCGCACGATGCCTCCGTGCGTAGTTAGCACCTTCTTCAGCTCCTGAAGCGTCGCTGCCTCGTGGGTGTTCTCCCTTAGCGCTTTCGTCGCCTTCTCGAAGAGACTCGCATGTATTGCCTCAAGCTCAGCTGCCACCTCCTTCGGAAGCTCAGCCAGCTTGACCGCCCTCTTCCCGCCGGTGTCGCGCCTGACGAGGATAGCCTGCTTTTCCTTCATGTCCCTGGGTCCGAACTCGATCCTCAGCGGCACCCCCTTCAGTTCCCATTCGTTGAACTTGCGCCCAGGCGTCAGGTGATCCCTGTCGTCCAAGAACACCCTGAAGTGCCCTTTCAGCTTCTCCGTCAACTTCCTCGACTCGGCAAGGACCGTTTCCTTGGTCTCGTCGTTCACGATGGGGACAAACACCACCTGGATTGCTGAGAGTCTCGGAGGGATGATGGCGCCCTTGTCGTCGCTGTGAACGGCCAGCATCACGCCGATCTCCCTCGTGCTGATCGCCCACGTGTTCTGCCAGGCGAACTGCTTGTCCCCGTTCTGGTCGACAAAGGAAATGTCAAAGGCCCTGGAGAAGTTCTGGCCGTCAGAGTGCCAGTCGGGTCCCTGAATCGCTTTCCCGTCCGGCAGCAGGTGTTCGACGCTGTACGTGGCTTCGGCCCCGGCAAATGTTTCAGATTTGGACTTGCGTCCCATGTACCCAGGAAGTGCCATGAACTCCTCTGTTGCCTTGCGGTAGATGCCCATGATTTCCTCCCGCTCCGCGTCTGCCTCCGCCCTGGTGGCGAACAGGGTGTGCCCCTCGTTCCAGAGGAACTCTCTGGAGCGAAGGAAGGGGGTCGGGTGCCTGAACTCCCACCGGACGACGTTGTTCCACTGGTTAAGCCTTAGGGGGAGGTCCCGCCAGGACCTAATCCATTTCGAGACGACCTCGTACATGAGTGTCTCCGACGTCGGGCGGATGGCCAGCTTCTCTTCGAGCTCGGAGCCTCCGGCCTGCGTGACCCATGCGACCTCCGGAGCAAACCCTTGGACGTGCTCCGCCTCCTTCTTCAGGAGCCTCTCGGGGATGAATATGGGGAAGTAGCTGTTCGTAATCCCAACTTTCTTGAATTCATCGTCCGTTGCCCTCTGAATGTTCTCCCAGATGGCGTACCCCGATGGCCTGAAGACCATGCACCCGGACACGGGGCTGTAGTCTGCAAGCTCCGCCTTCAGGATGACCTGGGTGTACCATTCGTCGAAGTTCTCGCCTTTCTTGGCGGTGATCCCTTCCTGGCTGGGCTTGGACATGAAGAGTCGGGGACTCCTTGGAGCGCTCTTAATGAACGTGCCCCTGCGTGAGACGCTTTCCTACCAGATTGAGCCGAGGAGGATGATGAACAGCCCCAGCAAAATAAATATTACCGCAGACCCGATTTGGAGCCTCCTCGGCGTCAGCAGCCTGCCCAGCCTGGTGCCGAGGGCTGCTTCAACTGCTGCGGCCGAGTACAATCCCACGCAAACGGATGAAAACACGAAGATGGGGGACGCGTATTGGGCCACCAGCACGACGGTCAACACCTCCGTGGCGTCCCCTGCGAGGTCCAGCAGGGCAAGGGAAGCGACCAAAGCAAGGAATACCTTCCACGGGCTATCCGAGTGGGCGATGCGTGACTCCTGGGCTTCGACCTCCTTCTCTCCCACCAGCCCCTTCGCCTCCCAGAGGCCGTAGCCCAGCATCACCGCCCCGCCGGCGAGCCTCACCCAGTAGACAGGCACGATGGTGACTATCAGTGAGCCTGCAGCGACTATGATCGTCGTCGTGATCGTGAAAGCAGTAGCTCCCGCCAAGAAAGCGAGACGAGCCCTCACCCTGGTAGCTACCGCGAGAAGCAGAAGCGCGTCCTTGTCGGTGAGCTCGGCAACGAATATGGTCGCGGCGATGGTCGCGAACGAGGCAATGGAGAGGTCAACCATGTGGCAACCAGCCGTCTCACCGGCCAGTGTGGTTTATTCCTGCTTCGGAGGCGGGGCCTTCTTCTCGGGAACTAGGTAAAGCGCCATCCCTATGACCAGGAGGACGAAAGCGATGCCAATCCCGACTACGATCTGCCGCTTGCCAACCTCGTACAGTGAAACCGGGACGAGGAGAAGAGCGACCGCGGCACCCGCCTGCCTCTTCGTTACACCCGGGAGCGTGAACCGGATGGTGATCAGATAGCTCAGCAGCACAAGGGTCGCCGGGAAGACCAGGCCGTACCTGCCGATGATGAAGTCAGTTGCGGCCCCCGTGATGTCCGTGAACCCGTTTGCGTACAAGGCAGCGATCAAGACTATCACGAGCGACGCCGCCGCGATGGACTGCAGCGTTCCGCCCAGGGAGGCGAGCACCGCGGGACGTCTCTTGGGCTCGGTCCCGTTGACCTCGACAATGATGCCCAGCATGACCGCGAGCGACGCCCCGATGAATAGTATCGGGTCCCTGGTAACGGTGAGGTAGACCGACGACGGGAGCGTAGCCGATATCCCGCCCTGCACCCAGAGGACGAGAGCATACGCGATCGGGACAACAATGGGGACGAGGTAAAGCAGGGTCGAGACGTCTTCGTAGCGTCCCCTAAGGCTCATTGATTCGCCTGCGCGACCTAACTGAGCTTAAAACCGTTACGATGAAGGCGGCGGCGAAGTCCTGCGGCCGAACGAGATGTAGGCTGTGTGCCCTATCATGATGTTGGAGGGCCTTGTCATCCCCACCCTCGCCTCAAGGTGCCTCAGCAGCAGCTCGATCGTCTCGATCCCGACGAAGCCTTCCTCCTTCATCCTTGCGACCAGCTTTTCAGCCTGGTTCGTAGTCGGAGTTATGACCGCCATGGGGGCGGCCGCCTTTAGGCTCGTTCTCATGCTTCTGATGACTTCCCAAGGGTCGCCTACGTCCAGTATGCCGGCGTCCATCTCGCGTTCCTCGAACCCGAGCTTGGCGTCGCCCACCTTGAATGTGACAAACTGCGAAAGGCCGAGCTTTTCGATGTTCTTCTTCGCAACGGCTTGGAACTCCGGGTTGAGGTCGTAGGTGTAGACCATTCCTGTTGGCTGGACGAGGTAAGCCATCAGTGCCGTGGTCGCCCCGCTCCCGGTTCCCGTCTCTACCACCTTGGATCCCGAGTGGATGCCCAGCTTGACGGAGATCAGCCCCAGGTCCTTCGGGTAGATCACCTGAGTCTTGCGGGCCAGCTTCATCAACATGTCCTCTATGGTCGGTTTCAGTATCGTAAGCTCGTCTCCCAGCGTCGTTGTGACCGTCACGCCGTACTCCTTCCCCACCAGGGCGGATACGTCGAGGATTCCCAGGTGCGTGTGAAGCTTGGGCGTGTCCCTGGGTCTTATCAGCCACCTTCTCCTCCTGTCACGGTAGACCAGCACGTAGGAGTCCTCCCCGATCAGGTCCATGGTCTCAGATCAGGCGCGCCACCAGTCGTACCTCAGAAACTCGATGGACTTCTTGTCCTTGTCTGAGATGGCAATTATGAACTGCTTCCTCACAGTCGTGGCCAGCCTTCCTGACCTCACCATGGAGGTGGCAGTCATCTTGGAATCGGGGGAGACCACCTGCACGATGTAGGGCGCGTGATCGATGCCAGGGCCGTGCTCGTACACGGCGAAGTCTGAACCGAACTTTATCCCTGGCGTCACGACAAAACCGTCCTCCCTGAGCTTCCTGTAGACCTGGAACTTGGCCTCGAAGTCAGGGTAGGAGGCTTCGCATATCTCGTGGAGCTGTTTGGGAGTGAGTTCCCTTCCCGTCTGATCCTCAGCATCGAGCAGCTTCTTCGTGGCGAGGTAGTACCCTTCCATCAGGTCGAGTATCAGTGGGGCATCAAATTCGAAGTCCTTGGGCTTGGGTATTCCGAGTGGCTTGCCGTAGTACCCTTCCTTGAACAGCCTCCTGGAAGAGTCTATGTCCCAGACGACGATCCTGTTCTCGAAGAGCCTGCCCTTCGCCCTCTGCCTCGGCATTTCTACATGCCCAGGGCCAGTATTGTGCTAGCGTCGGAGGCGTCCAGCATGGCGTCAGCGCAATCTTCAATCGCCTCAACAACTTCCTTGACTGTTATCAGCTCCTTCACATTTGTTGCGGTCTTCATCACGACAGCCACCAGTTCCCTGTAGTCGTTGTCGACCGACCTCTCGATCTGTTGCACTTGTATCGCCATCTGGATTGACTGATTGGGGTTGAGGGAGAGTGCACGGATGCTCTCGTTGAGCTTGGAGACGCCATCGATGAGCATGCCGAGCAGGGACACGATCGAGTCCCTGTACTTCTTGTTCTTCACCGAGGACTTCTGGAGCTGAGACATTCTGAACGCCACCCCGTTGATGTGTCCGAAGATGTCCTCCACCGCAAACGCAGCGCGCAGTAGATCCTCCCTGTTCACAAGGAGCGTGCCCACCTGGGACAGCTCCCGGATGAGCGCGGTCCTCAGGGTCAGCACATCCTCCTCCGCCCTCCTTACCCTTTCGAGTGCTGCCGACACCTGGTCTTTGTCTCCCTTGATCAGGCCGTTGAACTCCTCGAGCAGAACCCTGGTGGCGTCTAGGACACGCCTCATCTCGTCCTGTAGAACTACAACCGTCCGACGCCTTGCTTGGGTTTCCCCTTCTTGACCCGACACTGGAGACGCTCGCTCCGACCCTTGAAATCGTTTGGATTTAAAACCGAGGCAAGAATGGCGGTCGTTCTTGAAATAAACTCGACTTCTGCCGCCGGTCTTGCCACTTCTTTGCGTTTCCCACGGCGTACTTCCCTGGCACGGTTGCCTGGTTCCAGAAACCCACGGGGACCATCACGCAGGCTCAGACAGGCTTCGCAGCTGAGCCGCCACTCGAGATTTCAGAGAACAAGTTGGGGCGGTCAAGTTTCAAACACGTGAACTGCGAGAGGTGAGTGTTTCCCGAGATGGTCTCCGAAGCCTTGAGTGTCGAGGTTGAATTCTCCGCGCGTCCCCTATCTTGCCTCCCCCCGAGCTAATCGCGAAACCTGTCGGCCCATTCGAGGTCAGCGCGTTTGTACGATTAGGGATACGCCGTAAGTAATCTGGACTCAGCCTGCTTCGCCGAGAACTTGGCTCGGCGGCTTGGGTCTCACCGCGCTGAGTTCACGTTGGCTCTCGCCGTACTCGTCGTCGCCTCCTTTGCCTTGGCAGTCGTGGTGGCTGGCCCAACGACAGCAGCTTCTGGCGCGCCGGCCAATTCGTTGCTGCGCGACGACTTTACCCGCGACGTGAGTCTCAACACCAGCCTCTGGCAGGTCAATGGACCCGTCGGGTCAGTCTTCGGACCTCACGAGGTGGGGATCACCGTCATCCCGTTAGAACCCGCCTTCTCGTCAAGGGGGATGGAGATTGCTCAGGCCAATACAAGCGAGGTAGTGGGCACAATCCAGAGCGTCCAGAACTTCACGCCCCCATTCACCGTGACTGCTGTGGTAGAGGGAACCGTCTCGAATGGGCACACTTTCGGCTTCGCCATAACGTCAGCAAACGCCAGCTCAGGCGTCGACATGTGGGGCAACCTGAACCCCACGAATTGTAGCCATCTGGGAGACTGCAACGACACAGCGGTCTGTGGTATCCCGGCCAATTCTGCCATCCCGCCAAACCAGTGCTACTACGGCATCGACGGCAGGGCCGCGCAAAGCGGGGGGGCCTGGGGGAGCAAGACGAACCTGTACGCTGCGCCAAGTGTCAACGTTACCTATTCGCTGCAGATCTCGGTGGACGCTTCGGGGAGCGCTCTCTTCAGCGCTAGCCAGGGGGGGCAGCTCTTGGGTCAGGGCACCGCCCAGGTGGGAACAGGACCCTTCTACGTCATAATTGACCAAGGAGAAGGGGCACCGGTTGCTCATCCCGGGCCGAATCAGGCATACTGGATGTCTGTCGTCCTGACGTCAGGCGCGGCATCGTCCACGACCACCTCGACACTGCCCGGCCCATCGGCGGCTAGTATCCCGTGGTTCGTCTGGCTGATCATAATCATAGCAATGGGCGCCCTGTGCTTCTTCATCTTCCTGTGGTACCGCAGGCGGGGCTTCACGGTCAAAGTGCTGGACCTGCGAACGCGGTCACCAGTCGTTGAGGCGAGCGTCATGGCAAAAGGGCCAGAGAAGCTGCAGGGTGTTACCCGAAAGGACGGGATAGCAGACTTTGGGAGGGTGGACGAAGGCGAGTACACAGTCAGCATTACCGCTTCAGGATACGCTCCGTCAACTCCTGTGACAATCAAGGTGAAGAAGAAGACCGAATACACGGAGAGACTGGAACACATCCAGCCCGGAAACAACGTGATAGTGGGCGGGACCGCGCCTCCGCTTGAGCCGAGCCGCGAGTTCCTCACGCCGCCGAGCCCTGGGACGCAACAGACTCGGACCGGAGTCGCCAAACTCCCGGAAGAGGTCAAAGCTCCCGCCGTGACACGACCTGAGACTCCCCCTTCCGAGGGGGAGGGGCCCGAAGACCTGGAGGGCTGGGGCGGCGGTCGAATCGGACAGATTATCAAGACCTTCCAAAAGAAAGGTGCCATCAGCCCTGAAACAGCACTGACCGCGGAGGAGTTGGGCCTTTCAAGGCTGTTCGTGAGGATCATGAAACGACGGAGGGGCAAGACAAGGATCTTCGTCGAGATCAACGGAAGGTACTACCTCAACCAAGAGGCCCTCCCGGAATCGCGGTAGGCCCCTTCAGGGCACGGATTCGTTCGTTCCGCTGGAATTCCCTTCTGCTGTTGCCCGTGTCAAATAAGTCGCGGACCCGGAAATGCACTGCCGGGGCTTGTCCAACGTGATGCTAGCTGCTAATTCGGGACGCCGAGCTCGACGACGGCGGAGAGACTGCGAAACTGACACCCCTTGCATCGCCGTTTTGGCGGTATGAAAGATCGGAAGAACGCCCGGAATCTGGCTCGACCGGCAGCTATCGTTGTGACTCGTCGATGTTCTTCCGGATGTTGGCCAGGAGGCCCGTGAACTCCATTGGGAAGATGTACTTCGTCGACGGGGAGGCGCCCAGCGCCTTCAGAGTGTCGAGGTACTGGAGGGTCATCGTCTTGGAGTCGATTCCCTTCGCGGCTGAGAAGATCTGGTTCAGCGCACCAGCATAGCCTTCGGCCCTCAGAACGGCAGCCTGCTTGTCGCCCTCTGCCCGGAGGATGTTGGACTTCTTCTCCCCTTCCGCCACCAGGATCGAGGCCTCCCTCTTTCCGTCGGCCTCGGTGACCGTGGCCCTCCTGGTCCTTTCGGCTGACATCTGGCGGACCATCGCCTCCTGGACGTCCTGCGGCGGCCTGATCTCCCTGATCTCAACGTTCGTCACCTTGATGCCCCACCTCTCGGTGACCTCGTCCAGCTTGGTCCTGAGGACCTGATTGATCTGCTCCCTCTTTGCGAGCAGCTCGTCGAGCGGGATATCACCAACCACGGCCCTTAGGGTGGTCGTTGCAATGCCTATGGACGCGCCCTCGAAGTTCTGGACCTGGACGATGCTCTGGGTGGCTTCGATGACCTTGTAGTAAATCAGGAAATCGATGTCCGTCGGGGCATTGTCTTTCGTGATGCAGGTCTGGTGAGGAACCTCCAGGAAACGCTCCCTGAGGTCGACCTTGTTGACCCTATTGATGAGCGGGATGATGAAGACGACACCGGGGCCCCTGGCACCGATGAGCCTTCCCAGTCTGAACACCACAATTCTCTCGTACTCGCGGATTATCTTGATTGTGGCAGCGATTAGCCCGATAATTATGATAGCGACTATCCCGTAGATGACGTAGTTGATTATGTCGCCCGTGGTCTGCAGGACAACGGGGCCGAGGAGGCTCATGTTTCCACCTTCTCTACCGTCAGAGTCTGGCCAGTCACCCCTTTTACCCTTATCGAATCCCCTCGCTGGAGGTCCTGTGCGGAAGTCACGCTCCATTCCTCCGACGCGACCATGGCAACGCCCCTCGCACCAGCCTTCATGTCGGACTCCATCCTCCCCTCCTTTCCAATCAGGACCGAAGGCTCGTTCACCTTTGGCCTCCTCCGCAGTGCGTCCCGTATCGCCCTGAGGTAAATGCTCGCCACCACCACGGCGACCCCGAGCGCCACCAAGAGACCGTAGGTTATGTCAGGGATGCCGCTGAAGGTGCCTACCGGAGGAGCGCTCGTGCTTCCGGGGGGAGCTGCGGCAGCCGGTGGGAACTGGTAAATCAGGAGGAAGCCGACTATGAAAATCACCACCCCTACGGTGGCGCTGATGCCGTGTGCGGTCTTCACCTCGAGAAATATGAAAGCGGCCCCTATAATCATCAGTATCACGGCAAGCGGAGAGGCTCCGAACACCCCCAGGCCGAACAGGGCAGCCATGATTATTGCGACACCAACTACAGAGAGTATGATGGTCGGGTGGTAGATGTCAGCGAGGACCGCGAAGACGCCCAGAAGGAAGAGCAGGCTCGAGACATTGGGATTGCTGAGGACGGAAATGAGCGACGACCTGATCCCAGGCGTGTTGATTGGGGTGTTGGCCGGAACCCCGAGATAGGAGAGGGCTCCCTGGACCGTGGTCGAGTTGATGATGCCGTTGATGACGTTCTCCTTGAGCGCCAGGTCGTCGGGATAGGAGACCCCGTGTGTCACCATCAACTTGGTGGCAGTATCGTTCCTGCCGTTGGACTGGGTGATCGTCCCCATGTAAGAAGCGAAGGCGTTGATGTCCTTCGTCATCGTCGAGTTTTCCTCTCCAGTCGGGATCCCCGAAACGATGGGGGTGGCGGAACCGATGGTAGTGCCAGGCTCCATGTAAATGCCATTGGAGGCCTCGGCAATGTACGACCCAGCCGAGAAGGCGTAGGACCCCTGCGGAGCGACCACCGTCGAGAAGTTGCCGCCCCACTGCTGGTAACCTGCAATCGAGGAAATCATTGACTCCATGCTGGCGCCATCTCCTCCGTTCGTGACCAGAACAAAGACGATGTGTCCGGCGCAGAGGGACTCCGCACTGTTCACGGTCGAGCTCATGAAGTCGGCAGTGCCTGGGTCGATGTCAGCGCTGAGCGAAGCGACGTAGTACGTACTCTTGCTGGCACAGCCCTGAGTCTGAGCGTGGGCTGGGGCGAATTGGAGTGCGAAGGCAATGAGGAGTGCAGCGGCCAGGAGCAGTCTGAGTCTCTTCAAGCCTCGGCCATGGCGAGACGGCTCTCTCATAAAGAGTATCCCGGGTATCGAATGCGCATCTGACGTGTCACACTTACATAGTGATTAATCAGACCATCGACTGGTCGGGATGGTGAAGCCCAGGGTCACCGTAATGGACCACCCGATGGTCATGGAGCAGCTCTCCCTCGTGCGGGACAAGCGCACCTCCCAGGTCGCTTTCAGGAAGGCAATCTACAGGCTTGGCAGATTCATGGCATACGAGTTCCTCAGTACCATGGAAACTCAGGAGTACACAGTCGAGACTCCTCTAGGACCGGCCAAGGGCAGCCAGATCAAGGGAAGAGACAGAATTGTGATTATCCTCGTCCTGAGGGCCGCCATCCCGTTCGTGGAAGGGATGTACAAGAACTTCCCGATGGCGAGGACCGGGGTGGTGAGTGCATGGAGGGGAAAGCCCCCGGATTTCCCGATTGAAGTCAACTACGCGAAGATTCCGCAGATAGGAAGGGACGACGTGGTCGTGATAGCCGACCCAATGCTCGCCACCGGCCACACGCTAAAGGAGGTAGCGAAGAGGGTCATGAATCAGGGGCGGCCGAAGAGGCTGGTCTTCTTCTCGGTGATCTCCACGAAGCAGGGGATCGATTATGTCGCGAAGCAGTACCCTCGGGCGGAATTCTACACCTGCGCCGTAGACCCGGCGCTGAACGACCACGGGTACATCGTGCCTGGCCTGGGGGATGCAGGGGACCGTTCCTTCGGCGCCCCTCACTGAAGGGCTTCTACTTTTTTCAGCTGCCTGTTGTACATGCCGACAATCTCGTCGACGGTCGTTGCATCCTCGGGCCCCTTGTCGTCCCTTATCCTTCCCGTGAACTTCGGGAACCGCAGGGATATGCCCGTTCCTGGACGTATTCGCCCCATGGCCGCCGGGTGGATGGGCGAAAGTGTAAGCTCCTGGGCAATGATCTCCATGACCAGGTGCGGCCTGAACCACACGTCAGGAACGAGGTTCGATTCCACGTCTGCCGGCTTGACGTGGCTCTCGTAGGGCTTGAGGAGCTTCGGGATCCTCTCTAGGTCGGCGTCTGAGAACCCTGTTCCGATCTTGGCCACGCCTGTGTAGAGGTCTCTCTTCTTGTCATAGGTCCCAAGGAGGTAGGTCCCGAAGGTCCCGGCCCTTCGCCCTCGGCCGTGGAACGCACCGATTATGACCAGGTCTATGGTGTCGGTCAGTTCGCTCCGGTACTCGCGTTTCAGTTTGATCCAGGCGAAGCCTCTGGCCCCCGCCCTGTAACCCGAGGACGGGTCCTTGAGCATCAGACCCTCACAACCGTTCTCGATAGCCTCCTCCATGAAGTTCTCGATCCTCGCCGGGTCAGAGCTTTTCATGGCGGGCACCAGCTTAGTCCTGTCGGTCTGCTCGACGGCTTCTTGCAGCTTCCTCCTCCGGAAGGTGTAGGGCTTCTCCGTGATGTCGGTCTCCGCGTAGAGGATGTCGAAGAAGTTCAGAGCGACGGGGTAATCCCGCACGGCCTGCTCGACCCCGTGCTTCCGTCTCCTGTGCATGAGCTCCTGAAAAGGCAGGTACTCGCCCGTGTCCTCGTTGATGGCGACGACCTCTGCTTCGAGGATGGCCTTCTTTGCCCTCACGTGTGCATCGGCAAGTTCAACGGCGTCGGGGTAGTTGCCGGTGATCGATTCGAGCCGTCGCGAGAAGAGCTTGACAGAGTGCCCGTCCTTGTGTATCTGGAGCCTTTCGCCGTCGAGCTTGTACTCCGAAGCCACTACCTTGTCTCCCATCTTCTTGACGATTTCTGCGGCGGTGCTCAGCCTCTCCGCTAGCATGGGCCGGATGGGAACTCCTAGCTCGACCTTGATGGCCTGGACCCCCTTAAGCCCCTTCTCGGCGACGGTCGCGACGACGAAGCCGAGGTCAGGGTGTACGTTGTACGCCCTCTCGATCGGCCCCCTTTCCCCCTTCCCCCCTAGGAAGGCGCTTGCCGCTGCGTCGAGGACAGTGTAGTCTGCCACTCCGAGTCGAAGCTCTCCGGTTACTGTCCTCATGATGAACTTCGACTCTCTGGGGGTCGCGTCGTTGAGGAGAGAGCCCAGCTCCTTCAGCTTCAGATCGATGGACCCCGAGCCGCTCTGCTTCGCGATCTTGAGAAGCGTGTCGTACACCCTCCGGAGCGTTAGCTTCTCGCTGAAGAGAGTGCCCTGCCCCTTGGTTTCGAGAAGCTGCTCTGCGGCGGTCCCGATGTCACCGTGCTTGACGTAGGACGAGTAGACCTTCTCGGAGGAGAGCCCGGAGGCAGAAGAGACAGCCCTCAGGGCGAGCTTCTCGGCGAGTCCGACCTCCACGCCTTCGTAGTCAGGGCGAAGCTTCCCCTGGGTGAGGTAGACCAGCAGTGGAAGCTCGTCCCTGGGTGTCTTCTCGAGCAGCCCAGCGAGGACCCGCGTCATCTCATTCCTGCCGGAGATCCCCTCTAGTTCATCGTACTTCTCGGCGACCTCCGAGTAATCCAAGCACACCGACGACTTGCGGGCGTTTAATCTCCTTTTCCCGCGGCGGGGCTTTGCAGCGGAGGGAGTGCCGGTTCCGGCCTGGGCGGCCTCAAGAGGGCATCGAGGCCACAAAGCTTAATTGGAAATCAGGGAGGCG
>Ga0187780_10000993_pt1 | contig 21224 bp, 12 predicted proteins | sample 1015_Q2_SP10_20__FD_132429 | JGI IMG/M metagenome (GOLD analysis project Ga0187780, IMG submission 132429) | Tropical peat soil microbial communities from peatlands in Department of Meta, Colombia - 1015_Q2_SP10_20_MG | ecosystem: Environmental > Terrestrial > Soil > Wetlands > Peat | place... | reverse complement strand
ATGGGCGACACGATTGACAACATTCCCGGGGCGCGCGACCCGCATGAAAAACCGGCCCCGGGTGAGCGGCGCAAGGCCGGCATCGGCGAAGTCGGCGCACGCCAACTTATTCAGCAATTCGGGAGCGCGGAGAACGCCGTCCGTCATGCCGCCGAGGTGAAGCGCGCTGGCTACCGCGAGGCGCTACAGAAATACGGCGAGTTCGTGCGGCTGAGCAAAGAGCTGGCCGCCATTCACACCAACGCGCCGGTGAAGCTGTCGCTCGAAGCGCTGCAGCTGCAGCAGCCGGATGCGGCGGCGCTGCGCGCGCTGTATACAGAGCTGGGGTTCACTTCGCTGCTGCGCGACCTGCCGGCGCTCGTCGAAGAGCGCGCGACGGATTACGCGGCGCTCGATTCGCCGGAGGCTGTCCGGCGATTCCTCGCTTCGCTCCCGCGCGGGCAAGAGGCCGCGCTCTGGCTCGACCTGGAGGCAGAGGATCCGGAAGAGCAGGGCTTCGGGACGAAAGTTCGCGGCATCGAGCTATCGGTGAAGAGCGGCACGGCACGGACGGCGGCCAACGACGCGGAGAACGCGACGCTTGGCGCTATGCAGAGCTGGCTCGCCGATTTCGCCCGGCCGAAGATCGTGCACGATCCGAAACTCGTCCATCTGCTTGCCGGCCCGGATTCTGTCGCGGGGGCGCATCCCCCGGCAGGGATTCACCACGCGACCATGCTCTATTCCTATCTCCTCCGGACCACCACTGCGAATCATGCCTTCCCGGAGGTGGTGCTGCGGCATTTGAACCGCACGCTCTCCGGAGCGGCGGGCGAGAAGGCGGACTTTTTGTTGCGGCTGGCGCCCGTGCTGGAGGAGGAAGTCGAAAAGCAAGGGCTGGCGGAACTCTACGAGAAGATTGACCTGCCGCTCGCGCCGGTGCTGGCGCGGATGGAAGCAGTGGGCGTGCGCGTGGACCCGCAAAGGCTGGAACAGATTTCCTCCCAGACGCAGGAACAGATCCGCATGCTCGAAAAGAGCATCTACGAACTGGCGGGGTTCGAGTTCAAGATCAATTCGCCGCAGCAGCTCGGCGAAGTGCTCTTCGATAAGCTCAATTTACAGCCTCCGCGCCGGATGCGGGCCAAAGCGCGCTCGACCGCGGCGGAGGTGCTCGAGGAACTGGCGCTGGTCCACGAGCTGCCGAAGAAGGTGCTCGAATATCGCGAGCTGGCCAAGCTGAAGTCTACTTACGCGGACGCCTTGCCGCGGCTGATTCATCCTGCGACGGGGCGGCTGCACACGCGTTTCAGCCAGACCGGCACGGCGACGGGACGGCTCAGCTCGGCGAATCCCAACCTGCAGAACATTCCCGTGCGGACCGAGTTGGGCCGTGAAATCCGCGCCGCGTTTGTGGCCGGGCCGGAGCGGCTGCTGCTCTCGGCCGATTATTCGCAGATCGAGCTGCGCATCCTGGCGCATCTGTCCGAGGATCCCGTGCTGGTCGACGCTTTCCGGCGCGGAGAGGACATTCATTCGCGCACTGCGCAGGAAGTGTTCGGAGTCGCGCCTTTCGCGCAGACGCCGGAGCACCGCCGCGTGGCCAAGGTGATCAACTTCGGCGTTATTTACGGGCTGTCGGCCTTCGGGCTTTCGCAGCAGCTCGGTATCGGCCAGCCCGAGGCGGCGAAATTCATCGCTGCGTATTTCGAGCGCTATAGTGGCGTGAAAAAATATCTCGACCGGCAAATCGCCGAAGTCCGCGAAACAGGATTCACGCGGACGCTCTTCGGGCGCACCCGGCCGATTCCGGAGATCAATTCTCCTCAGCTCAGCCTGCGCAATTTCGCCGAGCGCACGGCCATGAATACGCCCATGCAGGGCACCGCCGCCGACTTGATCAAGCTGGCGATGATCGAGCTCGACCGCCGCCTGCAGGACGGATTTCGGTCGCGCATGATTCTCCAGGTACACGACGAGCTGTTGTTCGAAGCGCCCGTGGAAGAACTGCCGCGGCTCACCCGGCTCGTGAAAGACGTGATGGAGGGCGTGTATCCGCTGCGCGTGCCGCTGGTCGCGGAGAGCAAGGCCGGCCCGAATTGGCGCGACATGAAATAATTTCGGAAAATAGAGAAGAGAAATTGGAAATTGGTCAAGTGGGCCTTAGCTTTCTCAGTGAACTCGGTGCTGTCTCCGTGTTCTCTGTGTTAATGTTTTGCGTGTCCACGCGAGAGAGGTGATGCGATGCGGCACTCGGAAGCATTTCTGAAGCTGGTCATCGAAGCGAAGAAGCACATCAAAGAAGAAGATTGCCGGGCGACGAAGAAAAGGATGGACGCCGGCGAGAATTTCGTCCTCATTGACACGCGCGAGGATTCCGAATGGGCGCGCGGTCACCTGCCCGGCGCCATTCACGCGTGCCGGGGCTCCATTGAGCGCGATATCGAAAACCTAGTCCCCAACAAGGGCGCGACCGTCGTTTTGTATTGCGGCGGCGGCTTCCGCTCCGCGCTCGCGGCGGAGAGCCTGCAGAAAATGGGCTACCACAACGTGATTTCCATGGACGGGGGCTGGCGCGCCTGGACCGAATCGGGTTTCCCCGTGGTCAAGGATTAGCCAGTAGCGCTCCAGATGCGCTCTTGAGACCGCGCGCTGGGGCGCGAAAGCGGGCGGAGTTCTGCTAAAATGTTTTGGCGCTTGGGGCGTGGTCCAATCGGTAGGACACCTCACTGTTAATGAGGATGGTGGTGGTTCGAGTCCACCCGCCCCAGCCAACCCTGCCCGTCTCGGAGAATTTTTCCCCGTTCAACCCTGAACTTCTAACGCTCCGCGAAAGGGCGCCGCCGAGATTCCTCGTAGACCCAGACGGGGCGCACACGGCGCGCTTCACTCATCTCCGGTTCCAGGAGTCGCGACACCGGACCTGCTCGGATGCGTTCAGAATGACGCGGCCTTAGTTTTGCCGTTCGATGAAGGCGACGCTGGAACGGTTGCGACGGGCGAGGAGGTCAGGGAAGGAAGCCGGCCCAGCCCTCAATCCCCTATAGGGATCCTCGGTCATCCCTCCCTGACTAGTTCTTACGAGGCACGCGGGCAGCCAAAGTTAACCTACTGAAATCACAGGTCTTACAAATAAGCTGCCGCGTAAAAATCTCCACCCGCCCCGTAGAATTTTCGGCCTCCCGATAAGCCCGCTAAAGTTTCGGCCCCGCGATCCCGTGGCTCCGTTGTAGGGCTGAGCTTGACCGGCGCGAGAAGCGCTTGCTATGGTGGAAAGTTATACTGGGCGCAGTCTACCCAGTGTGGAGACAGCCCCTCTGTACAGGGGCACTCGACCGATGGGCCTAAACAAGATTGTCATCCGGGGCGCCCGGCAGCACAACCTGAAGAATATCAGCCTGGAAATTCCGCGGAATACGCTGACCGTCATCACCGGGCTGTCCGGCTCGGGCAAATCGTCGCTGGCGTTCGACACACTGTACGCCGAGGGCCAGCGGCGTTACGTTGAGTCGCTTTCCGCCTACGCGCGGCAGTTTCTGGACCAGATGGAGCGCCCCGATGTGGATTCCGTCGAGGGCCTTTCTCCCTCCATCGCCATCGAGCAGAAGACCACTACGCGCTCGCCGCGCTCCACGGTGGGCACCATCACGGAGATCTACGATTACCTGCGCGTGGTTTACAGCGCCATCGGCACGCCCCATTGCCCCAAATGCGGCAAGCCCATCGCGCGGCAATCCACGGAACAGATTGTGCAAGCGGCGATGGCGCTCAAGCCCGAAGAGCGCGTCATGGTCCTCGCGCCGGTAGTGCGCGGGCGCAAGGGCGAGTATAAGAAGGACTTTGAAAAGTACGCGAAGGCGGGTTACGTCCGGGCGCGCGTGGACGGCAACCTGGTGAACCTCGACGAGCCACCCGCGCTCGACCGCCGCAAGAATCACACCATCGAGGTGGTCGTGGATCGGCTGCTGCTGAAGGCGGGCATCGCCCAGCGGCTCGAGCAATCCGTCGAAGCCGCCTTGAAGCTCACTGGCGGGCTGGTCACCATCGCCGTGGTGGGCGGCGAGGAGCACGTTTACTCCGAGAAGCTCGCCTGCCCGGACTGCGGCATTTCCGTTCCGCAACTCGAGCCGCGCTCGTTCAGCTTCAATTCGCCCTACGGCGCCTGTCCCGAATGCAACGGGCTCGGGGCCAAGTACGAATTCGATCCCGCCAAGGTGATTGTGGACTGGACAAAGCCGCTCTTTGACGGCGGACTCGGCCCGGGCTCCGGCTCAGCATACTTGCGGCGTTCGCTCGAGGCTGCCGCCGAAGCCTATGGCTTCGACCTGAGCACCCCATTCGAGAAGCTGTCGCGCAAGGTGCAGAACCTCTTGCTGCAAGGTCATCCCTCGGGGGACGGCTCGTCTCAGGGATTTCACTTTCAGGGAATTCTGCCGCATCTGGAGCATGTCCTGTCCGAATCGGGCTCCGACACCGTGCGCGAATGGCTCACTCAATACATGTCGCCCACGGCCTGCGCGGCTTGCCAGGAGCGCCGTCTGCGTCCGGAAAGCCTGGCGGTGAAACTCGCCGGGCTCTCCATCGCAGATTTTACGGCGCTGCCTCTCTCAGAAGCGCGTGCCGCCGCGGACAAAATCGGCGCGCAGCTTACGCCGCGGCAGAGGAAAATCGCTGCGCGCCCGCTCGCTGAAGTTGCCGAGCGCATTGATTTCCTGCTTGCTGTGGGCTTGGGCTATCTGACCTTAGACCGCTCCGCCGCGACTCTATCCGGTGGCGAGGCCCAACGTATTCGCCTGGCCACGCAGATTGGCTCGCGGTTGCGCGGCGTGCTCTACGTGCTGGATGAGCCCTCTATCGGTCTGCACGCGCGTGATAACGGCCGCCTTCTGTCAACACTGGAAACCCTGCGCGACCTGGGCAATACCATCCTCGTGGTGGAGCACGACGAGGAAACCATGCGCCGCGCCAACTATGTGGTGGATTTGGGGCCGGGTGCGGGGAAGGCGGGCGGTTATCTAGTTGCGGCCGGTTCTCCCGAGGAGATCGCCGCAAATCCAGCGTCCTTGACCGGGCAATACCTCTCCGGGCGGCTGCACATTCCTGTGCCCGAGCGCCGCCGCAAATCCAACGGCAAGGCACTGGTGATTCTGGGCGCGCGCGCCAACAATCTGAAGAATATTGATGTGGCCGTGCCGCTAGGCTTGCTCACGGTGGTCACCGGCGTCTCCGGCTCGGGCAAGTCCACCCTGGTCAACGACATTCTCTATCGCGCGCTGGCCGCGAAGCTCTATCGCTCGATGGAAAAGCCCGGGGCGCACCGGGCCATAATGGGCGTCGAGCACATTGACAAGGTCATCGAGATTGACCAGGCGCCCATCGGCCGCACGCCGCGGTCGAATCCCGCCACCTATACGGGAGTTTTCACGCCCATCCGCGAGCTCTTTGCCATGCTGCCGGAATCGCGCGAGCGCGGCTACCGGCCCGGGCGCTTCAGCTTCAATGTGAAGGGCGGACGTTGCGAGGCCTGCCAGGGCGACGGCCAGCGCCGCATCGAAATGAATTTTCTGCCCGATGTATACGTTACCTGCGAAGTCTGCCGCGGCCAGCGCTACAACGCGGAAACCCTCGCCGTCCGCTACAAAAGCTATTCCATTTCCGATTTGCTCGGCCTGCCCATCGAAGAAGCCCTCAAAGTGCTGGAAAACATTCCCGCGATCCAACAGAAGCTGCAGACGCTCGTGGATGTCGGGCTCGGCTATGTCCAGCTTGGCCAATCGGCCACCACGCTCTCGGGCGGCGAGGCTCAGCGCACCAAACTCTCGCGCGAGCTTTCCCGCCGCCAGACCGGCCGCACGCTCTACATTCTGGACGAGCCGACCACCGGGCTGCATTTCGACGATGTCAAGAAGCTGCTCGATGTGCTCAATCGGTTGGTGGAATTGGGCAATACGGTCCTGGTGATTGAGCACCATCTCGACGTGATCAAGCAGGCGGACTGGATCATTGACCTCGGCCCGGAAGGCGGGGAAGATGGCGGGCGCATCGTGGCGCAGGGTACTCCTGAGCAGGTGGCCCGGAACAAGAAATCCTACACCGGCCAGATTCTGGCGCGGGCTTTAGAAGCAGGGGCGCAGCAACCCTTCACGAAAGTCGTTCAGGACAAGGCAGCGCACGTACCGCGCGGTTGAAGAGCTGGGGAGCAGATGACGGAAAACAATCGAAACCTGTTTCCCGGCGAACCTCCGGAGGCTCCGGAGATGGCGCCGCATTCCGCCGCGCCTGCGGCCGCCGAGCCGCCTGCACAAGCGGCCGGCGAACCAGTGCCCGTTAGGGCCCAGCGCCCTGTGCCCGAGGACCTCCGCGTGCCCTGGGACTGGCTGGACTTGCTGCTGTTCCTTCTTTTCGCGGCGGGCGCCACGCTTGTTTTCGGCGCGCTGCTGGCCCTGGGACTTGCGCTCTTCCGCGTAACACCGGCACAGATGCAGCGGGCTCCAGGGCTGACGAGCCTGTTGAACGTGGGCGCACAAGTGGTGCTCGACCTCTGTCTACTGGGCTACCTCGCTGTGCAAATGCGGGCGCGCTTTCGTTCACCGTTCTGGCGCACGATTGGCTGGCGCCCTCTGGAGACGCGAACGGGCTCACGCTTCATGGCCTATCTGAATTTGGTTTTTGGAGGGCTCTTGCTGGGGATGATCACCTCCGTGGCCGAGGCTGCATTTCCGCCCAAACATCCGCTGCCCATCCAAACATTTCTCCAGGACCCGCGCACGGCCTTGCTGTTCATGCTGACGGCCGTCGCTATCGCACCCCTGGTCGAGGAAACACTTTTCCGCGGCTACCTGTATCCTGTGATTGCGCGTAGTTTTGGGGTCGGCGCGGCAGTAGTGGTCACGGGACTCCTTTTCGGACTGCTGCACTCCATCCAGCTCTGGGGTGGATGGTGGCAGATTGCGCTGCTGGTGCTCGTGGGCATCGTGTTTACTCTAGCGCGCGCCCTGACGCGCACGGTGCTGGCTAGTTACATCTTGCATCTCAGCTACAACTCGCTGCAGGTCATCGCGCTGCTGATCGGCACGCACGGCCTGCGCCAGATGCCGCCCCTTCGCTAAGCACTTTCCTAATTTCGAAACCAAGTTGGCGAGCATCGTGTTGTTTAGGGGGTCGGGCCTTCCGCGCCTTTTGTGCGCAGTGGGCATCCCGGCGCCTTATGTCGGGACGTCCCGATGATTTGTATCGGGAAGGCCCGACAAAAAAGGCGGGCGCGAAGCGCCGAACCAATGCGCCGATTCACCCGCGGCAAGTATTCGCACCTCCCGACCCCTAGTAGGGGCGCTGCCTTGCCCTGACCGACTTGGGCGAAGGGTTGCTGCGCCCTTTCCTGTGTCACGAACCACTGCTACAGGGCGCCTAGGGGAGCTTCTTCTTTCCACAAGGGAATCAGTTAGAATCAAACGAGGGCGGTTCCCGCAGGCGCGTGAACCTCAACCCACGGAGAACGATTTCTTGCACACGGTCGAACCCATTCGCTGGACTCCCCAGGGCGTAGTTCTGCTGGACCAGCGGCGCCTGCCCGGAGAGGTCGTCTATCACATCTACACCGATTACCGCGCGCTGGCGCAGGCGATCAAGGACATGGTCATTCGCGGCGCACCGGCCATCGGCGTGGCCGCGGCGATGGGCGTAGCGCTGGGAGTGGAGCGCTCGGGAGCGCAGACCCTCGAGAAGCTACGCGCTGAATTTACGGACATCTGCGCGACGTTCGCGCGCACCCGCCCGACTGCCGTGGACCTTTTCTGGGCCATCGAGCGGTTCAAGCGCCGCTTCGAGGAGCTCGCCTCAGCCGCGACGGACGGCCAAGCGGGTCTCGCGCGCCTCCGCGCCTCGCTGGTCGAGGAAGCGCAGAAGGTTCACCAGGAACGCCGCGAGGCAGACGAGCGCATCGGCAAGTTCGGAGCGGAGCTTCTGCCCAAGACCGGCCGCGTGATGACGCAGTGCAATGCCGGCGCGCTCGCTACCGGCGGCATCGGCACGGCCCTCGGCGTCATTCGAATGGCTGTCGAGGCCGGGCATCGCCTCGAAGTGCTTGTCCCCGAGACGCGCCCCTATCTGCAAGGCGCACGGCTCACCGCCTGGGAGCTTCACGAGGATGGCATTCCCCTCACGCTCATCACCGACAATATGGTGGGCCACTTTCTGAAGACCGGTGGCGTGGGCGCAGTGGTGGTCGGCGCGGACCGCATCGCACGCAACGGCGACACGGCCAACAAAATCGGCACCTACGGAATCGCCGTTCTCGCGCACGAGCACAAGGTTCCCTTCTACGTGGCCGCGCCGCTCTCCACCCTTGATCTCTCCATTCCGTCCGGAGACCAAATCCCCATCGAAGAGCGCACGGAGGAAGAAGTCACCCATTTCGCCGGCCTGCGCATCTCGCCCCAAGTCCGCGCCGCCCATCCTGCGTTCGACGTCACCCCCGCGCGTTTCATCGCCGCCATCATCACCGAGCGCGGCGTGGCCCGCCCCCCGTTTGAAGCCTCGCTCGCAGCGCTCGCCGGGACGAGGGATGAGGGGTGAGGGAATGTCGGGCAGCGTAGCCAGTTACCGGGATCTTCTCGTTTGGCAGAAAGGAATGGATCTCGTCGTTGCGGCTTACGAACTTGCGAAGAAGTTTCCTCCCGAAGAGAGATACGGTCTCGTCTCCCAAGTGCAACGGGCTGCAGTCTCAATCCCTGCTAACATCGCCGAAGGGCACGGCCGAAGGCATCGGGGCGATTTCATCCACCATGTTTCCATGGCAAGAGGGTCTTTGTTGGAAGTCGAAACACACGTCTTGATCGCCGTCCGCCTGGGATACCTCCCATCAAGAGAGGCTGAACACGTCCTTCGATTGACCGATGAACTCGGCCGGATGATATCCGGCCTCATTCAAAAACTCAGAGGCAAATCCCCGACGTCATGGCGAGTGGAGGAACCAAAGCCCTCACCCCTCGCCCCTCGTCCCTCATCCCTACTCGTAGCGCAGCGCCTCTACCGGATTCAACCGCGCCGCTTTCCAGGCGGGATAAACGCCGAAAAAGACGCCGATGGATCCCGCCACCGACACTCCGATGACCACCAGCAGGACAGAAACCGAGGCAGGAAACGACGAGAAAGCCAGGCGGATGAGAAACACGATGGAGCAGCCCAGGAGAACTCCAATCACACCGCCGATCATAGCCAGAGTCACGGATTCCAGGAGAAACTGCGTGAGGATGTTGGAGCGGCGCGCGCCGATGGCTTTGCGCACGCCGATCTCGCGCGTTCGCTCCGTCACGCTCACCAGCATGATGTTCATCACGCCGATGCCGCCCACCAGCAGCGCCACCGATCCCACCGCCAGCATAACGATAAAGATGCCGTCGGAAATCTCATTCCACAGGTCCATAAACGTATCCGTGGTCATGATGGCGAAATCATCAGGCTGGTCTGACGGCAACCGCCGCATCCGGCGCAGAAATTCGCGCACCTCGTCAACCACGATGGGCATCGTCGTCGCGTCGTCCGCCCGCACGAACAGCACAAAGTCTTTGAACTCGGGATGCAACGCGCGCATGGTGCTGAACGGCACAATGGCGATGTTGTCCTCGGGATTGTCCCCGTTTCCCAAGGCCTGTTTCTGCTCCTTCAGAACGCCAATGACCGTGAACACTTTCCCTTCGAGCAACACTTCCTGGCCCAGGGGATCCTCGTGATTGGGGAACAGCGTTTTCGTCGTGGTGTGTCCCAGAACCGTCACGGGAGAACGATGTTCTAAATCCGTGTCGTTAAAAAATCGCCCGCGCTCCAGCTCCAGGTTGGTGATCGTCGCGATAGCCGGTGTGTTTCCCTGCAGAATGACGTTCTGCGCCCGGTTGTTGCCCCGGCGCACGCTGCTCGATCCGAGCCCGAAATCGAGATTCTGAATCCGCGCCGACGGCGTGGCGGCCAGCACATGCGGCAATTTCGCCAGGCCCTCCGCCCACTCCGCCTTTAGCTCCTTGCGCTGCAGCTCTTCCGGTGATCGCCGCCCCATCACGGCCCATGAGAACCGGAAGCAAATGATCGTGTTCGAGCCCAGCACCTCGATCTGGCCCAGCACGTTTTTGTTCAGCCCGTTGACCACCGCGCCGATGACGATGATCGTGCTTACCCCGATCATGATCCCCAGCACCGTGAGAAACGACCGCAGCGGATTCCTCCGCAACACATCGAGCGCCAGCGCGACGGATTCCCCAAACCCGGCAAACCTGCGGTGCTCTCTCGCCATGCGCTGTCTCACTCCGACCGCAGCGCCACAACCGGATCGAGCCGCGCCGCTTTCGTCGCCGGATACACCCCGAAAAACAATCCCACGCTCGTCGCCACTACCAGGCCCATGACCACCGACCAGATTTGCACGGAACTGGGCAGCGAGGTCGTCCACGTCACGATTTTGGCCACTAGAATCCCCAGCACCACGCCGACAACGCCGCCCACGGCCGCTATGGTGGACGATTCGATCAGGAACTGCATGCGGATGTCGCTCCGCCTCGCCCCGAGCGACTTGCGCAGGCCGATCTCGCGCGTGCGATCCGTCACCGACACGAGCATGATGTTCATAATCACGATCCCGCCTACAATCAGCGATATCGAGGCGATGCCGATGGTCACGCCGAAAAACGTGCTGCTGATGTCGCCCCACAACTGCAAGAACGAGGCGTTGGTTTCGATGTCGAAATCGTCCTCATCGTGATAGGCCAGATGACGCCGCCCGCGCAGGAGGAGCCGCACCTCGTCTATCGTGGAGTCGAGCGCCTGCGTTCCGCCTGCTTTCACCCACAGGGTCACCGAGTCATCGCTGCCGTAGATCCTCTGATAGGTGGTCAGCGGCATGATGACCCAAGCATCCTGCGACTGCCCCATCACCGACCCGCGCTTTTTCCCGACGCCGATAATTTCGCACTGCGCAGTGTCCACGCGGATGATTTGTCCGATCGGGTCTTTTCCAGGGAGCAGTTTGTCCACGATGTCGTAGCCCACGTCGCACACGAACGCCCCGCGGGCCACGTCGAGCTGGGTGAGCTGCCGCCCCTCGGTCAGTTCCCGGTCCAGCACCTGCGGCATTTCGTGGGTGAAACCCAGGATGTTCGAGTCGGGCAAGTATTCCGTTCCGTACTTGACCTGCCCGAGGCGGCCCACGTCGGCGGCCACCGCCGCGCAGTTCCGGCAGTTGTCCCGCAGCGCCTCGTAATCGTCAAACCTGAATTTCCGCCGCTTCTGGGCCTCGATGTACTTTTCCGGGCTGGTGATGACCGCGCGTTCAATAATGACCACGTCCGCGCCCAAGTTGAAGATCTTCTCGGCGACGTAGCTATTCAACCCGTTGACCATGCTCACCACGGCAATCACCGCGGTCACGCCGATCACTACGCCCAGCAGCGTCAGCGCGCTGCGCAGCTTGTGCGCCCACAAGCTCGACGCGGCAATCTGCACCGCCTCGCCCAGCGCCATGGATGTCTTGCCGGCCATGCCCCGCCTCCACGCTTCCTAGAATTATACGCGCCCAGTGCGCTCAATGTTGCATCCAGGGACCCCGCTAGGCCGCCGGGCAGCACAAACAAAAAAGGGCGCCCCGGTGAAACCGGGACGCCCTGGAACCGCTGCCGCCAAAAACTACTGACCCTGTCCGATTTGCGTCACTTGCCCAGGCTGAATCGAACGAAGAGCGGTTAGGCAAGCCGGAATATGCGGCAGAATGTCGGCGACGCGGCTCGATCGGGCTCGGATCAGAACTACCCCGATCTCGTATCCAGCAAGGTTCTGCTGGTACGCGACACCCTTATCGAGCGTGACGAATACGTCGAAATCACCAGCAGCCCGCTTTAGCAATTCGCCGTTGCTTTTGCCGGCAAAGCCCGCCTCAGGGACAGTTGTACACTGATGGCCTTCCACCGACAGGGCTGACTTAATCGTCCTCGGCACACACTCGTCCAACAGGACTCTCATCCCAGATGTGCGACGACGAGCGCCTTTGCTTCTTCTAAAGCGGCGATGGCGGTTTCCCGGCTCACGGTTGGAAAGTCGTTCAGAAATTCGTCGAGGGTTTGGCCGCCCTCCAAATAGTCGAGCAAGGCTTGAAACGGCACCCGGGTGTTTCGAAACACTGGCACACCCCCGAGGATGCGCGGGTCTTTGGTCAGAATGCCAGCAGCCATTCGAGAACCCTCCGCCCTGAGTTTATCAGCGAATCACGACGGCGCAAACAAAAAGGGCGCCCCGGCCAAGACCGGGACGCCCCTGAACCTCAAAGGCCGTGTCGCTGACCGTGTTAGAAGTTGAGCTGCATCTTCAGCTGGATGATCCGTGGCGAGGCATCGGCGCCCAAGACGGAGCCGTACATCGTCGTGGGCGGAGATACGGTCTTGATAATTTGGCCGAACCGCAGGGACGAAGTATCCATCACCGGTGCATCGAAATTGGGGTGATTGAAGATGTTGAAGAATTGCGCCCCAAAGACGAACTCACTCCGCTCCCAGATCTTCGTGTGCTTCATAAGCGAGAAATCGGTGTCCCAGTAATACGGGCCGCGGATGGTGTTGCGCCGGACGTTGCCGAACCCTTGTGGCGAAGTCGAGAAATTCGCCGGGTTCAGGCAGCTATTTCTGTTCGGCTGAGGAGTGCCCGCAAATGTCGCCTTGCAATTGACGCCTGTTCCTCCGGGCGCCAGTTGGGTCCCAAACACGTTTACAAAGTAGCTGGATGAGCCGTACCCGCCGGCCTGCAGAGCTGTGGAGGTCGCAGCATCCACGAGAGTCAACGGGAAGCCGGAACGCAAAAACATCGAACCGCCCACATCCCAGCCTTCTAGCAGGCGACCCGGGCCGTGGCCGCGCGTGATGAACCGCTTGATGGGCAGCTCCCAGACGTAGTTGGCATTCAGGCTGTGCCGGACGTCGTAATCGGCATTGCCGTAGTTGAATCGCGGATTCGCGGGGACTTCGGGATAAACCATGCTATTGTTCGTTGCAAGAAATGACGTGTTTCCAAACGCATCTGACGGGATGCCGCTGTTCGAAACCGTATCCAGGGCATGGCCCCAGGAATAATTCACTTGCACCAAGCCGCTCTTGTACCGGTGCGTGAAGGAAGCGGTCAGCCCGTTGTAGTTCGCCACGCCACCGCTCACCGCATAATTTACGTTGAGGAAGTTGGGGTTGACGCCAGCGCCAGAAGTCGCGTTGCACGGCGGCAAGGCCGCGAACGTTCCCGTGTTATTGCACCCATTGATTCCCGAATTCTGGGTGTAGATGTGAACGGCATGGTTGCCCACGTATTGCAACGCGAACGATGTGTTCGTACCGAACTGGCGCTCCACCTCCAGGCTCCACTTCTGATACTGCATAACCTTGGGGTGATTCTCGACCAATGCCAAGGCAGGCGGCGAGAAGCCAGGCACCGCCGCCGAAATGGTATTGAAGCTCCCGCCAGTCTTGAAACCGGTCTGAAATGCCTTGTTGGAAGCTGCGGCACTGGCGAGGATGCCGGCTGGATCGGACGGTGCCGAAAGGAGGACCGTTGAACCGCTGAAAACAAGGAACTGAGGGTCGAGAGGCGGATTCTCAGAGAAGTTGTCCAGTAAGGCCCCCGGGAAGCTGTCATAGAAGAGGCCAGCGCCACCCCGTACGACGGTGTTCCGCATCCCCCATACGTGCGGCTGCCAGGCAAACCCGAAGCGCGGTTGAGGTTCGACCGTCGTCAGGTCAGGCAGCATCTGGTGCTGATTCACTTTTATGAGCTGATCGTACGGTGTGCTGGGATCGGCGCTGAGCTGCGGAAACTGCGTGACCGCCAGCGCAAAGCAGTTGTGAAAGCAGACAGCTATGGACGGATGGTCGAGTCGCAACGCGAGCGTCAGCGTGAGACTCGGGTCCACCTTCCAGTCGTCTTCCACGTATCCCCCAATGGTGTAAACCGCAAAAGGCTGCTCCAAAGAAGTGGGGAAAGACTGGAGTCCCGCGGTGTTGCCATCCGTGCCCCCAGAGTAAAAGGAGGCTTCCGTGATCGGCTCGATGATACCGGTCGCGTATGCGCCATAGTCCAAGTTTGTGACCCAATTGCGACGATACTTCAAACCAACCTTGAGAGTATGTTCTCCAAACATTTTTGTGAAATCGTCCGAAATCTGACCCTGAGTCACGCGCCGGCCCTGGGGAAAGTAAAAGTCCAACCCACCCATATCGCTGAATTGGCCGCTGGCAAAAATAATCGTGGTTGGAAAGGCAGCGAGCGTTGCAGTCTGATTCCCATTCCCGAAGATGGCCTGGTACCATCCCGCCGACACAATGAGTTGATTGACCGCCGTGCCAGAGAATGTATGGGTCTCTTGAAACTGCCCTTGCCATTGGGGCTGGTCGCTTTGTATGTTGAAAAGCGGGTTGATCGTGTCGGTGATCGAGGCCTGAAGTCCGCGGTCGTGCCACACGCGGCCAAAGAACCGATCCCTACTCGTAGCGTTCCAATCAATTCGCCCCGCCTCCAGATGCTCATGGGTCTTGTTGCTTATGTTCGAGAAAAAGGCCAGCCCGCATGGATTCGCTGCTCCAAACGGTGTTACCGTCTTTGGAGCAACGAAACCCAAGAAGGATGAATCGCAGTCGCCATCGGGCAGCGTGTTTGCCGCTCGGCTGATACCCGGCGCCTGGCTGTAAAGGGTAAATATGGTTTGATAGAACTTCGCGATCGTCGAAGTCGCTCCGAACGTGGTGTTGATGTTGTTTTGCACCGCCGTCGCGAAAGCTGTACTCGGCACGACTGCTTGCGCGCTCGTGGGGATCACCAGGTAGAGGCCTTCGGCGTTGAAGTAGAAAAACAGCTTGTTCTTGATAATCGGCCCGCCGATATCGCCGCCGTACTGGTTGGCATTCACGAACGAGCGCGGCGTCGCAGTGGCGTTGTTGAACCAGCTATTCGCGTTCAGATAACGGCCGTTCCAATACCAGGTCGCGCGGCCATGGAAATTATTCGACCCGCTCCGCGTAATGTAGTTGACGTTCGCCCCGGCCAGGCCCCCATACTGCCCTGAGTAGCCATTGGTAACTACCGATACTTCCTGGACCTCATTCTGCCCGAGCGTGAGGTTGGTCGCTCCCGAATTGTTCACGTTGAGGAAGGGGTCGTTATAATCCATGCCATTCACAGTGAAAAGGTTCGCAACCGCGGAGATGCCAAAACTCGAGAAGTTGCCCAATCCGCCGCCCGCTGTGTTCATGACCGAGCCCGGCGCGATCTGCGCCATATACGTGAGGTCGTTGCCCGGGTTGGGAATGTTGGCTGCTTGTACCTCCGAGATCGTGGAGGAAACGTTCCCGGTCTCCGCCTGCAGCAGCGGCACAGCTTCCGCTGTGACGGTAACCGATTCGGCTTGCGCGCCCAGGATCATCTGGAAGTTGACCGTCGTGACCTCGCCCAAAACAACGGTCGCTTTCTGGCTCAAAACCTGAAAACCAGTGGCCTTCGCGGTAACGGCGTAAGGGCCTGGCGGCAACAATTCGAAGCGATACTCGCCAGCGGCGGTCGCTGTCGTGGATTGCGTAGTCCCTTTGGCAAGGTCTTGGAGGGTGACCGCAGCGCCCGGTATAACCGCGCCGCTCGGGTCTGTCACTACACCTGCCAACGCGCCGGTCGTCTGTGTCTGAGCAGATATTCTTAGCGAGCCGATGCTCAGGAACAAAAACGAAGCCAATACACCCACAAATCGTCGCAGCCTCATATGCGCTCCTCGTGACCTGCCAGTAGAAATTGAAAGAATGGGTTCACGCAAGCCCCCGTGCAGTCCTGCCCCCGGATACAGTTGTCCGCCTTTCCAAATTTTGTGCACGTCCATTTCCACGGTAATACGTTTCTAAGATGCCTTTTTACAGCCACATACGCTGAAGAACTTGATAACAGGTTCAAGAATTACTGTTTTTGGTATACAGAAAAAGGAAAAACCTTTAACCAGTTCTAGTACTGCTCGAGCCGCAGTCAATGTTGGCCTGATTTCCCTCTTCCACACCATGACGGCGACGCCCAAGAAAGGCGGCCTCTCGCCGGCTCTTTTCCTCTCCGCCATCGCCGCGCGGAATTCCAGCCGGAGGCCGTGGGGGTATGAGCGATCCTAGTGGCGCTCCCAGTCCACGTCGAGGGCAAGGTGGTATTTTTCCATTTGGGCGCGCACGGTGGCGAAGGCTTCCTCGACGGTATCGGCGAACTGCAGCATCTTATACTCGTGATCGCTGACCGTACCGGTGCGGACCATGTGCCGCCAGTTGAGCACCTTGTCCCAGTAGTCGCGGCCGTAAATGAGAATCAGGTGCTGCGGGGGGAGTTTTTCCGTTTGCATCAGCGTGAGCATCTCCCACAGCTCGTCCATCGTGCCAAAGCCGCCGGGGAAGACGATCAGCGCCTTGGCCATCTGCGCGAACCATAGCTTGCGCATGAAGAAATAGTGGAAGCAGAAATTCAGCTCCGGCGTGATGTACGGGTTGGGCTTCTGTTCTTGCGGGAGTTGGATGCTCAAGCCGATCGAGCAACCGCCGGCCTCCGCGGCACCGCGGTTGGCCGCCTCCATAATTCCCGGGCCTCCGCCGGAGCACACGACGAAGCGCCGGGGATGCGCGCCGAGCGTCATGGACCACGAGGTGATCCGCCGGGAAAGCTCGCGCGCGTCCTCGTAATAGCGCGACATCTCCAGCTCCGAACGCGCCGCGCGCAATTTCGCCTGCCATGGAGATGTCCGCTTCCCTCGCGACTTCTCTTTCAGTTCGCGGAGCTGCTTCAGCGCCTCCTCGCGCGGGCGCACCCGCGCCGATCCGAACATCACGATCGTGTCGCCGATGCTGGCCCGGCGAAGCCGGTTCACGGGGTCAATGTACTCGGCCAGAATCCGCAACGGCCGCGCCGGCAGGCTCTCCATGAAAATGGGATCGCGGTAGGCCAGGCTGGGCATGGGCAGATGACCGGAACGCTTCATGAGTCCCCCTTGCAATAATGGCTGTTGCGCCACACGGGCAGAGCAACCATTCTAGCGCCGCCGCGCTGGCAGACAGGTTGATATCCGAACGAATTGTTTCCCGTGGAACACAGCCTGCGAGGGCGGGCCGAATCTAGGCGTGGTGCAATTCGTGCAGTTCCTTCGGGAGCCAGACACCTTGTTCGAGGAGACGCTGCTGAAGAGCTTTGTAATTGACGTGGCGTGGGGCCACTCTCTCTTTGAGAGACATCGCCGCGGCCGTGCCCGCGGCCTCGCCCATTTGCGCGCAGAAGGGAATCAAATTGAGCATGTCGTTGGCCACCACGTCGGAGGAAAAGCAACGGCCGGCAACCAGCAGGCGCTCCATGGTGCGCGGTACGAGCGAACGGTAGGGAATGCAGCGGTTGGGAGTCTGCGCCGACACGTTCTCGGCAAAGCGCGGAATGGCTCCGATGGTGTCTTCGTAAACGACGCCACGGCGGAGGTCATCGGCCGTGACGACGCATTCGCCGACCAGTCTCCGGCTGCCGCGCGTGCCGATCTGCGAGGCGGTGTCGAGAATGAAGCTCTTTTCAAAACCGGGCATCTTGTTCCGAAAAATCTCGTGGGCCTTCCGCATGGCCTTGCGACCCTTGACCTCGGCGCGGGTGAGGTCTTCGACGTTGAGGCAATCGTTTCCGGGGATCCAGTTGTTGACCCAGACCTGATCATCGCGATGCGTCGCGACGGGAAGCATCCGGAAACCAGCGGCAGCCTGCACCTCGGCCATAATCTTGCGGTATTCCTCGGGCTCGCTATGACGGAACGCGCTGAACTTGAGATAGTCCACGTCGCCGAGGCGAAAAACCACGGCCAGCATTCCGGTGCGGAGGCTGTGGTCCACGATGCCGTCGAACTCGGCGCCCGCGGTGGCCATGATGTCGCCGTCGCCCGTGGCGTCAATGGTCAGCTTGCTGAGGATGGCCTGCCGTCCGGACTTGCTTTCGAAAATGGCGCCTTCGACTTGCTCTCCATCGCCGATGGCGCGACAACCCCAGGAATGCAGATACAGCTTTACGCCGGCCTCTTCGATCATGTCGTTCAGCACGCACTTCAGCAACTCCGGGTCCACGATAACGCTCATGCGCACGCGTCCGCCCACCACGAAATCGTGATAGTGCTTCAGGCGCTCGAGGACTTCGGGATTTGCCGAGCCGAGGAGTTTGCGGGTGGGATGGCGCGCGCCGCCGATGGCGTCGAGGCGGTCCACCATCTCCTGGCAAATTCCCGCGACCTCTTGCTCGCTTGAGCCAGCGCTCATGTGGGGAATAAGAATGACCAGTCCGCCAGTGGCCATGCCGCCCAGATGGTTGTAGCGCTCGATCAGCGTGGTGTCCGCGCCGTTGCGCGCCGCCGCCACCGCCGCGGCGAGGCCCGCCGGCCCGCCTCCTACCACGAGCACTTCCGTCTCGCGGCAGACTTTCGTCTCCCGCGCGGATTCCGTGATCGTTTTGCGAGAAGGGGCTATCTGATCCATGTGTCCTTCTCCCGTGCAAAAAGGCGGGGCGGCTCGATCAGCGCCGGTGCGATCAGGAGAGCGAGGCGGGACGGGAAGCAGAACGTACGGCACTGGCGGCGCTGGCGTCTTCCGCCAATAATTCGCGCGCCGTAAAGATCGACCGATAGGAATACTTGGCGCGCAACTTCTCCGAACCGCCCTCTTCGCGATCCACCAAGCTGATGACCGCCACGACCTCGGCGCCCTCACGTTCGGCCGCATCAATGGCTTCTTGCGTCGAGCCACCCGTGGTGCACACCTCGTCCACGATGACGACTTTCTTGCCGCGCACGCTATCAAGTCCCTCGATCTGCTTCTGGCGCCCGTGCTGCTTGGCTTCCTTGCGCACCAGAAAACCCGGCAGCGGCGTGTTTTCCAGCTCGCTCACCATGACTGCGGCGGAAACAACGGGGTCCGCGCCCATGCTCAGCCCGCCGATGGCGTCGGGACGCACTTCCATTTCATTCAGCAGTTCCAGCACGCAGTACCCCGTGAGCAGCGCTCCCTCCGGGTCCAGAGTCACGAGCTTGCAGTCGAGGTAGTAGTTGCTCTTCTGCCCAGACGAAAGCGTGATCTCCCCGCGGACCAAAGATTTGCTGCGCAGCAGCTTGGCGAGGCGTTTCCGGTGGCTCACCCTGTCTCCTGGCCCCCAACACTACCACACTCATCCGAGCGGCGGTGCGAAGGTTATTTCTTCTCGGGGGCGGCGGCTTCTTCTTCGAGGATGGCGGCGGCTGCGGCGACGCGGTCGCTTTCGTCGAGGCGCAGCAGGCGCACGCCCTGCGTGGAGCGGCCGGCCTCGCGAATCTCTCCCGCGTGGACGCGGATGACTTTGCCGTGGCCGGTGATAATCATGACGTCGGAATCCTCGCGCACCTGGACGGCGGCCACGACCGGGCCGTTGCGCTCGGTAGTTTTCAGGTTGATGACGCCCTTGCCGCCGCGTGAGGTGACGCGGTATTCGGCGAGCGGGGTGCGCTTGCCGTAGCCTTTCTCGGCTACGGTGAGCATGAGCGAGGTGAGGGAGTCGCGGATCTGGTCGCTCTCGAGCTCGTCGAGATTCTGCGTGGTCTTCTTGTACTCCTTCTCGATGATGGCGAAGTCGGGCTGGGCCGTCTCCATGGAGACGACGTAATCTTTCTCAGCGAGGTCCATGCCGTTGACGCCCGCGGCCTGGCGGCCCATGGCGCGCACTTCGGTCTCGCGGAAGAGAATGGCCTGGCCGCCGTGGCTGGCGAGGAAGATCATCTGTTTGCTGTCCGTGAGTTTCGCGCCGATGAGTTCGTCCTTAGGTTCAAGGTTGATGGCGATGATGCCGGAGGGACGTGGATTGGAAAACTCAGCGAGCTCGGTCTTCTTCACGGTGCCGTTCTTGGTGGCTAGAAATACGTAGCGATTCGCCTCTTCGAGGTTGCGGGCGGCGACAACCGCGGCGAGCTTTTCGTCCTCCTGGAAACGGACGAGAGTGTTGATGGCCTTGCCGCGCGTGGCGGCCGCGGCCTCCGGGATTTCGTAGACCTTCAGCCAGTAGATGCGCCCCTTCGAGGTGAACAGCAGGATGTAGCTGTGCGCCGACGCGATGAAGAAATGCTCGACGAAATCCTCCTCGCGCGTGCGCGCGCCGATGCGGCCCTTTCCGCCGCGCGACTGGTGGCGATACACGTCCACCGACGTGCGCTTCACGTAGCCGGCGTGGCTGACGGTGATGGCCATTTCTTCGTCTTTAATGAGGTCTTCGAGCTTAATTTCCTCGACGCGGTCCACGATTTGCGTGCGGCGGTCGTCGCCGTAAGACTTGGCGACGTCGCGCAGCTCGGCCACGATGACGCCCTTGAGCTTCTTTTCGCTGGCAAGGATTTCCTGCAGCTCGGCAATGCGCTCGCGGATCTGGGCCAGCTCCTTGAGAATTTCGTCCACGGAGAGCTGCGTGAGCCGGTGGAGTTGCAGTTCGAGGATGGCGTCAATCTGAACGTAACTGAGGCCCAGCCCCTCGCCGCTGCCGGCCGCCGTGATGCCGTATTTCTTGGCGTCGAGCTTGACGCCGCGGACGGCCGTTTCCTTGCCGGCGACGGAAACGCGCACGGACTTGTTCTCGAAGAATTCGTGCAAATTCTCGCGGGCATTGGCGCGGCTGGAGGAACCTCGAATGATTTTGATGACATCGTCAATGTGGTCGAGAGCGATGCGGTAGCCGAGCAGAATGTGCTCGCGCTCCTCGGCCTTGCGCAGTTCGTACTGAGTGCGGCGGCGGACCACGTCCACGCGGTGCTCGATGAACAGGCGCAACATTTCGAGCAGGCCGAGCTCGCGGGGCTGCCCGGCGACGATGGCCAGCAGGATCATGCCGAAGGATTCCTGCATCTGGGTGTGCTTGTAGAGCTGGTTGAGGATGAGCTGCGGCTCTTCGTCGCGCTTGACCTCGATAACGATGCGCATGCCCTCGCGGTCGCTCTCGTCGCGAATGTCCGCAATGCCTTCTATTTTCTTGGCCTGGATCAGCTCGGCGATGTGCTCGATCAGGCGGGCCTTGTTCACCTGATAAGGCAGTTCCGTGATGACGATATTTTCGCGGTCCTTCCCAGCCTGCTCGATGGCCGCTTTCGCGCGCACCTGGAACGTGCCGCGACCGTCCCGATAAGCCTGCTCGATTCCCTCGCGGCCGTAGATATAGCCACCGGTGGGAAAATCCGGACCGGGGAT
>Ga0187780_10000991_pt1 | contig 21272 bp, 17 predicted proteins | sample 1015_Q2_SP10_20__FD_132429 | JGI IMG/M metagenome (GOLD analysis project Ga0187780, IMG submission 132429) | Tropical peat soil microbial communities from peatlands in Department of Meta, Colombia - 1015_Q2_SP10_20_MG | ecosystem: Environmental > Terrestrial > Soil > Wetlands > Peat | place... | reverse complement strand
AGGCTATGGCAATTTCTTTACAAAAAGGTCAAAAAATAGATCTAACTAAAGGTAAAGCTGGACTTTCATCTTTAATTGTTGGATTAGGGTGGGACCCAGTTCAAAAAAGCGGTGGGTTTTTCGGATTTTTTAAACAAGAAAACATTGACTGTGACGCTTCTGTTTTAATGTTAGATGAAAATGATAAAATTCATAGTGCAAGCGATGTAATTTATTTTGGAAATAAAACAAGTCGTTGTAGAAGTGTAATTCACTCAGGCGATAACATAACTGGTGAAGGAGACGGGGATGATGAGCAAATCTTCGTTGATTTAAGCAAAGTACCGTCAAATATACATAAACTTGTGTTCGTAGTAAATATCTATGCATGTGTCGAGCGTAAACAACATTTCGGAATGATACAAAACGCATTTATTCGAATAGTAGATAGATCGACAAATTCAGAATTAGCTCACTACAACCTAACAGATGATTATTCTGGCTTAACTGCTATATTTCCTGGAGAAATTTACCGTCATAATGGCGAATGGAAATTTTCAGCCGTTGGTGAAGGTACTAGAGATAATGCAATTGACCAAATTGCTAGACGTTTTCAATAATCTCAAAAAATAGGAGTGAATATAAATGGCTATTAATTTATCAAAAGGTCAAAAAGTTGATTTAACAAAAACAAATCCTGGTTTAACAAATATTGTTGTTGGATTAGGATGGGATACAAATAAATACGATGGCGGAAATGATTTTGATTTAGATTCTTCTGTATTTCTTTTAAATGGAGCAGGTAAATGTTCGTCAGAGTCGGATTTTATTTTTTATAACAACACAACTGGGGCGAATGGTGCAGTTGAACATACAGGCGACAATAGAACTGGCGAAGGGGATGGAGACGACGAGCAAGTCAAAATCAACTTAGTGAATGTTCCTTCATCGATTGAAAAAATTGCATTCACTATTACAATTCACGAAGCAGAAGCTCGTAGCCAAAACTTTGGACAAGTTAGTAATTCTTATGTACGTATCTTAAATGAAACGACTGGTGAGGAATTAATTCGTTATGACTTAGGTGAAGATTTCTCTATTGAAACAGCAGTAGTTGTTGGAGAATTATACCGTCATAATGGCGAATGGAAATTTAATGCAATTGGTAGTGGATACCAAGGTGGACTAGTTTCATTAGTAAAAGATTTCGGATTAGAAGCTTAATCTACTTAGTATGAAGAAGGTACGTTGTAACGTGCCTTCTATTACAATTGGAGGGATCAATATGACAATTTCTTTATCTAAAGGTCAACGTATTGATTTAACAAAAACAAATCCAGGTTTAACAAAAGTAGTGATTGGATTAGGATGGGATACAAACAAATATAGTGGTGGATATGAATTTGATTTGGATGCTTCTGCATTTTTAGTAAATGCAAATGGTGTTGTTCAAAATGACGAAGAATTTATATTCTACAATAATTTACAAAGTTCAACTGGCGCAGTTATACATACAGGAGACAATCGTACTGGTGAAGGAGAAGGAGATGATGAACAGCTAATTGTTGATTTCTCAAAAATTCCTTCTCATGTAGAAAAAATCGGTATATCTGTAACGATTCATGACGCAGAAATTCGTAATCAAAATTTCGGACAAGTTTCAAATGCATTTGTACGTATTGTAAATGATGAAACAAATGACGAAATCTTACGTTACGATTTGGCTGAAGATTTTTCGATTGAAACAGCGATTGTTTTTTGTGAACTCTATAAACATGGAAACGACTGGAAATTTAATGCAATAGGTAGTGGATTTTCAGGTGGGTTGGCTTCTCTTTGTCGTAACTATGGTCTAGATGTTTAATTAAGTGAAGTGAGGTTAATAAATGAATTTTATACATCAATTAATAAATAGTTATGGATCTTTCTTTTCGCTGGATGCCATTAAAGAAGTTGTAACAAACCCAGCTAGTTGGGGGATTGTTGGGACATTAGTCATTTTAGAGGGACTTTTATCAGCTGATAATGCCTTAGTCTTAGCGGTAATGGTGCGTCACTTGCCTAAAAAACAACAAAAGAAAGCATTATTCTACGGCTTAATAGGTGCATATACATTCCGATTCCTTGCTATCGGGCTTGGTGTTTTTCTTATCAAAATTACGTGGATTAAAGTTCTAGGTGGAGCGTACTTACTTTGGCTATCTATTAGTCATTTCGTTAAAAAATCAAGTGATGATGATGAAGTTGAAAACAAGCCAATGGGTTTTTGGAGAACTGTTCTTGCAGTAGAATTAATGGATATCGCATTTAGTCTTGATAGTGTAATTGCTGCATTCGGTGTATCTGATAAAGTATGGGTTTTATTTATCGGTGGGATGTTAGGTGTATTAATGATGCGTAGTGTCGCACAACTATTCTTAATACTTATTGAAAGAATCCCTGAATTTGAAGCAACTGCTTTCGTATTAATTGCTATTATCGGATTAAAAATGATCGCAGCATCATTATTTGGAATCCATATTAATGAATTAGTATTCTTCGGCATTTTAATTGCTGTTTTCTTAGCAACATTTATTGTTCATGCTGTAAAGAAAAAATCAAGTACAGACCAAAATACAGCTATAAAGTAGAGAAAAAGGGAAAGTTCACTTTCCCTTTTTCTTTTCAATTAAATAATCATTTATTTTAAAAAGATTAAAATAAACAAACCTACGATCAATAATAATATAGCTATTTCTATAATAGTGAAAATAGGAGATTTAAGAACACGATGATACATTTTCAGTGAGTTCTTAAAACGAATATCTTCACTATTCCTTTTAAATAATGTTCTCACGATTTGTCACCCTCTAGTAATTCATGATTTATAATGTGACGTTAAATCCTAGAAATTCGCGGTAGACTATTTGAGCAAAGTTACGAACAAAAAACATAAACCTTAATGATGGAAAATTACTAAATACAGTTTAATCCTGTCATAAGTAGAAACATGAGCAGTTAAGGTGAATTTTTTTGGACAACCTAAGCAGTTATAATGTAAAGTTTAAGGAAAGGAGGATTTACATGGTAATGTTTACCCCAAAAATCATGAATAGTAATAATTACGAATGGTTGAATACATTAAAACAACCATCTTCACAAAGACAGGATATCCAACAAGACGGGGATATTATTCAATATAATCAAATTGCGTGGCAAATATTAGGTTCAACTACCGATAAAGATGAGTACTTTGAAAATTTATACGATTTGACTCATGATGAATATTTAAATATATGTTTATTAAGTGAGGAACTTGATAAAAACATTTCAAATGATATGTTTCAAGACATTCAAAAAATACTTTCAATTAATACTGCTGAACAAGGTTTGTCTGTTAATCGATTAATCGCATTTCTTGAAGGTGCTCAATTAATTCCTAAACACGAAAATCAAGATATACATATTCATATTCGAAATCAGATTAAGACAATCCTTACTAAATTTAAAGATTCGAATACAAGCGGTTTCTTAGATAACAATTTTAGAAGGGTATTAGTTGACCTAGTTAAATGGTTACATAATCATATAAAAAAATGGCTAGAAAATGATTTTCCAAGAAATTCACCACTTATTTTATGGTATGGTGATACGACTTTTAGTGAGTGTTATTTCTTGTATTTGCTCATTCTTATAGGCTTTGATGTTGCAATCTTTCATCCTGAGGGAAAAGACATGTTGTCTAAACTGATGGGAGATAATGATGGATCTACTATTTATACTTTACCATCAACTACTCCATTAGTTCCTTTTCCAAAAATAAAACCGGCAAGAAAAGAAACTGTGGCTCATAAGGCTTCAAAAGAAATTGAACGATTAATACATACAGAAGATTCATTACTATTTAAACCATGGCAATTTAGAAATTATGCAACCAGGTCTATTACATTAAAAACAACTTATGATGAATTATTCATTTTGCATAAAGAAAGGGCTATGCTAAGACCTAATTTTGAAGTGAAGAATAACACTGTTCAAATACCGGTCTTCTTTTCAAAAATAATAGGCGTACCAAAAAGTCGAAGAGAGTATTGGGAAAAAGTTGAACAACTAACTGAACCGGGTATCACTCATACGATTGATCATTTACCTTTCACAAACTTTATTAAAGGAAATAACCAATATCATTATCAAAATGCTTTAGGTCAGGATGGAATACTTGATCCTCAAAAAATGATGGAGAGTAATTGGTGGAAGTATAAAGAATTACCTAATGGTTTACAATTTGGTTTAGCCTCAGCAATTGGTAGATATGTAGAGAATGTAGTGATTAAACCCCTTCCAAATGAATCAAAATTACAAACTCAGTTATTCTTATTCAATCAGGGGATGAATATACCCGTTGAAATCTTACGTTTATTACAGCAGTTTGATTATACTCAGCAAGTGCCAAAACTTTTAATTTATAACACCGAACAACATGGTACATTGGGCCGATCAGATGCAGCTCTACTATTATTATTAAATGAATTTGGGATTGATATTATTTTGTTAAATCCAACAGGTCAAAATGATATTGAAATGTTTATTGAAGAAAAATATTTTGATACACATTGGTTAGACGAAGTTAGTTTTGATCAAGAATTTAAAGAATTAAAAGTACATGGCCAATCAATATTAAAACGTGTCATCAAAAAATTATTTTAAATAAAGGGGATATCAAAATGACATTAAATACGCTTGCAAATTTAGAAAAATTAGATGAAAATTTACAAAGCAATCCAAATGAAATGAAGTTACAACTTAGAAATGAACCAGAAGTACAACGATTATCTAAAGATATTGATCATAAAAACCAAATTGCTTTACTTGAATATGGTAAAGAACCTGCAAATGAAATCTCTGCTTTTTCTGGTAAAATCTTAAATACAATTAAAGCATCAAGTATGGAAGAATCGAGTGCGTTATTAAAACAATTAGGTAAAATTATGGACCGTTTTGATTCAAAAGATTTTGCTGAAGAAAAGGGTTTACTTTCGAAAATTTTTAATCGTGGTCAAAAATTAATTGATAAATTATTTGATAAATATCAATCAATGGGAACTGAAATTGATAAAGTTTATATTGAAATTACTAAATATGAAAATGAGATGAAAGTCTCTACAAACACACTAGAATCACTTTACGAACAAAATGTTAATTATTATATGGATTTAGAAAAATATATCGTTGCAGGGGAAATGAAAGTTGAAGAGTTAAAAACCGCTCTTATTCCATTAACAGAGAAAGCTGAAACAGGGAATCAACTTGCTATGATGGAATTAGATTCATTAAAAAATGGAATTGAGTTAATAGAACAACGTATCTATGACTTAGAAATGGCAAAACAAGTAGCTTATCAATCAGCACCCCAAATTAGATTATTACAACGTGGTAATACTAAGTTAATTGGTAAGATAAACTCTGCTTTCGTTACAACAATCCCGATCTTTAAAACAGCTTTAATCAATGCTATTTCAGCAAAAAGACAAAACCTTGTTGCCCAATCTATGAATGAATTGGATAAACGTACAAATGAGTTGTTACTACGTAATGCCCAAACAATTTCACAACAAAGTGTTGATATTGCAAAATTATCTGGTGCACCTAGTGTGAAGATTGAAACTATGGAAGAAACATGGAATATCATTATTAAAGGAATGCAAGAAACAAAAGCAATTGAAGAAGAAAACAAAGTTCTTCGTGAACAAGGAAAATTACGTTTAGAGCAACTTCAAGAAAACTTTGTTAAACTGAAACAATCGTAATTGTTTGAAATGCGATTTCAAATAAATTAAATATAAAATGAACATTATTAAAAGATAGCAAGTTATCTACTGTGCTATCTTTTTTTTGCTTCTTAATACTTTTGTTTGAATAGAGATATATTAATAAGTCTTAAAATATGAGAAATATCGTCAAGTTATTAAGTATTGTTAAGTAACATATAATAGGTCGGAATTTATTATAAGGCTGTTTTCGTATACATTGTTGCTATTACAGAATGCGATAGTTGATTACACCTCCAGGATACTCGTTTTCCACGGGGAGATGATTGAGCCTCCTCGGCAAGCCTGCGGAGGGCATCCTTCCAGTTATCCCCACAGGAGTCTCGCACCTTCTGCCCGAATCAACTTCTGCCTTTAAAGTTACAAATCTAAAAAGCAACAATCTAAAATACATTCAGCCACATAAAAAGGAGCAGTTTACATATGAGTCATTTGAAAGTTAGTGATATTTTAAGAGTTAAAGAACCAGCTGATCGTGTTCATATGTCAATTTCTTCGGATGGTAAATGGTTAGCCTTCTGTCTATCTGGAAAAAAACAAGATAAAAATTCAAAAGGTGTTTCTCAAGTAGTAGAAGGTAATGCCCAATGGGTATGTAATCTAATAACTGGTGATAGTTTTCCTATTGCGCGTCAAGCTAAAAGTAGTTGGGCGGGAGTATGGTCTCCAAAAGGTTTAACTCTTGCTTTCTTTGCTGATATTAATAATGTTGCCCAGGTTTGGTTATGGACACCTACAAATAAGTCTTTGAAACTTGCCTCAGAAATTATTGTTCGTCCTTTTTTTGGATTTGAAAAACCAATATGGACGAAAGATAGTTCTCATATTATTGTAAAATCCATGCCTAAAGAACAGGTAGATGACACTTACTTCAATTCATCAATTATTTCACCAAATGAACTTTCTCACTATAAATCCTCCAAACCAATTTCGTACTCCACAAATTTCCTTAAAAATCATGATTATAAAGGAATAAATAATAATTGGGTAAATCGGTACAAATCTGATATTTCAATGATAAATATTAAAACGAAACAGCACCACACAATTTGTCGTGGGTTTCATCCAGTTGGTATGTCGATTTCAACTAATGGAAAATATATTGCTTTTACTAATTGTTTAGGTGAAATTCCAAATACTCAGCAAAATGAATATGATTTATGGATTTGTTCAGTCCACTTTAGTAATGAGTCAAATCCAATCAAAATTGTAAAGAATCTAAAATTGGAATATGGACTGAACTTTACCTGGGCATATGACGATCGATCAATACTTTATACCAAAAGTGGCCCTTTATCTGAGGGAGGATTATGGTCTGTTGATACAAAATTACCTTACTCATCAAAACTTCTACATTTTTCAACAGACATTCATTTTGGAAGAGAATATGACGCTCCTTTATCGTTAGAAAATGGAGATATTATTCTCCTAGGTAACGGGAAGCTGTTTATATATACAATATCAAGAGAACAGGTTGAAAAAATTATTACTGTAAAAGGACGAGAAATTGTTGCTATACTTCCTTTTTCAAATCAAGATAATTGCGTAATTGTTCAAACTATCGAAAAGCAAAATGCTCTATATGGTTTTTATAAAATAAACTATGAATCTGACTTTATAGAAAAAATTATTGAAGAGCCAAAAGGACATTTACCTTGGTATGAAGGCGGGGCTTTTTATAAGAAGATTCAGGAACTTGAATATATAAGTTATTTTTCTCAGTCAGGAGATGAACCACCTAATCTAACTTTACTCGAAGTAAATTCAAAAACTATTGTGAAACATACAAAGGTTAATTCGATCAATACAAGTGAGTTTGGAAAATCAGAGTTAATTTTTTGGAACCATGGTAATAAAAGAGTAAGAGGTGCACTCTTATTACCTAAAAATCAAAAAGGTAGAGTACCTATTATAATAAGGGGATATGGTGGTGCAATGCTTTCTAATAGAGTACGATATTTTGGCTTAAGTACAAGTGCAGCGGATAATCACCAGCTGTTTGCTTTAAAAGGTTATGGAGTATTCTTGCCCGATTTACCAATGTCACGAAGTCATGAGCCAGCAGAAGAAATAAAACTATCTATAGATAATGCCTTAACTGAGCTAATAAAGCATCCTGCAATTGATCCAGAAAGAATTGGTATAATTGGGCACTCATTTGGAGGTTATTCTGCACTTGTTGCAATCACTAGAATACAACGATTTAAAGCTGCTGTCATATCTGCAGGAGTTGGAAATTTAATTAGTATGTATACGAAATTTGATTACCCAAACTTTAATTATGGCTTTGTAGAGAATGGTTTACCAAACATGGAAGTAAATTTGTGGGAAGATACTCAACGATATATACGAAATTCTCCTTTATTTGAACTTCAAAATATAGAAGCACCAGTGTTAATTGTTCAGGGGACACGGGATCACTTATGTAATGAAGAGGCGGGACCAATTTTTACTTCTCTTAATCGATTAGGGAAAAATGCTGAATTAGTATTGTATGATGAAGGGCATTGGCAGGGCACCTGGAGTGAAGAAAATTTACAAGATTATTATAAAAGGGTCGTTCAGTGGTTTGATCAGCATCTTTAAGGAAATAATAATTGTACAAATAAAGGAGAATGTTGTAGAGGCTCAAATTTTGTTTAATTTGAGCTTCTTTTTCAATTTTAACATCAATCTAGATTAATTGAGAATCGAATAAGAATTTTCAGAATTTTATTGCTTTATAACGTAAAATAAATTACTATTTAAAGTAAAGTGAGATGATGAAGAGTTCCTGCCAATAAATCTTTAATAACTAATTGCTAGAAATATTCAAGAAATATTGGAGGGAATGATTACTTAGTTTTTGATCTGCTTTTTATTTATTTTTAATATTATTAAGAAGTGAGGGGAAAATATGGCATCATTTTATAAAGAATTCGAATATGTATTGGATCCCAAATTATTAGAAGAAAAATTTATTGGATTGTTACAATCCGAGCTTGAAACTGTTCATGACATTGAATTGTGGCTTTTTGAACAATCATGTTTACTTGAAGAGGTATATGAAACAACGATTGGACATAAAATTGAGTTTTATTTAGACACAACGAATCAGAATAAAAAACAACAAATGAATTTTGATGAGACGAATATCATTCCCTTATTAAAAAAGTATTCAAATCTATTAGACACACGTCTTATCCAACATCCACTGCACAATCAACTTAATAAAGATTTATATGGTATCTATATCAAACGCAAAGAAAATTCAATTTTAATATTTCAAGAAGAGAACATCGATTTAGAGAAAGAGATTAATAGCCTTTTAACGTTATATTTAGAAAAAATAAACACGATTAAAGTTTTATGGAATGATGAGGAAAAACCTGTTTTTCAACTGCAAAGATTGTTGGAATCAGAAAATAGAACCATCAGAGAACAAGTTTGGAATGCTATTCAAAATGCCCAATTATCAGTAAAAGAGGAGCTTGAAGAAATTTTCCAATCTATGTTTGATTTACGAATAAAATTAGCTTCCATTTCAGGCTATGAAACATATACAGATTATGCTTTTCATATACTTGAACGATTCGATTACAATTCGGATTATTGTATTACTTTAGCTGAAAACATTCGGAAATATGTAGTACCCCTAAAACGTAACTTAGACAAAAGTAACAAGGAAAAACTGAAATTAGTAACCTACAAACCCTGGGATCTATCAGCTCCTATTTCTAATAACCAGCCTAATTATCCATTTACAACTTCCCATGAGTTAATAGAAAAAGGGATAAATGTCTTCAAACATATTGATACTTCCTTAGTAGACATGTTTAATCATATGAAACAAAATAATTATTTTGATATGGACCCAAGAGAAGGGAAAGCTCCAGGTGCCTATTGTTTACCAATGTTATGTAGCAAACATTCTTTTTTTGTAATGAATCATACAAATCATTTCAGTAATATTCGTACCTTTATCCACGAAATTGGCCACTGTTACCATAATTACGTTATGAAGGATTTGCCGTTATCTCTCTATCGCGAACCAACAATGGAAATTGCTGAGTTCGCAAGTATGACAATGGAATATCTTACTTTAGATTTTTGGTATGAGTTTTATCCAAATAAAGAAGATTTTAGACTTGCAAAAAAAATGCAGCTTGAAGGGTTTATTTCATATTTACCAAGTGGAATAGTTGTCGACCTCTTCCAACATTGGCTATACGCTCATCCAACACATTCCATTTTAGACCGGAATAACAAATTTATTGAGCTTTCAAAGCAATTTTATGCAGATTCCATTGATTACGAGGGATTTGAAGAGACATTACCCAATCGCTATAGACAAATGCGCCATATTTTTGAAACCCCATTTTATTCAATTGAATACATTATTGCCAATATCGCTGCAGTTGAGATGTATCGACAATTTAAATTAGACAAAGAGGGAACGATTTCACGGTTCAAAAAAGCTTTGTCCCTTGGTAGTTCAGTTTCTATGACTGACATATACAACACAGCTGGTGTTTCCTTACAAATTTCTGAAGAACAATTTAAAGATATTGTTATGTTTGTACAAGAACAATTAGCAGAGTTAAATGATGATGTTGAAAAAGTTCAAATTTGAAGGAGGCATGCTCGTTAGCTTAACACATCATAACGATATAAAAGCCTAATATCATTAATAATGTATAAAAGAGCATTTTTCTTCGTACTATTAGAAGGTAAAATCGCTATTTTTTATTGTTCTAACCCGATTTAATAAGAGAATCGGGTTTTTCTTTTTAAATTCTAAGAAAATGTTACGATTGTTATTTTACAAAAAGTGACAAAAAAGAGGATTTTCTGCTTATATGTAGTATTAATTTATGTAAGGAAAAGGAAATATGCAATATTTCGAATTGAACCCTCATGCTAAATTGGGGAATTGAGTCGTTAAAAGGAGAAAATTTGAATGGAATTATCGAGAAAAAAACCGAAAAAAAAGATTACTTATATAATAGTATTAAGTATTATAGGATCTATTTGCCTAAGTATTCTCGGAATCCTAGGATATAAAACTTATATAACCTATTCTGCACTAGATAAAATGACAAAAGGTGAAAAAATTGTATCAACTATACGCCCTCAAAAAGAAAAAGTTGATATCAAACAGGACCCTGTTTCTATCCTTTTCTTAGGCTTAGAAGATTATGCTACAAAAGGAGTCAATGGAAGAACTGATTCAATGATCCTTGTAACATATAATCCAAATGATCAAACTCTGAAAACATTAAGCATTCCTAGAGATAGTTATGTAGATATTGTAGATTTTGATGTTACCTCAAAAATTAATGGTGCTTATGCAAGAGGGGGAATAAGAACTACAATAAAAACGGTTGAAAAGTTTTTGAATGTTCCAATTGATTATTATGTCACAGTAAATTTTTCAGGTTTTAAAAACATTGTTGATGCTGTAGGTGGAATTGATGTAAATGTTCCATTTGATTTCTGGGAAAATACAGATACACAACCTAGAAGAAAGGTATATTTCCATAAAGGTCTGCAACACTTAGATGGATTGCATGCCTTAGCATATAGCAGAATGCGAAAACGTGATTTTAGCAATGGTGATTTTGGGCGACAAGAGCGACAAAGACAAGTTTTATCTGCAATAATAAAAGAATTAAAAACTCCGATGTCAATCTTGAAAATTGACACATACGCAAAAGAATTTAGTAAAAATATTACAACAAATATAGGAATGGGAGATGCCTTTACTCTTTTTAAAAGTTTACCAAATGATATAGCATCTCATACTGAGTCATTAGCTTATACAGGTGAAGGTGGTAAGATAAAAGGAATCTGGTATTATGTTCCGGATAAAACAAGTGTTCAAGACGTCTCAAAAAAAATGAGGGAGCATCTTGGGTTAACAGATAATAGTTTAGTGAAAAGAAACTAATTAACTACCACCAGTTTTATGTTAGTTCGTTGTAATGTCCTTAAAAAGATACTTTATTTATCAGTTTCTTAAAATTTATTGATTCTTAATAAACTCATAATCTATTGAAAAGAGGTAATGAAATGCATAAGGATTTTTTTGTACAAAACCGTAATAATTTATATGGAAAATTAGAAGATCAATCATTACTTGTTATGTTTGCAGGTAAAGCGCCTCAAAAATCTGCTGACTATACATATAAGTTTGTAGCAAATCGTAATTTTTATTTCTTAACAGGTATTGAAGAGCCAAATATTATTTTTCTTGCACAAAAAAATGGAGATAATGTGGAAGAATATCTCTTTATTGAAAAGTCAGATCCTGTACTAGAAAAATGGATAGGAAAGACTATTTCTAAAGAAAAAGCAGCAGAGGTTTCTGGAATCAAAAACATTCAGTTTATTGATGAATTTGAAACTTTAATATCACAAATTCTTTTCTCAGTCGAGAATTCTAAATTTTATTTAGATCTTGAGCGAAGAGAATTTGATACTGCACCTACTAAATCTCAGCAATTTGTAAGTAAAATAAGAAAAAATTACCCTCAATTACAAATAAAAAATGCTTATCCAACTATTTCTGAATTACGAGTTTACAAGAAACCTGAAGAAATTGAAAAAATGAAAAAAGCAATTGAAATTACTCATAAAGGAATAATGAATCTATTAAATAATGCTAAAGCTGACATGAAAGAATACCAGCTTGAAGCATATTTTGACTTTATATTAAAGTCAGAAGGTGTAAAAGATCATGCATTTAGTACAATTGTAGCGAGTGGGAAAAATGGTACAGTTCTACATTATGAAAATAATGATGCTACGATTGAAGATGGCAGTCTTGTGCTTCTTGATTTAGGTGCACAATTTGAAAATTATAATGCTGATATAAGTTTTACGTTCCCTATTAACGGTAAATTTTCAGAAAAACAAAAAACATATTACAATATTGTGTTAAAAGCCTTAAGAGAGACTACGCAACTTATCAAACCAGGCATTCCTTTTGCTAAACTAAATGAACAAACCAAGAATATACTAGCTGAAGAATGCATGAAAGTTGGATTGATTAAAGAAAAAAGTGAAATTAGTCAATATTATTATCACAGTGTAAGCCACTATCTTGGTTTAGATACACATGACGTTGGAAATTATAAAGACTTAATCTTAAAACCAGGAATGGTTTTAACAGTTGAACCAGGGTTATATATTGAAGAAGAAGGCATTGGTATTCGCATTGAAGATGATGTTTTAGTAACGGAAGATGGCCATGAAGTTCTTTCAAGTGATATTATCCGTACAGTAGAAGAAATTGAAGCTTTTATGAGTAAATAAAAATTAACCTCTTCCTAGAGTTATAGGGAGAGGTTTTTTGTTGATAATATGTATTTGACATCATAGAAGAAATGAAATTATATAATAAAAAATAAACGCGTAAATATGATAGCAATAAACAACTAGAATAGTAAAAGGAGAGTGTCTAATTGGTCTCTAATTTATTTAAAGTAATATCGACCATTAGTGTTGTTACATTAATCATATATAATTTATACACCTGGAATGACCATACGCATCATAGTACTTTAATTTCCCAATGCCTTTTAATGAGTGCTTTCTTGTTTGGTGGATTGGAATATGTTCTAAGTAATAAAAAGTCAAGTAAGATTAATGGTATTGTTTTTCTTGGAATTGCTATCTTAATTGGATTCGTTTTATTTATAAAATATTTGTTTTAGACTATTAACTTAAATATTGTAAAAATGTTTTATCGAAAATTTATTCTGGATTTTGAAAAAGGAAAATGTAAATTTAATGAGAATAAATATACTAATGAATGCAAGAAAGGGAGGGATATTGTGGGAGCATTATTTATGAGTTCAATATACTTAATTTTAGGGATATTTTGTGTTATCGGCTTAATCAAACATTTTTATTTTGAGAAAAAAATACGTTGCATTAGTTGTTCACAAAAAATTGATTTTTCTTCAGTAAAATGTCAACATTGTGGGACTTTTATTGAAAAAAAGGTTATAAATCAAAAGAAAATGTTTAAATATATGCAAAGAAGTGTGGAGGGTGTTCAAAAAGAGTTATTAAATCAAAGAAAAAGAGATTGATGAAAAAGAGTAGCAATTTATCTATAGAAAAAATGATGTATTGTATTTTACTTTTATGAAAAATGATGTTTTGAAGTGTATCCAGAAAGAGGAATTAGATTGTCTATAATTCATTTGGAGGGTAAATGCTTTTGCAATATAAACTATTACGAATTATAGTTGGAGTCTTTACTTTAATATTTTTAAAATATGCCTAAATATCACAAAATTCTGTTGTACTTAAACTACCACTTATAAAGTTTATCCTAGGTTTTATTTGGGCAAGTATGTTAATTTCTGGAGTAACTACATTTCGTGAAAAAGACAAGTTTTAGGTTTATTCTATATTTTTGTAGCTATTTGTACATTTACGATCATGCTTTTAAAGACTAATCTGCAAATTAGTGGGATAATCCCAACTTTGGTTATCTTTATCGCCTGTGGAGTTCCAATTAGTATTATATTCATGTTTAAACAACATATAGAAGACAAAAATAAGTTGTAAGATTTTGTGGACTACATTATATTTAATATACTAAGAGCGATTTCTCCTATGATTGCAAGGAAGAAATCGCTTTTTTACTCTACCTGCTATTTCCATAGAAAGAAAATGACACGGATTATAATTAATAGACATATTTAAGTTTCACATGGTAATAACGATAAGGTAAAATTACAATATTAATTATAAGAATTTTCAAGAAGATCTAGATTGCAAAATAGTATCCGAAATATTATAGTTAGTTTATTATTTTAAGTGAGATAGAATATAATGTTTATATTTTTTTAAAATTTCACGCTAAAATCAGATTTAAAAAAGGGATTGAGATGTTTGAATAGAAAGCAACAAAAGGAATATACGAAAAGGCAAATCTTCGATACATCAATTTCATTGTTTATAGAAAATGGATATGAAAATGTTTCAATAGACGGGATTGTTAAAAAAATTGGATTAACAAAGGGAGCTTTTTATCATCATTTTTTATCAAAAGATGCAATCATGTTGGAATACTGCAATAAAGCGCTAGATTCATTTACTGATAATTTATTGCAAACAATTCAATTTTATAAAGAAAAAAATATTACTGATATTTTCGAATACCTTTTTGAAAATATTAGTCGTTTTCTAATTGAAAATTATGGCATGATTAACGTTATAATAACTCAATCTAAAAAAGCAAATATTGCATTAGAAGAACTATTTCTAAATGAGACTGCTCGAATCTTTAGTAATTTATTAACAATGGGGTTGACTAAAAAAGAGTTTGACTTATCATTAAGTCATGAAAGTCTGGGAAAGTATATTAGTACTTTACTGTTTTTTAAGATTAAGGAAATAGTTTTGGAAAAGAAAAAACAAGAAGATACCTCTAAGGAGATTAGAGATATCTATAAGCTGCTAGTTCATGGAATTTTTTTTAAAACTACATAATATTTTCAATTAATAAAGTATGTCTATCAAGTTCTATAACTTTGCTAAGTGTATTATGTTTATAAGAGAATCCAAGTAATAGCCCTTTATTAAAAGTTAACGGATAAGGATTATTTTTGAGATTGAGAATTATGTTATTATCTTCAAAGTCAAACTTAAAACCATCATCTAATTTTTGATGATTAGCTCTATAAGTATCGTTTAAAATAAATTTTAAAAAGTATTGAAAAGTATTTTGGGAACTAGGTAATACTGCATTTTTTGCAATATTAGATCCAATTCGACTTAAAGTGGAAGGTCCAATTCTTTCTTCAATTTCATCTAAACAGTCAATTAGTACAGATGTAGGTAACCATTCATTATTAGAGTTCAAATTATATTTACCCATAAAATATGCATTTACATCTACGTTTTGTGATAAGGCATCGAAAAGAGAAGCTTTAAGAAGGATTAAATTACTTTTTGGATACATTAGAGCTACCTGCCTTTACTAAATAAAATTTATGTTATAACAAGAATTTATAAGGATTATAGATTCATAAATCATATAATTGGTTAATTTTTATATTTTAACTTAGGTCTTTTTTACAATTATACTAATCTTTATAAAAATCACAAATTACAAAATACTCATTTGTAACGTAAAAAGTATTCCTCCAATTTTGTGGAAGGTATACTTTTTCTTTATTATCAGTGTTTTAAATTGAATGGAAAGCCGATTTTAGAATTCATTTCCTGATGATTTTTACTATTTGCTTTACTTATTTCAGTTTAAGTTTTGTCAGAATAAGCATGAAGATTCAACAGTAAACTTAGTTTTAATTTTTAGAAAATTTTCATTTGACTTAATTTATTTTTTATTTTATATTTTTACATACCGTAGTATGTAAAATGAAAAAATTTGGGGGCGTTGCAAATGCGAAAAAAGAAAATAGCTATAATTGGTTTAGGAATTGGAGGCTTGAATTTAGCTTATGGACTTGCAAAAGAAGAACTATTTGACATAACGATTTTTACAAATAAATCTGCAGAAGATATTCAAGAAGGTAGAATTCCTTCAACACAAGTACATTTTGAAAAAATGTTGAAAAGAGAAAAATTATATAGTATGCCTGAATATGGGGAAGTAAATGAATTGAAAAAAGTTGAGCTTAAACTGAATGGTCAGAAATTATTTAAAGGTAATCTCCATAATAGGGCTATAAGTATAGATCAAAGAATTTATCTTCCTACATTAATGAATGGTTTAGAAAATTTAAATGTTGATATTGTCCATAGAAGAGTAAACAAGGAAAATCTAACATCATTAGGAAGCCAATTTGATTTAATTATTGATAGCTCAGGTAAGAATGGCCCAATTGCATCATTTGAACCATATGAATGGATAAAAAAACCATATTCTCCCTTAAGAATTTGCTCAGCAGGATTCTTTTATGGATTAGATTCTGACGAAGAAAATAAATTATCTTTTAATATACTACCTGGACAAGGGGAACTTTTTGAAATGTCTATTGTTACCAAAAATGGGTTAGCACGTTCACTTTTATTAGAGGCCGTACCAGGAGGCAAGCTTGACATCATTAAAGGAGATAGGGGTGCTGAGGACTTTGCAGATAAGATGAAGAATGTATTAAGTGAATTTTTCCCTGAAATTTATAAAAGAGTTCATCCGGAAAAATTTAGACTTATAGATGACATGGCTTATACTCGTATGGCAATAAAACCAGAGCTAAGAATTCCATATACAATGATCAATCAGACTCTTGTAATTGGATGTGGTGACAGTGTCTTTTTAAATGACCCAATAACAGGCCAGGGAGCCAATACGACATCTTATTGTGCGGAAGAATTAAGGAAAATATTAGTTGATAATGCTAGGGAATCATGGGGAATATCTTTGGGTATTCAATATTGGGATCGTATTAAACAATATGTTGTGCAAGTATCAGAATGGACGAATGCTATGATGGGACCTCTATCTAGTTCTTTTTTAGATTTTATTAATGATGCTACAAAGTCACAAGAAGTGGCTGATGAATTCGTAAATATGTTTCATGATCCCCAAAAAGCTTACAATGTCTTTTTTGGGACCTATGTTCACTAATTTGAAGAATAGAATTTTATACACTTTAACATACTTCGGTATGTTAAAGTGAAATTGATTGTTAGAAAAGTAATGTTTTTAATATCACAAAATAAATAATTTAATTAATATTAATGTCCCTTCTAGAAATAGAAGGGCTTTTTTGATGACAGACGAACTTCCTTTCATAAACTAAGTGATAAACCGTTCATAGGTGTAAATATGAAGAGGATTGAAATAATTTTAGTTTACTGATTGGTAGAAACATGTCGAATTTTAGGTAAAAAATAGGTGATTATACTACTACTAAATAGTACAATAAAATACGGTAATCACATCGCTTTTATAGATTATGGTAAAATAATAAGAGCATTTTGGCTCTATTAAAGTTTAATGATGATAATTATTACAAATGATATTAGAGAATTTCAACAACCTAAAGATAAATTGGAAATTTCTTATATCCACGGTTTAATTCATATTAATTACCGTTAAACTTAAAAAATATTCGGTGAAGTGAAAGGAAATAAAAGTTACGTGATAAAGTTCATTTTTATTTTATGTTTATGTCTAGTATTGCTATTTCTTCTTTATTCCATCATCCCAACTTTAATAATTCGTATTAGAGGTATAGGGATTACTAAAAAAATGAAGGAGAAAAGTGGAATCGCATTAACTTTTGATAATGGTCCCAACGCTAAATACACAATACAACTTCTTGATCTTTTAAAAAAATATGGAATTCAGGCTACTTTCTTTGTAGTTGGTAGAAAAGTTGTTCAAAATCCAGAAATTATTAAAAGAATGCATCGAGAAGGGCATACTATTGGTATCCATCATTTTAACCACATTTCAAGTTGGATTCTTTCACCTTTTCATTTAAGTAAGCAACTAAGAATGACAGAAAAGGTTATTAATGAGTGTACGAATGAAAGAGTATCTCTCTATCGTCCTCCTTGGGGTCATTTTAATATTTTCACCCCAATGCTAAGTAAACGTTTTAAAATTATTATGTGGTCACATATATTCGGGGATTGGAAAGTTGAAAACTGCAAACATACTTTACTCGATCAATTACGTACAGCAACCACACCAGGTTCAATCTTATTACTCCACGACTGTGGTGAAACAATGGGTGCTGATGAAAATGCTCCTGAATATATGATTAAGAACTTGGAAATATTTCTTGATGAATGCAAAAAACAAGGAACTACTTTTGTTACTTTAAAAGATCTAAATTAAATACGAGGTCATTATGAATGTAGAAACGATATCATATTACATCAATGTATATGGATATATCATTATTTTTATTTTTTTATTTTTTGGGATAGTGGGGATACCTGCTCCTGAAGAATCGCTTTTATTTTTCTTAGGTATTTTAATTTTACATAACCAGCTTTCATTTTTATTGACTGTTCTATTTTCTGTACTTGGAGCTTTTATCGGTATGCTGACTGCATATACGTGTGGAAAGTTTCTAGGTAATTCATTTATTAGTAAATTTGGAAAATACGTAGGCATTACGGATCAACGTTTAGAGAAAGTAAAAGGTCGATATACAATCAACGTTCATAAATCAATTATTTTTGGATTTTATATGCCAGGTATAAGGCAAATCAATCCTTATTTCGCTGGAATTACGAAAATCCCTTTTTTGAAATTTGTTCTATTATCCTTAGTCGGATCAATTGTATGGACAGTTCCTTTTATTTTAGGAGGTTATTATTTAGGAAAGGTTTTTAATATTAATCCAAAATATGTACCTTATTTAGGAGTATTATTTTTATTTATATTTTTGATCAGTGTTCTAATAAATTATATTAAAAAGAATTCAACCCGAATTAGACAATAAAAAATCTTTTCGGGTTTATTTTTTTTATGGTTCAGTGATATATTTTATTAGGAAGTCCACTAGAATCCTTGTAAAAATATCTAAGAACCCTTAAAATCATCATTATTGCTATTCTAACTAATCGTTAAATTCCTCAATTCTTGGTCCAAACCTAAATAAACCCTAAAATTTTTATTAAAAATCATTTAAAAATACTCTATTCATGAAAAATAGTGATACATTGTTGTAAGAGAGGAACGTCCCTCAATATATTAAAAAATAGTTATGATTGAAAAGGAGTTGATATATATGAACAAAATTCTGTTTTTCCCTCTTTTTCGAATGCAATCTGGACATCATAAAGTTGCAGATACTTTAATTGACATGCTAAAAACACATACGAACGATATTGAATTAAAAAAAGTTGATTTGTTAAGTTATACAAATGAATCGTTAGAAAAAATGATTACAAGTAGTTATTTAAATTGGATCCGTTTTGCTCCAGAAACATATAATTTTGTTTATAAAAACTTTTTTTATGATTCTTCAAAGGAAAATGCGTTTAAATGGTATCAAAGAATTTTCCAGAAGAAAATGGAGCAATTGCTATCGATCGAAAAACCGGATTTAATTATATGTACTCATGGTTTCCCTTCATATATTCTTAGCCAATTAAAGAGAAAAGGGAAATGTAATATACCTGTAATTAATGTTTACACAGACTATTTCATTAATAATGTGTGGGGATTAGATGGAATTGATCTTCATTTTCTTCCTAGCCAAGAAGTAAAAGAATCTTTAATGGGAAAAAATAAACTTTCGAAACAGAATATGTTTGTGACGGGTATACCAGTTCATAGTGAGATTACTGATAACTCAAGAGTACGAAAAAATTGTGTTCGACCAAAAATATTAGTATCCGGCGGAAACAGTGGATTAGGAAGAATTCAAAAATTATCGGACGAGCTAAAGAAATCAACTCATCTGGATTTCTTAGTACTTTGTGGGAAGAATAAAAAACTTTATAATGAAATCATTTCTTGGAATGTTGATCATGTTACACCAATACCTTATTTATCATCAAGGTCTGAAATGAATGCGATCTATGAAGAGGTGGACGCAATTATTACAAAGCCAGGTGGAGTAACAGTAAGTGAAGCACTACACAAAAGTCTTCCTATTTTTGTTCATTCAGCACTTCCAGGACAAGAAGAAATTAACCTGAAATATTTAAAAAACAAAGGGCTTATTTTCAATCTTGATATTAAAAAATCTATTGAACAACAGTTAATTAGTGTTTTAAGCGATAAAGTGCAAATCGATCGATGGAAAAAATCTCTTATTTCGTATAAAAAAGGAATTGAATTACAAAATCCAGAGAAAATGGTCGAAGTTATTATGTCGTTGCTAAATTACAAACTTAATTTAAGCAGTCGAGCATAACTTAAGTCGTATAATTTTTAATCGTTCTCAAAATATGAGTAATACTACTTTTACTAGTAGTATTACTCTTGATTTTGCTTTAAAAAATATTTTATCTTCAAAATTCCACAATTTTATTTATAGTCCTACGATCTTTCCGTACATAAAAAAATAGAGTATCCTCACTTTTTTCTTCAAAATTACATTTTCAATTCTTTTTTCAATAGCTTTTTAAATAAATACAAATACCATTTCAATGTGACCAAACATTAATGCCTATTTTTATCCAAAATTGGTATTTTTTTATATTTAGAAATAGAATTCCCTTCAAGATTTCGAAAAAATAAAATAATTGTTTCCAAGAGGGAATATTCTTATAGAAATGTTGTTTTTTCATAAGAAGTGAGGGACAGAAGTGGAGGATATATATCAAATCTTAAATATGATTTCACGTTCAAGTAATCATCCCATGGTATTAGCGACAATTATAAAAGTCGAAGGATCCTCTTATAAGAAGGAAGGATCTACCATGCTGCTCATTGAAAATCAATCTAGAGTTGGAATGCTTTCAGTTGGTTGTTTAGAAGAAGATCTTGAAGAAAGGGCTAAGCAGGTTTGGTTATCAGGAATACCAAGTTCTATTCGATATGATCTAAGT
>Ga0187780_10000990_pt1 | contig 21275 bp, 13 predicted proteins | sample 1015_Q2_SP10_20__FD_132429 | JGI IMG/M metagenome (GOLD analysis project Ga0187780, IMG submission 132429) | Tropical peat soil microbial communities from peatlands in Department of Meta, Colombia - 1015_Q2_SP10_20_MG | ecosystem: Environmental > Terrestrial > Soil > Wetlands > Peat | place... | reverse complement strand
TCGGGTTTGCCGTCGGGCTCGTGGATTTTCACCAGATGATTGATTTCGTCGACGCTGGTGTCGTCGTAAGTGAGACCAAACGCTTCGTAGGCCGCTGCCAGGATGGCCACTTCATCCGCTTGTGATTCGATGCGCAGATCGTCGTCGCCCGCATCGTGCCATCCTCCCACATTCAATCCCGGCACGGTTTCTCCGGACTTGAATTTCGTCAAAGTGGATGGTCCCTGCAAGTATCCATCGAAGTGGTCGTAGTTCACCGGCGCCATCCGCGCATCATCGAGGTGACAGACGCCATGCCAAACCCGGTACTGCTCTTCTACGCGCATGTGGCACATCTGGATGGGCAGGAAATGTTCGATCACCGGCTGCCAGATGCCGCGCTGGTAAACGTCGGCGGAAATCTGAAAAGGCTGCGAGCGAGTTCCGCGGTATTCGACCTCATACATCCCCGGGGAAGACACTTTAGAGAAATCAAATTGCAAATATTTGAACCGCAGAAATTTTCCCCAGGACGCGGGCTTCGCGGTTAGAGCTTCGTCATAACCGCCATCTTCGCGAATACGTTTTAAGACGGCTGAGTCCTGACCGGTGTCGCGGTCGTCTAGCTCGATCACCGCAACTTTTGACTGCTTCGGGTGATAGCCGACCTGAGAGACGTGGACAACAGGTGAATACATCCAACCAGGAATGGCGTGCGGGCTGATCAGCCAGTCGATTGCGCCCGCGGTCGCGCCCGCGGGCACCAGGGAACGCACGACGAACCAACCATTGTTGTGTTTGTTGCGTCCGTCGAGAAGCTGCAGATTGCCCGTGTGGCTTTCGAGGAGCATGCGCTGCGTTTCGACTTCGGGGGCTATGGAAAGCCGCGGGCCGGTGGCGAGAGGCGTGGGTTCGAAATCGCCATCGGCTGTTTTTTCGTCAGGCCCGTTGGGTTGGCGCGGGAAGATTCCTGAATGATTTCCCAAGTACCAGCTCTTTCCAAACAGATCTCCTGGAAACAGTTCGAGGTTGAAGCCGACTTTTCCCACGAACTTTTGTGGCAGCGGCTGATCGAGGTCCACGATCACGCGAACGGCCTGCCCCTCGCCTCGCACATGGACCTGATAGGAAAGATGCAGATCGGGGTAGTCAATCGGATTGAAGCCGGTGCGGTTGCGCGCAGTGTCGGGATAGGAGAGCCAGGTTGTGATCTCGTTGTGCGTCAGGTCGACCAAGCGCTTGTCCTGCTTGGGCATCGGTTGCCACTGCCCGGGCGTGGAATCCAGCCGGAGGTCGCCGTTGGTCGCGACGCGCACTCCGTTTTGAATGATGCTAACACCCGCCTGGTGACCCTCCGGATAGATGTCCAGGAAAGCCATCACGTTCAGGCCCGGGAGTTCGAAATACTCTTTGTCGTTGAGCCGTAGTTCCGGCGCGGACTGTTGCGCCATCAGCGGGGTCCCCGCAAGGCACACGCACACTAGCACACCCAGCATCACTGACCTGGTTTTCATCGTCATTTCTCACGCGTTCCGTAAAATCTCCAGCATCTTGCGATCAAGCTTATGACCCCTGTAGCCCTCGTATTTCACATCCGTTCGTTCGCTATCGAGCACGCCAAACGATCCGCGCAGATTCCAAAGCGCATTGCCCCAGCCAGCTTCCCTCCAAAGAGAGGCACAATCCGTCATCCATGCGAGCGCAACCTGGTGAGGCGTTTTGTTGAAGCAGCCCCACTCTCCAACGTGAACCTGCACTTTTTTGTCGGTCAAAACTCTGTAGCGTTCGATACACTCCTGCTTCAGTCTTTCGCGATCCCATATTTTTCCTTGATCATCTTTCAGGGGCCAAGTGGGCGGATTAAACGTCTCGAACTCGTCCCTCGGCACCCACGTCGCCGTGTAGTGGCTGACCGCCTTGGGAAGATAGCCCCGTGTGCTCTGCACCAATCCCAGGCCGATGATTCCTTCGACAGGCGCCTGTCCAATGTTCATTCCATCGGCGAAAATCAACCGCGACGGATCCACTTCGCGGATTGCGGTCACGAGCGCTTTGACGATTTCGACGTAGCGTTCTTCGAGCGCGCCTTCGTAGGAGCGCATCTTTGGCGGCTCGTTGATGAGATCGAAACTCAATTGGCGGCTTGGGATTCCCTTGTATCGCTGCGCAAACGTCTTCCAGTGAAAAGCGGCGGCTTTGAGGGCCTTCTCACGCTGTGGGGCCGTTCCGGTGAAGAGATCCGCCGGCTCCAGTTCCCTTTCATTAATGCAGTAGCCGGGAACCCGGTGAAAATTCAGATTGATGTGGATGTTGTATTGCCTGCCGAGCTCGATTCCGGCATCAATCTTCTTCAATAGTTCTTCGCGAATAAGCGTCCAGTCGTCGCGGCTACCCCAATTCCAGTAGGAAAGCGGCAGGCGAGCAAAATCGAAGCCCCATTCCGCCATGGTGGCGAAATCGAATTCCTCAAACGCCGGTCCGTCGTAGGGACTCCCAGGCCAGCCGAACTTTGCCTGGATGTTGAAGCCCCGCCATCTTGGAATGTGGGCGGCTGATACGTCCTCAATAGTTCCATTTGCGTGCTTCATCCCGCGGGGAGAATTCGTTGCAACAGCAGCGGCCGCGCATGCCCTTGCCGCGCTCTTCAGAAAATTCCGTCGATTCATGACTTCGTCTCCTTGGAACTCCTGCGGCCCATGGCGTCGTGGGTCGATCGTGCGAAGACTGCCAAGGCCCTTGCCGCAATGTTCCGCTTCACTTCCGCTGCGAAGGGGCTCGAGGTCTCCGTGTCAAACGAATGGCGTAGCTGTACAGGTCGCCACGGCACGCTGCTTCCTCGTAGAGGACCGGCTGGCCCTCGGTATCGTAACTTGTGCGACGTAGCGCCAGCACCGGAAAGCCCTTCTTCACGCGAAGCAGCTTACTGAGGCGACCATCCGTCACACTCGCCTCGATGATGTTCTGGCAATCGGCCAAGAGCACGCCGTGCGACTCCATCAGTCCGTAGAGCGAACCTGAGAAGTCCTCTGTGGGGCCGATTCCGAGTTGCGCGGGCAAAACGTCCACGGTGTGAAGAACCGGCTTTTCGTCTGCAAAACGGATGCGCTCCAATCGCAACACGCGCGCCTTAGTTGGGAGGGCGAGAGCGTGTCCGGCGCGCTTGCAGGCGCGGGCCCACTCCACGCGAACGACTTTCGTGCGAGGGCGCATGCCGCGCCGCTCGAGTTCCTCTGTGAAACTTAACATTGCGGGGAGGGGCACCTGCAGCCTCGGTCCCTTAATAAAGGTGCCTTTCCCGGTGATGCGTTCGACGAGCCCTTCGTCGACCAACTCGTCTAGCGCTTTGCGTGCGGTTGCCCGACTGACACCGAAGTCTTTCTGCACGCGTTCGTCGGTGGTGAGCAGGTCACCCTGACGCATTCTCTTGGCGCGCATGTCGTGGCGCAAACGTTCAGCGATCTGGAAGTACAGTGGCACCGGCGTGGCGCGGTCAATCCACATGTGGCCTTTGTTCCGTGTGTGCCGGATAGTCTTGCCCCTTTCTGCCAGTTGCGGCACCGACGCGTGCAATGCCATCTTACGACGTCCTCCCAGCCCCGGCGATCAGCACGACTCCTGCGACGAGTAACAAGCAGCCCGAACCGGCCCATGTGATCGTTCGCGTCGTGGCACCACGCCACTCACCAGTCAGCACGCCCCAGGCGTTCGCCGTGAGGACAATGGCCGCCATGAAAACGGGCCACCCGAGGACGAGACCAAGTGTCCCCATACCGCGAGCGCCTGCACCGTAGACGAAGTTGCTGCCAGACCATAGCACCGCCATTACCGCTGCGAGAGTGACGTTCGTCACCGTCGCTTCGCGAAAGTGCGCGACGCTGCGGCGACGGATTATCAGGAAAAGGCAGTAGGCAGCATTCACGACCAGCCCGCCGCCAAGGAGCACAGGCCAGACAGCGTTCAGGGAACGTGTTGAGGGCATCCCCAGGGTCTCTGCGGATGCGAAAATCGGCACCGCTTCATTGAGAGCCAGACTCATAAAGGTGGTTCCCAGACCTGAGAGAACGCAGATGATGAGGCCTACCACGAACGAGCCCTCGCCTCGTTTCTGCGGGTTCGCTGCCTCGCGTAGAAGCCCCGCGCGCGCACAAGCAGAGACTCCCGCGAGGATGATGGTCACACCAACAAACGTCAACAGGCCCGTGGTCGTGAAGAGCCGGTCACGGTGGAACTTAACGAACGGCACGACGGCGCCAAGTGAAGACCCGACGCCAAGGATGATGCCAAAGCCCAGTGCGAGACCGACTCGGGTGATCCCCAGTCCGAAAAGCACTGCGCCTGCGCCCCAGAACATTCCATAAAGTGCGGTGCGCACAAGCGGTTCCGGTCCAGCCATACGGTAAACGGCCGGAAGAGAAGGAACGGTCGCCGCCGCGACAACCAGTGGGATCACCAGCATCCCGAGAAAAGCCCAGGCGAGCCAAATGTGCTCCCATTGCCAGCCACGCACACGTTTCATCGGCGTGGCCCAGCTCCCGTTCATAACGCCAGCGAGCAGTACGAGAAGCACAGCCCCGAGCATCATCTGACCCTCCGGAACGGTAACTCTTTCCAATCCGGGAATCCCTCGAGCCAGGAGCGGTCTTGGCGGACAAAATCGAGGGGCAAATACAACAACGAATCGAGAATGAGGTCAGCCTCCGCCAGAGCTGAGGCTGCAAAATTGTTGGTCACCGCAACGACTTGCATTCCCGCAGCGCGTGCGGCTCGCACGCCGTTCGGGGCGTCTTCAACGGCAAGGCAGGCGCTTGGCGGCACGCTTAACAGCGTGGCAGCCGAGAGGTACAAATCCGGCGCAGGTTTCGCGCGCGCAACGTCATCTCCGCAGACAAATCTAGGAAAGGCCAGCGCCAGACCCGCAGCACGTAGGCTGAAGAGCACCTTCCTGCGTGGGCCAGAGGACGCCAGTGTAAAGGGAATGCCGCAAGCCGAGAGTTGTAAGAGCAGCCGGGGTATACCCGCACAAGGCTGCAATCCTTCGAGTTCAGTGAGACGGATGTAGCACTCGTCCATCCTCTCCGCGATGCCCTTCGCAAAGAGCGGCACTTCGCTCTCTGCTTCCAGCTCCGCAAGCGTTTCGGCGTGACTACGTCCGGAGAAGCGCGCGAGAGAGTCAAGGGAGCGCTCCACTCCCACCTCATGTAGCGCCTGCTGCAAGGAACGCAGGCCGAGTGTCTCGCTGTTGACGAGCACTCCGTCACAGTCAAAAATGAAGGCGCGAAATGGCGCAAGCGTCATCGCATCCTCAGTGCGTTCCGATGGGAAACGCCGTCATCCATGCTTTGGCGTTCGGCCAGTGGTCGCTGCGAAGCGTGTCTGGATTGAAGCCGCGCGCAATTCCACGGTAGTAACCGAATAGCTGGAATACGAGCGTCAGTGGAATGGGCGTAAGTAGCTCGTCGATTCCCCTCTCAAGCTGGATTGTGTATTCCGCGTGGTTGGCGATGGAGTCGTTGCCATCGAAGACGACTGCGATCGTCCCCGACTCGGCGGCGCGCGCGACATCCAGGCAGTCGGCAATGCGCTGGTTCGTCGTTTCGTTGCCCGCGATTGCGATGGTGCAGTTGGTCGGACCCAGGATGGAGATCACATCGTGGTGGAAGTCACCCGGGCGGTAAGCTTTGCCGACGCAAATGCTTTCTTCTTCGATCTTGAGCGTGCCTTCGCGGGCAGAGAAATAGTTCGGCCCCGTGCCGACAAGGAAAAAGGAAGAGATATCCTTGTAGCGCTCGGCGAGTGAACGAACGGCATCTTCCTGCGTGGAAAGGAATGCCTTACCGATCGCGGAGCAGCGCTCGATCTGCCGTTGGAATTCCGCGATTCGCGTGGCACTTCTGCCCAGGCGACGCCCCAACTCGAGTCCGAGCAGCGTTTGCATCACGATTCTCGTGCTGATTACGCTGATGCACGGCCCGCAGCCCTGGGCCGTCTCATAACAGAGTGAGTGCTCCGCAAGGCGCTCGAGTGGGCTCCCCGGCGTATTGACGATCGCAAGGGTAAGGCAGCCCCGCTCGCGAGCCTTCTGTAGCGCATCACGCGTCTCGATGCTTCCGCCGGTGCCCGAGTGCGCGACAACGACGGCGTGAGCCAAGTCCACGTCGGGAAAGTAGTGAAGCAACTCGAACGATTCGACCGCGCGGCAGCGGATGCCTGAAAGCCGCTCGACCACGAATTCGCCGTGCATCGCGGTAAAGAAAGCTGACCCGCAACCTATGAAGATGATTTCCTTGGTGCCTCTCTCGATCAATGCATCCGCGACCGACTCAATTGCGGGAAGCATGGTGCTCACAATCTCGCGCCATTGCGTGGGTTGCTTGCGCAATTCCTCAATCAAAAGGTATGGGTGAGCGCGGCGGACTTCCTTGGCCTCGCGAATGATGTACCAGAGCGGCGTCTGTGCGACCTCGGCGCGCAGCCAGTCCGGTACAACACCTGCGGGTGGCACCTCACTGATCCCATACTTACTCATCAACACCTCTGCCCATCGCGGCATAGATGTTGCAGCCTGCTTGGTCATCTGTCTTCTCCTTGGATGTGCAAGCCCGCATTTATTTGTGGCACGGCATCCATCGCCAGAGCCACCCCGCCTAGTACGCCGGCGGCGTCTCCGAGGGCCATGGGCAGAATCTTTGTGGCGCCGGGTGGCAGGTACTCGACTCGCGCCGCCACTTCGTTCCGGATGGCGTCGAGAACCTTGGGGCGATGGGTGATAAGCCCGCCGCCGACAAGAACCAGTTCCGGATCGATTGCGTAAATGAGGTTGGCAATGAGCACTCCAAATTCGCACGTCAGCCTGTCCGCCAGGCGACGACCCAGCGAGTCGCCCGCCTCGGCGGCATCAAAGACTTCGCGCAGGCCTGGTTCCTCACCACGGGCAAGCGATTGAGTAAGTGGTGAAACTTCGCCCACCTCGAGCGCTTTACGCAGTTGCCGCAGAATGCCGCTCTGGGAGGCGTGCTCCTCGACGATGCCTGTGTTGCCGCAAACATGCCGGACTCCCCAGGGATCGTGCGACATATAACCGAAGTGGCCGGTGGCCCAGTTGGTACCCCGTACCATGTTCCCGCCGAGAACGAGTGCACCGCCGATGCCGGTGCCCACGGTCACGGCTGCAACGTCGCGGCAGCCACGCCCTGCGCCGAAGCGCATCTCGCCCGCCAAGATTGTGTTTACGTCGTTGTCGCAAACGACGGGACACCCCAACCGTTCGCCCAGCAGCGCCGCGAGCGGGACCCCTTCAAGAAACTCAAGCTTGCTCCTGAGCCATGCGACTCTGCCTGAGGCGAAATCGATCCGTCCCGGGCAGCCCAGCCCTGCTGCGGCAACGACGTGAGAAGCGACGCGCGATTGAGAACTGATTTCGGCGGCGATAGTATCGAGGAAGCCCTTGACGTCTTGGCATTCCCGGGTCTCCAACACCCTGCTTGAGAAAAGCTGGCCCGTGCTATCAGCAATGCCTATCTTGATCCTGGTGCCGCCCACATCCACACCGGCGAATGTGTTTCGCATCGACAGCCCTCCACTTTGCGTCGAATTGCTGATGACCGATTGTACGTACAATCGGTCATTTTGTCGAGGGCTTTCGCTCGACAACCAATCACCCTTCATTTCTTGGCAGTGCATCTGCCAGTTTCCGTGAGCGCTGGCGTGGACGCTGTCGCGGCGACGGGGATATAGCCCGATGCGGGCATTGCCTTGATTGCCCGAATATTTGCGAAAACTACTGCCCCAGTCTCATTGCCGCTGACGTATATGCTCATGAGCTTGATGTTGCTGAGGTCTATGACACCATCTGCCTCAGCGCCCGCGAACCAGCTTGGATGGTGAAAGTACTCCTTCGTCAGCGGAAGGATGATTGTTTGGCCTTCCGTGGTCTGCGGTAAGAAGCTGGCTTCCCAAAACTCGCTTTGGATAGCTTCCATAAACTGAAAAGTAATCGGATCTTTCGTGTTGGAGGGCTTTATCCACATGGAGAGGTGGCCGTACGGACTCAGATCGAGAGACGTATTCCGGCGCAGTCTTCCTGAAAAGCCCTTGTCGCCAGCGGCATGGATGTACTTCATGTTTTGCTTGCCCTCACTCCCCGCGGCAGGCCTGAGAGATATCGTGGTCTTGTTGCCGCAGGAAAAGTCCCACCATGCGGAGTTCAACTGGGCGTCGCTCTTGTAGTCGAATCCATCGATCACCTTCGTGGGCAGCACTGGCGGACCAGGTGGCGCCGCAGGGAGCGGAGCGAGAGCGTTTGCCGCAACAGGTAATGGCTTCGTTGCGCCGCCGGGCACGATGCTGATGTCCCCTGCGTTTGGGACCGCGGAATACTGCACCACCCCGGCTTCCACAGGGTAGACGGTGGAGACATCCCCTTGCGTGACCGTGCAAGTCTTCCATTCCGGCGGCACTTCCGTGCGCAGCGTAATCGGATTGTCGAACATGCCTTCGGAGGTATCCAGAGCCGAGGTTAAGCCAATCCGGATCCTGGTGGGAGAAGCTTCTTTGGCGGCAAGGTTGGATTTGTCGCGTTCCTCGACGTACTTGCAGACCTTGGTGAAGGTATCACTCCAGACGAGGTCTTTTTTTTCGTAGAGGTAATCCAGCAGTGCGACGAACGCGTCACCGTCCTTCTGCCCGCCCCATTCAGCATTGGGGCCGATCCCATGGAAAATAAGCGTATGATAACCGCCATCCTTGATTGCGGCATCCACATAACTGCGAAACTCCGCAGCCGTGTGATTAATCAACCACGTCTGGTGGTCTACTGCCCGCGCGCCGCGACTTTCCAAACAGTGATATTCCGCTAATGCCTGCTGAATTACGTCTTCGCTCACATCCCAGACTGTTCCTCCGCCCCGGTCGAAGAGCAGAATCTTGGTTCCCGGCTGGATGGCCCAAATGCGGCGCGCGTTCTCGCCGATCTCCCAATCCGCATCCGCTGCGTCACGCGCCCCGGTGTGATGCAACGTGTGACTGGCAAGATCATGCCCTGCTTTGACGGCCGCAACCCAGTAGGATTGATCGTCGATGAAATCGAAGCCGAGTTCATCATGCCCGCGTCCGGTATTGACCCACCAGGTGCCGTAGATTCCCCGTTGCGTCATCAGCGGAATCGCAAACGTGGTCTGGCTCCGCAGCGAATCGTCGCCGCCAACAGAAAAGGCAGCGACCTTGTTGTCCTTCCATTTGCAGATGTGTGTGTCGCCCGGCGCCGCCCACGTCGCGTGTGTGCCGAGCGATGCGGCAGCAGCCAGAAAAATGATCATCTTTCTCATAGAAACTCCTCCGCGCGAATAAGGTGCGGTCAATTGTCAATCCAAGCTGGATTTGACCATGCAGATGCCGTCCCATTACTCAGACTCCGCACTCGATAGCTGATATGATGGCCCGCAGGCAGTTTTTCTGAATAAGTTGTGGCGCCTGCTGCAACGCGAGCAGTCTCCTGCCAGTCGCCCCAATCCATCGAGCGTTGTATTTCAAATGCCTCTGCGATCCCGTCGCTTTTCCATTCGAGAAGGACCTGGTCGCCGTGTTTTCTAGCTTGGAGTGGTCCCGGGGCTTCCAGGGCTCGCGGCCAGTTCAAATAAGAAGTATCGGCCACGGCAAGAATGCCGTCTTTCAGTTCCACCTGTATCGTCCTTGCTTCTTTGTCGCTCCAGGCTACGGGCGTGATTTTTCCGGTACGAATGTCGATGACGAGGGGATTCTGGATCTGCCGGTCTGGGATCGGAATCCAAGCGGTGACCGGCGCAAAGTGGTCATCGGGAGCAGCGTAAACAGCCAGCCAAACAGCATAAATCGGATTGCCGGAAACGGTGTCGCGAAAGCAGTATTCCCGAAATTGTCCGTGCGAGTACTTCTCCGGAACACGCGGGTCCCTGTCGTTGAGGGTTCCGCAGGAAAGGTCGCGTTCGGTCTGCCCGAAGAGTGCAGACGTTACCTCAAAGGCGCGGTAGGCCTCTCGCGGCTGGAAGGCGTCGGCGGATTTGGTTTCGCCGTGGAGGAGCCCATATTGGTCGTTTTCGTTTCCATCGGTTCCGGGAATGAACTCCCAGAGGAAACCCCTTACTCCGTATGCCTTGGCTTCGAGAAAATAACGCGAAAGGTACCGTGCTTGCACAGATTCATTCGAGTTTTTCCAATTCGGAATGACGTTCCATTCGTTATCCCAAAATTCGATGTCCTTGCGAATCCCGGGAAACCGCAGCACTGCTTCACGCAAGGCTTGTGCGCCTACTAAATCATCCACTTCTTCGGGTGCGTGATTGCTGCCGTAACCAGGGTAGGCATGGTAGGCCATCACATCGATTTTCGAGGGGCAGGAGGCAATCGCAGCCATTACAAACGAAGGATCGATGGAGCTCGTTCCCCCAAAAATCACCTTCGACTGAGGATCAACATTGTGAACGGCATCGGCAAATCGGCACAAGACCCTGCCGTACTGCCTCCCCTTAACTGCCAGTTGCTCATTCGATTCGACGTGAGGCTGCCAATATTCAATGTTGGGTTCATTCCAGAATTCCCATGCCCGGACTTTGCCTTTGAAATGACCAACCATGAAGCGTGCGTAATTCAGGAAACCTTCAATCTCATCCTCAGCCTCGAGCCCTTTGAAAATGGGATTCGGGGGTTTATCTTGCGGGCCGATCGATGCTGGCGCGGGTTCGATATACTTGGGCCTGCTTCGCGGATCTCCCTGATACAGCGGGTTGCTGTAACAGAGCTGCATCTCGATGGAAATGCCGTTCTCCACGAGCGAGCGCACCGCTTCATCGACTTCTGGAAGAACCTTATAAACACCGGGGCTCTGCTCCACCCAATCCCAACCCGTCTTCTCGGAGGTGTTTTCATACTGCCCGAGGCGAACCCACTTGACTCCCGAATCGAATAAACGAGTCCACCAACGTTGCGTCCATGGCAGACGCGGCTCTCGTGGGAGCGGAAGATTCACGCTGAAACCGTCGGCGAGTTGGGTACAGCGGCGAGGAGGAACTTCTTGAGGGATGGTCTGGGCTCGAGTCAATAAGGGAAGCGACAGTCCGGCGAGCAAAGCCCCACAAAGGAATGGTGAGATTTGTCGAAGACGGCTCCGAGGGATCATCATGGGCTCCTAATGAACTGCGCCTCGGGTGCAGTTGGCACTGAAATCGGGACTGAATTCGGAAAAGCCTGCTTGCAAATGTCTTTCATGCCCTCTCCGTGCTGGCGGGCGGAAGAAGATGGCTGAGGACTTTGCGAAAAGCGTGGATGATTTCATCCTCGTCCTTTTCCGTGAGGCAAGAAGGAATTGCGAGGAGGAGGCTGCGCTCGAACAAACTATCTGCCACGGGACAAGTGCCGCGTGCGTAATGCGGCTGCGATTGCTGATTCTCAGCAAGATTCCAGGGAAAGCCCGCGCGGTCGACAGAAGCTTTGTGCACCAAGCTAGGGATATTGGAATAGATGTGGAGACCCCAGTCGGTCATGAGAACGTTGTTGACGCCCTGGGAAGAAGTCCGAATCCCCTCTGCCCGCAGCGCAAGATTCACCTTCTTGGCAATCTCCCCGTCCTCAAAAGTCACGATTAAGAAGCAACCGGTATCCCCTTCAGGATCGACGATTTTTCGTAGGCGCAACCGGGGGTACTTTTCGAGTTGCTGCTGGATGTGGTATTTGCTCCGGCGCATATGCGCAATGATGGAGGGCAACTTTTTCAATTGAACGCGGAGGATAGCAGCACGCAGTTCGTCCAGACGATAGCCGCGCCCCCACGAGCAAAGCTCAAGGTTCTCGATCATGGCACGGCCGTCCCCGTCCCGCGCAAAGCCAATGTCCTGGCATCCAACAGCCCGCTGGTAGAGGCGCAGATTGCTGGTGACGATGCAACCGCCCTCGCCACTGCTCATGTTCTTGTTCATCTGGAAGCTGAAAATTCCCATGTCGCCAAAAGTCCCGACTTTCTTGCCGTGGATCGCGCCCCCCGCGCACTGTGCACAATCTTCGAGCAGGAAAAGCCGGTGATCTCGCGCGAGTTGGAGTAATGCGGGCGAATCGGCCGGTGCTCCGCTCATATGGACGACGATGATGCCGGTTGTTCGGGGCGTAATCCGTCGTTGAACATCGTGCGGATCCAAGCAGAAGGTGTCGTCAACTTCAGCCAAAACCGGGATGGCCCCGAGATTCACAACCGCCGCTACGACGGAGACCCATAGGTACGCCGGAATGATGATTTCCTGACCGGGTCCCACTCCCAACGCCGAAAGAGCGACATGCAGCGCCCCCGTTCCGCTGCTGACGGCCAAGGCGTGCGGCACACCCAAAAATTGAGCGAATTCCGCTTCAAAGGCCGCCACCTCGCCCTTAAGGTCAATTCCGTAATACCGGAAAAGGGAGCGAGCTCGGACCACTCGCAGGGCAGCTTGTGCCTCTTCCTCGTCCATGTGATGGACACCCGGGAATTCTAGAGGCAGAGGATCAGTACGGGTTGTTTTTCCGCCATCAATCGCGAGAATCTCTCCGTGCGCTGATTCGCTTTTGTCGCTCAGTTCCTGGCTTTTCATTTGGTTTCCCTTTGAATTGTGCCGTTCAAGCACCGAACGGGAATGTTGATCGGATCGTGCGGAGCGAAATTCCGGTTTATCCAAGTCGCAAGCCTAACGGCGACTCGAATGGTTGCTACGTGGCGGAACCTTTTCGACGTACAAATCTTCGAGAATTTCACTGGAGATGAGTCTGGCGGCTCCCAGGGCAGCAGCCTCGCCGCCTAGGTTCGACACTCGCAGTTGCACATCGCTTGCCGACTTCTCCAGCGCCCTCTGCCGGATCACATGGGTCAATCTTTCCAACAGCCACTCATGCGCGGCACGGAACAATGGGCCGCCAAAAATGATCACGCCAGGGTTTAAGAGGTTTATGACGTCAGCCATGACGACGCCGATGTGGGAAACAACTTCATCCAGAACGCGCAGGGCGAGCGTGTCGTTTTCTCGGGCCGCCTGCACAACAATTTCGATGCTGATGCGGTCTAAATGACCATCCACCAGCTCAGTTACTTTTGAATTCACCCCTTGCTGGATTCCCGCCCGCACCTTCTGAATAATGGCTGCGCAGGATGCCAACGCCTCCAGACAGCCATTGTTGCCGCAAGAGCACAGCGGCCCGTTCTCGTCTACGGTCATGTGTCCAAGTTCGCCGGCGCTCCCGCCCGGCCCGCGGTACAGTTTTCCGTCAATGAAGAGTGCAGCGCCAATTCCCATTCCGACTTCTACAAACAAAAAGTCGGATATCTCCTGGCCCTGCCCAAAATGTTTTTCCGCCAGTGCCATCATGCGAGCGCTGTCATCGAGCATGCAGGGCATGCCAAATTCGCTCTCGAGCATTTGGCGAAGCGGCACATTTCGCCATTGCGTCATTTGACCTGGCCGCGGGAAACAAAGCACGATTCCCTTTCGGCTATCAATTACACCTGAATGCGCCATCCCGATTCCTTTGAAGGCAGACCGAGGCAACTGAGAGTGATCCATAGCCTTTTGAATGGCGGCAAATGTCCTGGACAAGACGCGCTCACGGCCATCAGCCATCCGTGTTTCCAGTTCAACCTTGTGCGTAATATTACCGAGGACATCCGCAACGATTACGCGGAGAAGAAACGACCCCAGGTCCACCCCCACTACGGATCCTAAATCGGGGCGTAAACTAAGGGAGACCGGCTTCCGCCCGGCAATTGTTTCGCTCTTCCCCGTCTCAACGACTAGGCCCCTGTCAATCAGTCGCTGGACGATTGCCGTCATAGAAGCTGCGCTTGCACCCGTCCTTTTCGCCAGCTCCATACGCGAAATCTTGCGGCTTGAATGAATAAGGCGAAGAAGACGCAACTCCTTCTGACCGACTCTCGAGAGTGCCCTGCCATGAGCCTCTTGCTGCTCCCGCGTTCTGGGCGCTGCTCCGCGATGCGCTTTTCGTGGTCCCAAGAGACTCTCCTTCGCTTCCGACTGCGGAGCGCACTCTCGCCGGCGACAAGTGGCCCCGCTTGATTCGTTGCTCCCAAGCAGATTCAGCTTACGATGAAAGCCCTCAACTGCTCTGAACCACGGATGATTTCGTGGGATCAGTAGTGAGGCCTGATCTGCTCAGGAGGCACAATCCCCTTTCCTTCCAGCACGGCGTAAAACTGATCTGCCGGCAAGTCCTTCATCGTGTCTATTGCTCCCGAGGGCCAGCGCACCTCGAGAGTGTCTACCTTCGTTGCTGCGCCAAGACCAAAATGGACGCGAAGATCGTGCTGCGAGAGATAGCTGCCCCCACTGTGTATCTCCTCGGTTTGTGTTATGCCTCCCACAACAATCTTCAGACGGGCGCCGATGGCCAGGCGGTTGCTCTTTGTGCCGGCCAGTTCAAAGCTCACCCAATGGCGGCCTGCAACTCCGGGATTTCGCAGCAGCATCGGACTTCCCACAAGATCCTCCACCACTAAATCCATGTTGCCGTCGTTAAAGAGATCACCGACCGCCAAGCCTCGTGAGACTCTCGGCTGCTGGACCGCTGGGCCCGATTGATCGCTAGCATCGCAAAACGTCCCGTCTCCCAGGTTGTATTGAACGAGCTTTGGCTCGCGAAACTTCGCGCCCGAAGCAAGCTGGTCCACCTGGGGATAGACATGCCCGGTCACCGTCACCAAATCCAGCCAGCCATCGTTGTCCAAATCCACAAAAGCGATGCCCCATTTCACCCAAGGAACAGACACGAGTCCGACTCCCGATGAATACGAAACATCCTCGAAATTCCAATTGCCGTCGTTCCGATACACTGGTGTGTTATCCAGAGCAAAATCGGTCACCGCGAGCGAAGGGCGCCCGGTGTGCAGATAATCCCCGATCGCGATCCCCATTTCCGCTTGCTCGTGGCCATCCTCACCCAGTGCCGTGCCGGACTCCAAGCCAATGTCCGTGAATTTGCCGTTGCCATCATTGCGATAGAGATAGGCAGCGGTGGAATCGTTGGCCACGTAGATGTCCGGCCGACCCGTATTGTTGAAGTCGGCCCAGATGGTCGTGAGGCCATAGTAAGTGGCGGGATCATCCACGCCCGCCTTCTTCGAAACGTCGGTGAAGGTTCCGTTTCCATTATTGTGGAAAAGCGAATCGCCCGATCCCTTCAGTCCACGAGGTCCGCACTGCACATCAACTCCCATATACTTGCAGGTCAACCCGCTCCCAAACTTGGGGGGATGATAGAGGTCGAAATCCACGTAGTTCGTGACCATTAGATCCACAAAGCCGTCGCCGTCATAGTCGCCGAAGGCCGCTCCCATGGACCACCGGCCATCGGTCACACCCGCTTGCTTTGTGACATCGGTGAACGTGCCGTCGCCGTTGTTGCGATACAGCACGTTTCCCCCGAGGCAGGTGACGTAAATGTCTGGCCAGCCATCGTTATTGTAATCTCCCACGGCTCCGCCCATAGCAACGCAGGGCGTGCCAACACCGGCCTTCTCAGTCACATCGGTGAAGGTTCCGTCGTGATTGTTGTGGTAGAGCGCTCCAGTTGCTTTCTTCCCTTCTTGCACGTCTTCCAGCGTCGGGGCATTCGTAAAGTAGATGTCCAACCAACCGTCACGATCGTAATCGAGCAACAACACGCCGCCGCTCATGGATTCGACGATGTAGCGCGCCTCCGGCGCCGAGGAATGCGTGAAGTGAATTCCCGCCTTCTCCGTGACGTCCACTAACTGAGGAATAGGCCGGTCCTTGCACTTGATGGCCTTGGCGTTTGGCGGTGGTGGAACGCCCTGGGCCATACCCTGTGCAGAGCCCCGCTCGGGCGAAGCAAAACTCAGTGCACCCATCGTCCACATGCAAATCAAAGAACCCATCCATGGTCTTCCGCTGGTCATAGAGTCTCTCACTAGGCCGCTTCCCCCGTCTCGTTGTACAAATTGGATCTGCATCGCGTGTCTGCCTGTTCTTCCCAAGGGTTGCTTCACGCAAACCACTGCAGTGGGGCCGGCCAGAGTCTATCTTGTCCCGGCCACATGGAGTTCTTCCAGGGTTTTCTTCTCCCGATTCAAGGAATTGGCATGCAATTCAGATACGCGCTGAAAGGCCACTTTGGCTTCCTCATTGCGTCCGAGGGATTTCAAGCTGTTTCCCAAGAGGTAGAAAATGGAAGGCTCATCCGGATTAAGCTGTGCTGCCTGCTGCAAGTAGGTGACGGCCGCCTGGTGCTCCCCCAACTTCTGCTTCGCCTTTCCCAAAAACATGGCGCCCGCCCAAGCATCGGGAGTCAATTTTACCTCACGCTCCAAATACGGAATGCTTTCCGCGTACCGCTCTATCTGCACGTAGAGCGCTCCAAGCAAATAAATCGTAGTTGGATCATCGGGACTGCGCTTCAGGGCCTCCAGAATCTCCTTTTCTGCCTGTTCATTCTGCCGCAGGCTGATGTACACCTTGCCGAGTTCGCGATGAACATTAGGGAAATTTGGATCCACTTCCAATGTGCTCTTGTATGCCTGCGCCGCGTCGTCGAATCGTGCGGAATCGTAATAGGCTTGGCCCAGCAGAAAGCTGGCTTGCGCTTTTGTTGAGCCATCCGAAAGCAATTTTGCGAATACCTTTTCACCGGCTTGTGTTTGTCCGCTTCGCGAATATGCAACGCCGAGGAGATATAAGGTGGCCGGTTCCGGATGAGAGGCCGCAAGAGGCTTCAATAGTTCGAGTGCGGCGGCCGGCTCTCCTCCATACACCAGACATGTGGCCAATAGATTCCCAGCCTGGGCATTCCGGGGATCCGAGCGGTGCAGGCGCTGAAAGTAAGACCGTGCCTGTTCATAATCATCTTGCTTGAGGTACACGAGCCCCAAGTTTAGAAGAATGCCTTTTTCGCGTGGGCTGATGCGGAGGGCTTGTTTGTACACTTCGATGGCCCGCGCGTAGCGAAGGGTACGGGAGTAAACCACTCCGAGGTTGCCGAGGGCGCCGACGTTCTGCGGCTCGGCCTTCAGCACTTCGAGAAAGCCCTTTTCCGCGGCCGCGTAGTCGCCGTTTTTGAGCGACTCGGAAGCACCTTCAAACGTCTTTTGTGCGGACTGTGCTGAGGTTGTCGGGCCGAGGAGAACCGCCGTGAGAACCGCGATCAGGATTCGGATCATTTACCAACTCCGTTTTCCGTCCGCCACTGTGCAAATGGTGAGCCAGAGGAGGCCGCGCCTGCCTGTTCAGCGAGCGCGGCCTCGCCGGGGTTGGGGGTTAGAAGTAGAACTTTGCGCCAAGCTGAATCTGGCGCGGATCGCGGGCGGTAGTGAGCTTACCAGAGTCGCCGACTGTACCGGCAACCAATTGTCCGTTCGATACCGTATTCAGGGACACCGGTTGGCCGGCTGCAGTCGTGCCGAAGTAGGTCGACACCCCAGAACTGTCACCACCATACTGGACGTGGTTCCAGGTGTTGAAGGTCTCCAACCGGAGTTGCAAGCGCAAGTTCTCCTTAATGTTGAAGTTCTTGAAGAGGGACAGGTTCCAGTTCTGGTAACCCGGCCCGCGGAACTGGTTGCGTCCAGTGTTGCCGATGGTGCCCTGTTGCGGTTGGAGGAACGCCAATGGGTTAAGCCACTGCGTGAGGGAATAATCCCCATTTGCGTCTTGTGGATCGAGAGACTTGTGGCCTACGGCGTAAGGATTCACCCCTGGAGCCAAATCGCAGTAGTTCCCCGCAGAACTCCCTACACCGCCAGAGGCTGTCCCGGAATTGCCTCCGCAGGTGACGGTGAGCGGCGTCCCACTCCATGCGCGAATAACGCCGGAGGTTTCCCAACCGCCGGCGACGTAGCGCAGGAAGGCGTTTTTATTTTTGAATTCGGGGAGGTCGTAGACGTAGTTCAGGTTAAACACATGCGGACGATCCCATCCGCTTGGCCCGTAATCGATTTTGGGATGGAAGCGATCACGCACAGGGGTGAAGTTGTCATCGTTGTCGCTCAAATCAATGTTTTTGCTATAGGTGTAGTCGGCGCTCAAGGTAAGGCTCTTGGAGAAGCGCCGCTGTAGCCGGACTTGCAAGGCGTTGTATTGGCTGTTGGCGCCGAAATCTGTGTAGTTGACGCTTGTGTAGCCCTTGTAGGGAGCGGCGGCAAGCCAAGTGCTGTTGGGGGGAACGACCGTGGTACTGCTGGTTGTGTACCCTACAGGGAATTGGTTCAGGTCCACCATGTATTGGAGGTGGCGCCCCTGGTTTCCGACATAGGCCGCGTCCAAGGCCATCTTCCATGGCAGCTCGCGCTGTACGCCAAAACTCCAGGAGTACAACACGGGGATGCTTCCTTTCTTGTCCTGGGTCCTGGTAGCCGATGGCAGCAGCGCACCTTGAGACGCAAGCGAGGGGCTTAGGGTATCAATGCTTCCGTTGTAAATTGTCGGTTGGGAGACCAGTGGCGGGTTGCCCAGACCGTCAAAGTTGTTGACGTTTTGCCGGATGCGCTCGTGGAAGATTCCCACGCCGCCCCGGATGGCGGTCTTGCCGTTGCCACCTGGGTCGTAAGCAAACCCCAAGCGAGGTTCAAAGTTGAGGAATTTGTGATCCACATAGCCCGGAGGAATGCCGTTGCCCTCCTGAACCATGCCGTTGTAGGGATTGCCATAATTGGTTAGCCCTGCGCACGGATTGATTTCCATGTCGCCTACGGGGTTAGCAGGTGTGTTGACGGTGCAAATGGCTCCGTTGAAAATGCCCGCTTGGACATTCGTGCTTCTGGTGTCGATCGTGACCGCTTGCGTTGGGTCGTACTTGCTTGGGTCAAAGTAGTACTGCAAGAAGGGCTTGACCGTGTAAGTCGGCCCGAGATAGGCCCACCTTAAGCCATAATCAAGAGTGAGTTTCCGGTTCACCTTCCAACTGTCCTGCCCGTACATTTCAAGCTGGTGGAAGCGGAACTGCCCAAAGAAGATTCCATTTCCTTGGTTCACAGAGTAGTAGTTGCCCAAAACCAAGTTGGCGATGCCGTTGTTCGTATTTTTGGTGAAGCTCGAACCACCATCCACAAAGTCGATAAACGGCATGGACTGTACCCAGGGCTGCTGGCCAGCCTGGTTGTAGTCAAAGAACACGCCGAATTTCACGGTATGCGGACCCGAAACCTTGCTGACGTTGTCTGTCCAGGTGAAGGCGCGCGCCTCGCTGGTCCATCCCGGGAATCCTGGGAAGCTATACAGATCGCCCCAGTCCGCCGCAAACGCAGGTACGAGGTTGAAGGGGTTTGCGTTCGGAAAGAGGTCGCCGTAGGTGAACCCCAGCTTGGTCTTGTCTGTAAGGGGCTGAGCCTGATTGAGACCCAGGACCTGCGTCAGGTGGTTATAGCCAAAGATGAATTCATTCGTGATGGTCGGCGAAACCTGACTCATGAGGTTCCATGACCAGCTGGAACCTGGCTTTTTTCGATAGCCCGGGACACCTGGGAAGGTGTTCCCGGCGAAGATTCCGAACCCTTGTGCCTCACGCTGGGAATCATCAACCCAGCGGAAGAAGAAGTTGGTCTTCGCATTGATGTTCCAGTCGTAGCGCACTACTTCCTGGTGCTTGTCAAAAGTGTACGTATCCTGCCATGGGATGATGAAGTTCGCGGGGTTATTGGGATCCTGATAGGCTCCCGTCTTGTAGAAGGGTTTCAGGTAGTTCACCCACGCTGGCATCTGCGAACTGAACATCGAACTCGGAATTACGTTGCCCAGGAAAGGCGTACCTCCCGTAATCTGCTGGGCACTGTTGTAAGTGATCGTTCCGGGTTCGAAAACTGTGCCAACCTTGTAGCCGATTGGCCCTTGCCCCGAGGGACACGTGCCGCCCGCCGGAAGACTGTCAGCGCACATATCGTCGGTTTTGAGGAGCGAAGAGAAATCGGCAGCGCCGTTAGGCGTCCCGATTCCCAGCAGCGCTGGGTTCGGCATGCTGTAGGTTGTGCCGCCGTTTGGCCGTAGGGCTTTTGTGCCCTCAAAATTGAAGAAGAAAAACATTTTCGGCGAGCGGTAGTGCGACGCTTTCCACAAAGGAATCGGCCCGCCGACGTTGAAGCCGTATTGGTTGAAACGCAACTCGGAATTCGGCACAGGCGTCTGCGCAATTCCATTGGGCTGTATCTTGTTGAACAGTTGATTTGCGTCGAAGCCATTCTCGCGGTTGAATTCATAAACTGTGCCATGGAAGTTCTGGGTCCCGCTCTTCGTGTCGATCGCAATTCGGACACCCGGGTTCCGACCATACTCCGCGGAGAAGTTGCTCGTTTGCAGTTTGAACTCGCCAACGGCATCCATGCTCAATTGCGTGAACTGACCGTCATTCGCGCCCACGTCCGTGTTGACCGCGCCGTCCAAATAGACGTTATTATTGCTGCCGCGTAATCCATCTACGTGGAACGAGTCCGTATTGTTGAACGCCAGACGAAAGTCTGATGCATCGTTTGAGACCACACCTGGCAAGGTACGGATCAACGATTGGAAGTCCCGCCCGTTCATGCTTATTTCGGTGACTTGCCGCGAATCGATGACCGCAGAGTGGTCTGCCGTGGCGGTTTCCACCAGCGGGGTGGTTGCCTCTACAGTCACTGTTTCTGTGGCCGCTCCGACATTCATCGTCAGTTGTCCCAGACCAAGGACCTGGTATTGGTCAAGGTTTATGTCTGGCCGCGCTAAGTCTTTCATGCCTTTGGCACTCACGCGGACGGTGTAGGTTCCAGGTTGCAGCGGGTGCAGCATAAACAAGCCGTCTCCGCCCGTAACAGTTTCACGCATCAATGCGCCCTTTTGCTGATCCACGGCCTTCACCGTAGCTCCCACAATGACGCTGCCCTGCGCGTCGACCACGGTCCCCGTTATTGCTCCTGTCTGTGCCAGAATCGGCAATGCCAACAAGGTGATCCACGCGAGGAAACACAAGCTGACCTTACTGGTAATACGATTCATTGAACCTCCTGAATGAACAGGCGTGTCCACATTCAACAAGCTCGCGGTCCAGGGGGCGGCTGAACGGCTGAGTGCATGTGTCACGCCAGAAAGCACCTTCGCATATAGTACAGTGATGAAGTATATATGCGGACATGCGGACACTATACGCGACCTATATTTCATTTGTCAAGTATGATTTATGGCGCGCTCCGCCCCGCTGGCCAGCATTCCGGACATCGGGGAAACAACTCACGAAAATCAACTGTTCAGATTAGCCTCAAATTGCGGAGCCAAGCATCCGGGTGGCTTCCAAGAAACCAAGAAAAGAAAGGATAAATC
>Ga0187780_10000988_pt1 | contig 21295 bp, 22 predicted proteins | sample 1015_Q2_SP10_20__FD_132429 | JGI IMG/M metagenome (GOLD analysis project Ga0187780, IMG submission 132429) | Tropical peat soil microbial communities from peatlands in Department of Meta, Colombia - 1015_Q2_SP10_20_MG | ecosystem: Environmental > Terrestrial > Soil > Wetlands > Peat | place... | reverse complement strand
GCGATGCCGAGGCGAAGCGCGACGAGTACCTCGCGGATCTCCAGCGCGTCGCGGCCGACTTCGACAACTACCGCAAGCGCGTCGCTCGCGACCAGCAGCAGCTCGTCGCGCGTGCGCACGAGCGGCTGGTCGCGGAGCTGCTGCCGGTGCTCGACGACCTCGAGCGCGCGCTCGGCGCCGCCGAGGTGCACGACGAGGCGACCGTCGTCGAGGGCGTTCGGCTCGTGCAGCGGGCGCTGGTCGACTCGCTCGCGCGCGAGGGGCTCGAGGAGATCGCGGCCGACGGCGCGTTCGACCCGCACGTGCACGAGGCGCTGCTCGCGCAGCCTGCCGAAGGCGTCGAGCCGGGCTCGGTGCTCCAGGTCGTGCAGAAGGGTTACCGGTTGGGCGACCGGGTACTGCGACCCGCCCGGGTCGTCGTCGCAGAGGAGGGGTAGGCCATCCGGTACGAGGCCGCACCTCTCGACCGCACCGTGCGGACCGTCACCGCCTGCGTCTGGCTGCTCGCTCCCGCCTTCGCCGGCGCCGGGGTCGTCACGGCCCTCCTGGGCGCGCCGGCGGCGGGTGCCGCGCTGATGGCGGCGGGAGTCGGGAACGCGGCTCTCTGCGTCGTCTTCCGGCGGCTGCAGCCGATCGCCTACCAGCTCGACGGCTCCGGCCTCACGATCGAGCGCCGGGGCCGCTCGGCACGGCGGTACCTCGGCGCGGTCAGCGCGATGCTGGGAGCGCGACTCGGACTGCGGGTCGCCGGCTCCGGAGGCCTCTACGGCTACCTCGGCCGCTTCCGGCTCGTCGGCGGCGGGACCGTCTCGGCGTTCGTGACCGACCGCTCGGCGACGGTGATCGTCCGCGTCGGAGACGCGATCCTCGCCGTCTCCCCGGCCGACCGAACCACATTCCTGAGCGGGCTGGGGGTGTCCGGTGCCTGAACCGTACGCCGTGCTCGGCGTTGCGAAGACCGCGACCGCCGACGAGATCAAGAAGGCCTACCGGAAGCTCGCCCGTGAGTTCCACCCGGACCGAAACCCGGGCGACGCGGCCGCCGAAGAGCGCTTCAAGGAGATCCAGGGTGCGTACGACCTGCTTTCCGACCCCGACCAGCGCAAGCAGTACGACACGTTCGGCGCTGCCGGGCCCGGCGCAGGCGGTCCGTTTGGCGGCGGCGCGGGCGGAGGCTTCGGCAACGTCCGCTTCGAGAACGTCGACTTCTCGGACCTGCTCGGCGGGCTGGGCGGCCTGTTCGGGAACCGTGGCCACACTCGACCACGCAGCGAGCGCGGCGCCGATCTCGAGGCCCGCGTCCGGATCTCGTTCGACGACGCGCTTGCGGGGACGACCGTTCGGGTACCGGTCGAGGTCGAGGCCGTGTGCCGCGTGTGCGCCGGCACGGGCGCCGAGCCCGGGACCGCCCCGAGGACGTGCCCCGACTGCGGTGGCACGGGAATCCTCGCCGCGAACCAGGGCCTGTTCTCGCTCTCACAGCCGTGCCCGCGCTGCCGCGGCAACGGCGTGATCGTCGACAAGCCGTGCAAGAACTGCCGCGGCACCGGTCGCGAGCGCGTGACGAAGCGGTACGCGGTGAAGGTGCCGGCGGGTGCGAGGAGCGGCACGCGCATCCGGCTGAAGGGGAAGGGCGAGCCCGGCGTCAACGGCGGTCCTGCTGGAGACCTGCACGTCGTCGTCGACGTCGTCCCGTCGCAGCTGTACGAGCGCCGCGGCTCCGACCTCGTGCTCGACGTTCCGGTCACCTACCCGGAGGCCGCGCTCGGCGCGACCGTCCAGATCCCGACGCCCGACGGGCCGGTCGCGCTCAAGATCCCCTCCGGCTCCGAGCACGGGAAGCTGCTGCGCGTGAAGGGTCGCGGCGCACCGAAGCTCGACGGCGGCGGCAGGGGCGATCTCCTCGCGCGCGTCCAGGTGACGGTGCCGAAGAAGCTCTCGAAGGCCGAGAAGGAGGCGCTCGAGGGCTACCGGGAGGTGCTCAAGGAGGACCCGCGGGAGAAGGCGTTCTCGTGAAGCCGCATCGGTCGACGACGATCCTGCTCGGGCTCGGCATGGGATGGCTCGTCGACGTGCTCGTGCTCGCCCCCCTCACCGGGGTTGGGCCGGCAGGCATGCAGGAGAACGTCGGCCCTCTGTCGTGGCCCCTCGTCTCGCTCCTGACGCCCGTCTTCGCAGTCGCGGCGCTCGACTGGCTCCTCGAGCTTGCTCTCGTCGCTTTGCGAGTTCGATCTGCAAGGAAGCGCGATGCTTGACGCGCCTCGCTACATGATCTCCGTCGCGGCCGAGCTCGTCGGGATGCACCCGCAGACGCTGCGGATGTACGAGAGCCGCGGGCTCGTCCAGCCGGCGCGAACGCCGGGCGGCACCCGTCTCTATGCCGATCGCGATCTCGAGCGGCTGCGGCTGATCCAGCGGCTGACGACCGAGCTCGGGCTGAACCTCGCCGGCGTCGAGCACGTGATCCGGCTCGAGGACGAGCTCGGCCGGCTCCGTGGGCGCATGGACGAGCTCGAGCGAGAGCTGCGCGACGAGATCCGATCCGTCCACCAGACCTACAAGCGGGAGGTCGTGCTCTACCGCCCGCCCCGGCACGAGGCCCCGCGAGGCTAGACAACGCTCGTGGCTCCGAACCACGACGTCGAAAGGCACGAACGACATGAACTTCGACAAGCTGACGATCAAGAGCGGAGAGGCCGTGGCGGGCGCGCAGGAGCTCGCCCGGCGGCTCGGCAACCCCGAGCTGACCCCCGACCACCTCACGATCGCGCTCCTCGACCAGGAGCTGCCGCGGACGCTCGTCCAGCGGGGCGGCGCGAGCCCGGACACGCTCCGAGGCGAGGCGGAGGCTCGTCTGCGCCAGCAACCGTCGGTGTCCGGCGCCAATGCCCAGCCAAGGGCGTCGGCTGCGTTCAGCCGGACGCTCGACCGGGCCGAGGACGAGATGCGCTCGCTCGGAGACGAGTTCGTCTCCGTCGAGCACCTGCTGCTCGGGCTCGAGGTCGTTCCGCGCGACGCGCTGCTCGAGGCGCTCCAGCAGGTGCGCGGCGGCCAGCGGGTGACGACGCAGGATCCCGAGGGCTCCTACCAGGCGCTCGAGAAGTACGGCCGCGACCTGACCGCGCTCGCCGAGCAGGGGAGGCTGGACCCGGTGATCGGGCGGGACGAGGAGATCCGCCGGACGATCCAAGTGCTCTCCCGTCGGACGAAGAACAACCCGGTGCTGATCGGCGAGCCCGGGGTCGGCAAGACCGCGATCGCCGAGGGGCTCGCGCAGCGGATCGTCGCGGGCGACGTGCCGGAAGGCCTGAAGGGCAAGCGCGTCTGGGCGCTCGACATCGGCTCGCTGCTCGCGGGTGCCAAGTACCGCGGCGAGTTCGAGGAGCGCCTGAAGGCGGTGCTGAGCGAGATCCAGGAATCCGAGGGCGAGATCGTCCTCTTCATCGACGAGTTGCACACGATCGTGGGCGCGGGCGCGGCCGAGGGAGCCGTGTCCGCCGGCAACCTGCTCAAGCCGATGCTCGCGCGTGGCGAGCTGCGCGCGGTCGGTGCGACGACGCTCGACGAGTACCGCAAGCAGATCGAGAAGGACGCCGCGCTGGAGCGCCGCTTCCAGCCGGTGCTCGTGGGCGAGCCCTCCGTCGCGGACACGATCGCGATCCTGCGCGGGCTGAAGGAGCGCTACGAGGCGCATCACGGCGTCCGGATCCGCGACGCCGCGCTCACGGCCGCTGCGGTGCTCTCGGAGCGCTACATCACGGACCGGTTCCTCCCCGACAAGGCGATCGACCTCGTCGACGAGGCCGCGTCGCGGCTCCGGATGGAGATCGACTCGTCGCCCGTGGAGCTCGACGAGGCCGAGCGGCGCGTGATCCAGCTCGAGATCGAGCTCGCCGCGATGGCGAAGGAGACTCCGGAGGTGCGCGAGCCGGTCGAGCGCGAGCTCGCCGAGGCGAAGGCGCGCCGCGACGAGCTCGCGGCGCGCTGGGCGGGCGAGAAGGACGTGCTCGACCGCGTCAAGGAGATCACCCGCCGGATCGACGAGCTGCGGATGGAGGCCGAGCGCGAGGAGCGGGCCGGCAACCTCCAGCGTGTCGCCGAGATCCGCTACGGGGAGATCCCGGCGCTCGAGCAGGAGCTCGCGGCGCGCGAGTCGATCGAGCACCCGATGGTCAAGGAGGAGGTCGACGAGGACGACGTCGCCTCCGTCGTCGCCCGCTGGACCGGGATTCCGGTCGAGCGCCTGCTGGAGGGCGAGACCGAGAAGCTGATCCACATGGAGGAGCGCCTGCACCAGCGCGTCGTCGGGCAGGACGCGGCGATCGACGCCGTCTCCAACGCGCTCCGCCGCGCCCGCTCGGGGCTGCAGGACCCGAACCGCCCGATCGGCTCGTTCGTCTTCCTCGGCCCGACGGGCGTGGGGAAGACGGAGCTCGCCCGCGCGCTCGCAGAGTTCATGTTCGACGACGAGCGGGCGATGGTGCGCCTCGACATGTCCGAGTACATGGAGAAGCACACCGTCTCGCGGCTCGTCGGCGCTCCGCCCGGCTACGTCGGCTACGACGAAGGCGGACAGCTGACCGAGGCCGTGCGGCGGCGGCCGTACTGCGTGATCCTCCTCGACGAGATCGAGAAGGCGCACGCGGATGTCTTCAACGTCCTGCTCCAGCTCCTCGACGACGGGCGGCTGACGGACGGCCAGGGCCGGACGGTCGACTTCCGCAACACCGTCGTGATCATGACGTCGAACATCCGCTCCGCCGACCAGCTGCTCGAGCACTTCCGGCCGGAGTTCGTGAACCGGATCGACGAGCTCGTGGTCTTCGACCCGCTCACGAAGGAGCAGATCGGCGAGATCGTCGAGCTCCAGCTCGGCCGGCTGCGAGCGCGGCTCGCGGAGCGGAAGGTCGAGCTCGAGCTGACCGAGAACGCGAAGGAGCTCCTGACCGAGGCCGGCTGGGATCCCGCCTTCGGCGCGCGACCGCTGAAGCGGGCGATCCAGCGCCTCGTCGAGAACCCGCTCGCGCGCGAGCTGCTCGAAGGGCGCTTCGGCGAGGGCGACACGATCCGGGCGTACGCGGACCGCGGCGAGATCGTCTTCCAGACCGCGGACGAGCCCGAGCCGGCGGTCGCCGCGACGTAGCCCGACTCGCAAACCGATCCTCGCCGCCTCCCGAACTCCTGCCCGAGGGCCGCGCTCGCGGCCGTGTTCATGCGTCGGAGGAGGGAAGCATGAGGAAGGTCTCGATGATCGGGCTCGGCGTCTTCGCCGCGCTCGCGATCGCCGCGGGCGCGTACGCCGCCAGCGCATCGCCGAAGAAGGAGACGTACTCGTTCAAGGCGACCCTGAACGCGAGTCAAGAGGTGCCGAAGCCGAAGGCACCCGCGGGCGCGGGCGGGGCGTTCACCGCGAAGAGCGTCGAGTCGGGCAAGACGGTGACGTTCACGTGGAAGCTGACGTTCCACGGTCTGAGCGGCAACGCGATCGCCGCGCACGTCCACCTCGGCAAGAAGAGCGTTCCCGGCAAGGTCATCGTCGCCCTCTGTGGGCCGTGCAAGAGCGGTCAGACGGGCACCGCGGTCATCACGAGCGCCGTCGAGGACGCACTCGAGCAGGGCAAGACGTACGTGAACGTCCATACGCCGAAGAACCCGGGCGGCGAGATTCGCGGCCAGGTCGTTCTCTTCGGGAAGTAGTCAGGCAGGCAACAGGCGATCGGCCGTCAGTAGCAGGCGAGGGCCCGGCGTCGCGCTGGGCCCTCGCTCTAGGATCGGCGTGCCGTGCTCGAGTTCGGACCCGATGCCCGCGTCGTGATCGTGGCTGCGACCGAGGCCGAGCTCTGCGGGCGCGAGGGGCTCGTCTGCGGGGTCGGCCCGGTCGAAGCGGCTGCGGCGACGGCTCGAGTCCTCGCACGTCGTGCGCCGGCCGCGCTGCTCCACGTCGGCATCGGCGGAGCCCGAAGGGATTCCGGCCTCGCCGTCGGTCAGCTCGTCGTCGGCTCCGTCGCGATCTACGAAGACCTGGTGCAGACGACCGGGCTGGCGCCGACCGAGGTCGCGCCGGACGCCCAACTCGCGGCCGCGGTCCGCGCGGCATTGCCCGAGGCCGCGGCGGTCTCGATCGGCACGACCGGCCGCGTCGGCGGAACCTCTCTCTGCCCGGTCGAGGGCATGGAAGGCTTCGCAGTGCTGCGAGCCGCTGCCCTCGCCGGCGTGCGTGCAGTCGAGATTCGCGTGGTCTCGAACATCGTCGAGGACCCGCGCGACTCCTGGCGGATCGACGACGCGCTCGCCGCGCTCGACGGGGCGCTCTCTCGGCTGCTCCCGGCGCTCGGCGAGATCTCCTCTCCTTCGTAGCTACGGTTTCGCGATGGCCCGCTCTGGGAAGAGCACCAGCCGGCGTGCCCCGCGCGAGAAGGCCGAGATCCCGGCGCCGTTGCCGCCCGAGCTGCGCACGGTCGGCCAGCTCGTCGCGGAGACGCTGAGGATCTTCGGGCGGCGGTTCCTCCTCTGCCTGCTGCTCTCGGTGCCCGTCGTCGTCACCGACCAGCTCGTGATCGGTCGGCACTACGTCGCGTCCGCCGTGATCTACCTTGCATCCTCGCCGCTGTTCACCGCCGCCTACGTCCTCGCCTCGGTGATCGTGACCGGCACCCGGCCGACGGTGCGGAACGTCGCGATGGCGCTCGGGCTCGGCACGCTCGTGTTCCTGCCGGCGGCCGTCGCGCTCCCCGGCCTCTCGATCGGCTCCGTGATCTGGCTCGGGCTCGTCGGTCTCGTGGTGCCGGCGGCGGTCGTCGAGGGGGGGAACGCGCTCTCGCTGCTCCGGCGCGGCTACGCCCTCGGCCGCGTCGACTACGTCCACGCGGCCGGCGCGCTCGCGACGCTCGTGCTCATCCTCGCCGCGACCCGCCCGCCTCTCTGGACCGTGCTGCGGCTCGAAGGCGGGTCGTCGGCACGGGTCGCGTTCGCGCTCGCCGACATCGCGCTCAGCCCGATGGTCTTCCTCGGCGCCGCCGTGCTCTACCTCGACCAGGCGGCTCGGTTAGGCTCGCCGCGACCACGACCGAGGAGGGGCGATGCCCACGTACCTGATGCTGACGACGCTCACGGAGAAGGGCGTCCAGACCCTCAACTCCAACCCGGCGCGCCTTCGTGAGGTCAACCGCGACGTCGAGGAGCTCGGCGCACGCGTCCTCCACCAGTGGGCCTCGCTCGGGGAGTACGACTTCGTGAACGTCGTCGAGGCGCCCGACGACCTCACGATCGCGAAGCTCTCCGTGAAGCTCGGCGCGCGCGGCAGCGCGAAGCTCGAGACGCTCCCGCTCGTGCCGATCGACGCGCTGCTCGCCTCGCTCGAGGCCTAGCACGACGCCTGTGGACACGTCGGCACGCTTCCGACACACCCAGGGACAGTCCCTGGTTTGTGGCGATTCTGTGCCGGTTTCCCCACGGGGACGCCACCGCGCCGGCTAGGGGTCGTCGAGCGCGAACCCGGTAGCGCGCGGCGACACGGCGAGCGGGCTCGTCGGCAGCCCGGGCACCGGCTCCTGCCGGTTGAAGTCGCGCGGCGCGACGTCGTTCGGCGTCCCGGGATGGAACAGCGCGGCGAGGAGCTGGATGTGGTCGCGGCCCACGCCGAGCTCGAACTGGCCGCCGCCGTAGGCTGCGATGCCGTGCACGGCGCAGTGGTCGTAGGCGGTGAGCAGCCGCTCGACCGAGCCGAAGCGGGACGGCTTCACGTTGACCGTCCTCGGCGGCCACCGGAGCGCCTCGATGTCCGCGACCGAGTGGATCACGGCGTCCCACGTCACTCGCTCGTGCACGGGCTCGAGCACCGCGAGCGTCTCGGGCGTGAGCGCGGGATCCTCGAGCCAGGCGTCCGGGAAGCTCGACACGACGCGCTGGTAGAGGTCGGCGTCCGGCCTGCCGTCGACGCTCGTGCCGGTGTACTGGCCCTTGAAGTCGACCGAGTCGACGCAGCCGAGCGTGACGAGCTCGGCGATCAGCTCGTCCGTCCAGCTCGGGGTCGCGTCGAGCTTGAAGCCCAGCTCCGGATAGAGCGCGAGCCAGCCGCGGAGGCGTTCGGTCGACGGCGGCTCGCCGAGTCGCATCGACACGACGTACGTCAACGGGCTCGCGGCGCGGCCGACGGCCTCGCCCAGCGAGAGATGGGCCTGGCGGAGGGCGAGGTCGAGTGCGGCACTCTCGAACGCCCAGCGCCGGTAGTCGAGGTACGCGTGACGCTCCGGCTCGTCCTCGAAGAGCCGGAGTGTCTCGAGGTGGTGCGAGAACGAGTCGAGCGTCCAGGCTCCGGCGAGCGGCAGGACGGAGCCGCGGGCGATCTGGGCGTCGTGCTCGGGCGCGTCGTAGGTGACGTCCTCGCCGGCGCCCTCTTCGCCGCCACCGACGAGCCGGACGATCGTCGTCTTGCGCGTGAAGCCGCTCGAGACCTCCTGCACGAGCCCGTCGAGCCGGTACTCGTCGACGACGAGCGGGAGGTCGCGGACGTAGTCGTAGAGGCTCACAGCTCTGCGTAGGCGACGGCGACCTCGGCGGCGAGGCCCGCGTTGTCCGCGATCAAACGGCGGTTGACGCGCATCGTGGCACCGTCGCTCCGCTCGTGCAGGAACGAGAGGACGAAGGGCGTGACGGCCTGGCCGGTGACGCCGCGAGCACGCGCCTCGGCGACTCCCGCCTCGATCAGGGGCTCGACCTCGAGGCTCTCCGTCGGCGGCCGGCAGAGGAGCAGCGACGCGCGATGGAGCGACCAGTGCGCCTCGGCGACGCGCGCGGCTTCGGCCGCGTCGTCGACCCTGACTGCCAGCCGCGGGCCGCCCAGTGCCGAGAAGAAGAGCGGCAGCGTGTCGCAGCGGTAGCCGAGCACGGGCACTCCCAACGTCTCGAGCAGCTCGACGGTGGCGGCGATGTCCAGCAGCGACTTCACGCCGGAGGAGACGACGAACGCCTGCGCGCGCGCGAGCTCGCCGAGGTCGGCGGACACGTCGGGCGGGCTCGGAAAGCCCCGATGGACGCCGCCCAGACCGCCCGTGCCCAGAAAGCCGATTCCCACCGCGCGCATGACCGCGAGCGTCCCGCCGACGGTCGTCGCGCCGACGGCACCTTGCACGGCGCAGGCGGCGACGTCGCGCGGCCCGAGCTTCCGTGCCTCTGGCGTGAAGCGGTGCAGGCTCTCGGCGTCCAGCCCGACGCGGATCGCGCCGTCGAGCACGCCGACTGTGGCCGGGACTGCGCCTGCGTCCCGAACGCGCTGCTCGCTCTCGAGCCCGGCCTCGATGCCTTCCGGTGCCGGGAAGCCGTGCGCGACGAGCGTCGTCTCGAGTGCGACGACAGGCCGCCGCTCGGCGAGCGCAGTCGCGACCTCGTCGGAGAGCTGGATCAGGTCTGCCATGCGACCGAGCCTAGCTGCCGGGCGGCATTGCCCCGACCTGCGCGACACAGCGGGCGGCGGTCGCGAGTGCGAGCTGAGGGCCGCCGACGATCCAGCCGGCCGCGAGCGCGTCGCCCGCCCCGGTCGAATCGGTCGGCGTGGTGGAGACCGCAGCGAGGTCGTTGCCGCCGAACGAGGCGCCGCGCGCACCGCGCTTGAGGATCCAGTGGATCCCCTCGACGGGGCCGCCGACCGCGCGATCCTCTTCCTCGTTGCAGAAGACGCCGTCGGGACGGACGGCCGTCACAAACTCGCGCAGCTGCTCGACGCCGCACGACTCGATCGCGCTCGTCGCGGCCAGGTCGACGCTCACCGTAGCGCGCTGCGAGCGCGCAGCGGCGACGGCGGTTTCGGCCATGTGCCGTCCCGGCTCGTGCGTGAGGCAGTAGCCCGAGACGTAGAGATGGTCGCAGCCCGCGAGCCACGCTGGATCGAGCTCGTCGGCCGAGAACGAGCCGCCGGCGCCTCGGTCGGACGCCATCGTGCGCTCGCCGTCGGTGCCGACGAGCGAGACGACGACCCCCGTGCCGCCGGCCGGCTCGAACGGTCCGACCAGCTCGACCCCGAGCTCCTCCACGGCCGACGCGGCGAGCCGGCCCGCTTCGTCGTCCGCGCGCTTCGTGACGAGCCGGGAGCGCGCGCCCAGCGACGCCGCCCACGCCGCGACGTTGGCCGCTTGACCGCCCGGCCTCACGACCGTGCGCGCCCCGACGTCGCCGCCGGGGACGAGGGGCGCGTCGAGGCGCACGAGCACGTCGAGCACGAGATCGCCGAGAGTGCACACGAGCATCGCCTACGATCCTGGCATGGACGGAGAGCCGCGGCGGCGGGATCGACTCCGCTCGCTCGTGATCGGCGGGGTGCTGGGCGCATCGGCGGCGTTCGCGACCGCGCGGCGCAAGCGCCGACGCGTGACCCGTGAGACCCCGGCCGGCCTCGCTGCGTTCGAGAGCGCCCCGTGCTACCGCGAGCTGCTCGAGCGCGAGCGGCCGGACGACATGGTCGGCAGCGGGCCGGCCGGTCGCTAGCGGAAGCGCCGCAGGGTCGCCTGAACGACGTCCAGGTTGATCACGGCGTCGTCGAAGCCCAGCTGACGACCGAGCTGCTCGACGCTCTGCGCCAGGGTCAGGAACTGGACCGGCGTTCGGGTCGGCTTCCGGGTTCGGACGATCAGGAACGGCCCGAATCGCCGGACGTCGAACGCCGAGGCCGGGGTGGGAGTCACCTTCGGGGCCGTCAGCGACGGGTGCCGGTTGTGCGAGTCGCTCGCGTCGAGGACGAACACCCCACGTCCGAGCGAGGGGTCGCGCTTCAGCACGCGGTAGGCGAGCACCGCGTCCGCCCGCGGGACGACCGTCCGCGGGAAGCTCCGGTTGCGCTCCCACGCCGCGAGGAAGATCGGGTCGTAGCCGAAGAGCACGTCGTCGTGTCGAGCGGTCTGCGCCAGCCAGGCGGCCGCGTCGGCCCGCGCGGTGATCCTCGTCTGGGATTCGCCCGTGAGGAGCCCCGGCGTCCGGTGCCAGACCCAGCCGATCTGTCCGACCAGCAGGCCGGCGAGCGCGAGCATCGCGAGTGCCGGCAGGCGCCGGAAGATCCGCTCCAGCCCGGCTGCGACGAGGAGCGCGAAGAGCGGCAGCACGAAGAGCAGGTGCCTCGTCTGCGGTGCCGCGGCCGTGTGGAGCTTCGCGGCGAAGAACGCGACGACCGGGACTCCCGCCAGCGACAGCGCGAGGGCGAGGGTCTCCCAGCGCACCGAGACCGCGCCGACCGCGGCGACGCACAGGAGTGGGGCGAGGAACCACGTCCAGCCGCCGCTGAAGTCGCCGGCGACCTGCCACATGAAGCTCGCGATCGCGCGCGTGCCTCCGAGCTGGCCCCCGCCGCCGCCCACTCCGACGTCGAAGCGGCCCGCGAGCGTCAGGTCGGTCAGCCAGAACGGGATCGCCGCGATCCCGACGGCCGCGAACGCGACGGTCGCTCCGAGCAGCCGCTCGCGATGTGCGAGGAGCACGAAGACGCCGTGCGCGACGAGCACGAGCGCCCCGTACGGATGGCTCGCGATCGTGGCGAGGATCGCGACACTCCAGAGCGCCCAGTCGCGCGCGCGGCCGTGATCGACGGCCCGCAGCAGGGCGAGCGCGGCCAGCACGCTCGTGAGCAGGAACAGGCTGTACATGCGGCCGAAGGTCCCGTAGAAGAGGAACAGCCAGCTGCCGGCGGCGAGGGCCGTCCCGAGCAGCGCGGTCCGCTCGTTGGCGAGGCGTCGACCGAGCACCGCCATCGCGGGGATGCTCGCGACCGCGAGCGCTGCGGAGACGAGCCGCAGCGTCCTGAGCCCGAATCCCGCGTGGGCGACCGCCCAGGCGAGGAGGAAGTGGAGCGGTGCACCGCCACGCTCGCGCGTGACCTGCCTGATCGTACCGACCAGCGAATCCCGTCCGGTGAAGAGCGCGAGCGTCTCGTCCTCGTGCGGCGGCCAGGCCGTGAGGTGGACGAGGAAGAAGACCGCGGCGGCGAGCGCGACGCCGGCCACTCCGAGCCGGAACCAGCGGCCCGCGAACTCCTCGCGGAGCGAGAACGCCGCGACGCGGGGCGCCACTTGGGTGTCGACGTTCTGGCTCACGGGCGACGCATCTTCGCTGTTCTCGCGTCTCTGCGCCCAAAGTCTTAGGTCGAGAGCACCTCGTGCAGTCGATCGAGCGCGCGGCGCCGGTGGGCATCCTGGCGCGCGACGGCCACGTCGACATCGCCGGCCGCGACGGCGGCGAGGATCGCGCGATGGGCTGCAGCCGCAGCCTCGGGCTCGTCCTCGAGCGAGTAGTAGAGCGCTCGGTAGGCCTCGGTCGAGTCCCAGAGCAGGTCGATCAGCCGAGAGAGTGGCGCGCTGGCGGCAAGCGCGTGGAGCCGGTCGTGAAACCGCCGGTTGGCCGCAAGCTGGCCAGCGACGTCTCCGCTGCGCGCCGCGGCGCGGCACTCCGCCGCGGCTGCCTCGAGCGCCTCGACGTCGTCGGCGGTGGCGCGCGGGACGCCCAGCCGCAGCGCCTCCGTCTCGAGCATCGTCCTGAGGCGGTAGACCTCGTCGAGGTCGGCGAGGTCGAGCTCCGTGACGGCATAGCCGCGTCGCGGCCGGTACGCGACGAGTCCTTCTCCGGCGAGAGCGCGCAGAGCCTCTCGGACCGGGATCATGCTGACGCCGACACGGGCCGCCCACGCCTCCTGGCTCACCCGCTGGCCGGGCCGCAGCTCCCCGTCGAGGATCGCGGTGCGGAGCGCTGCGACGGCGCGTGCCTGCGCAGTCGGCGTCGAGGCGGCCGATGGGGCGATCGCCATCGCTAACGGAACGCGTTCTGGCCGGTGAGCGCGTTGCCGACGACGAGCGTGTGCACCTCGTGCGTCCCCTCGTAGGTGAGGACCGACTCGAGGTTGTTCATGTGCCGGATCACCGGGTACTCGAGCGTCACGCCGTTCGCGCCGAGGATCGTGCGCGCGCTCCGGCAGACCTCCATCGCGCCCCGGACGTTGCCCATCTTGCCGAGGCTGACGTGCTCGGGGCGGAGCGTGCCCGCGTCCTTCATGCGGCCGATGTGGAGCGCGACGAGCATGCCCCGATTCAGCTCCAGCGCCATCTCGGCGAGCTTCTGCTGCGTCAGCTGGTACCCCGAGATCGGCTTGCCGAAGACGATGCGCTCCCTCGCGTAGTCGAGCGCCGCCTCGAAGCAGGCACGGCCGGCGCCGACCGCGCCCCACACGATCCCGTAGCGCGCCTCGTTCAGGCACGACAACGGCCCGCGCAACGTCGTGGCCTCCGGCAGCAGGTTCTCGTCGGGCACGCGGACGTCCTGCAGGACGAGCTCGGACGTGACGGATGCACGCAGCGAGATCTTCTTGTGGATCTCCGGTGCCGTGAAGCCGGGCGTGCCCCGCTCGACGATGAAGCCGCGGATGGCGCCGTCGTCGGTGTGCGCCCAGACGATCGCGAGGTCGGCGATCGTCCCGTTCGTGATCCACATCTTCGCGCCGTTGAGGATCCAGTCGGTCCCGTCGCGGCGCGCGTGGGTACGCATCGAGCCGGGGTCGGAGCCCGCGTCCGGCTCGGTCAGCCCGAAGCAGCCGATCGCCTCGCCCGCGTGCATGGCAGGCAGCCAGCGCTCCTTCTGCTCCTCCGAGCCCCAGCGCCAGATCGCGAACATCGCGAGCGACCCCTGCACGGAGACCGCGCTCCGGATCCCCGAGTCGCCCGCCTCGAGCTCCAGGCAGGTGAGCCCGTAGGCGACGGCGCTCGCCCCCGGCAGGCCGTAGCCATCGAGGTGCATGCCGAACAGGCCGAGCTTCGCCAGCTCGCCGATCAGCTCGCGCGGCAGGACGCCGCGCTCGAACCAGTCGCCGACCTCCGGCACGACGTGCTCACGGACGAACTGGCGGACGGTGTCGCGGATCGCCCTCTCCTCGTCGTCGAGCAGCGTGTCGAGGGCGAGGAAGTCAAGGGGATCGAGGGCGGGAAGCGCGGTCTTGACGGTCACTGATCCTCCGGAGCACGGGATGTGGGCGGCTCGACTTCGTGGCTCTGAGCCACAAGGTCTCGCGGATTCTATAGAAATTCTATAGAAAACGGGTGGCGCCTACGCCGTCGGTGCGGCAGCACGGGCGTGCCAGCGGCCGTCGGCGCGCTCGACCCGAACGGGAAGACCGAAGCAGGCGGTGAGCGCGCCGTCCGCGAGGGTCTCCGCCACCGTGCCGACGGCGACGACACGCCCATCGCGGAGCAGGAGGGCGTGCGTGGTCGCGGTCGGCAGCTCCTCGAGGTGGTGCGTCGTGAGGACGAGCGTGAGCTCCGGCTCCTCGCAGACGAGCCGTCCGAGCGCTGCCAGGAGCGTCTCGCGCCCTTCGAGATCGAGTCCCGAGCCCGGCTCGTCGAGGAGCAGGAGCTCGGGGCGGGAAACGAGGGCGCGCGCGATCAGGGCGCGCGTCCGTTCCCCGTGCGAGCAGTGGTCGAAGCGCTGCTGGGCAAGGTGCGCGACGCCGAGTGTCTCGACGAGGCTCGCCGCGCGATCGCGATCGAGCTCGTCGAGGCGCTCCTCGAACAGGCCGACCGTGCCGGTGCGACCGGTGTGGACGACCTGCTCGACCGTCAGCCCGCTCGCGAAGCGGGCACCGAGCCGGGCGTCGACGAAGCCGATCCGCTCGCGCAGGCGGAAGACGTCGACGCGTCCGAGGCGCTCGCCGAGCACGTCGGCCGTCCCGCGGCTCGGGAACTCCACCGCGCCGAGCAGCGTCAGGAGGGTCGTCTTCCCGGCGCCGTTCGGGCCGAGGAGCGCCCAGCACTCGCCCCGGAGCGCGCGCCACTCGACGCCGTCGAGGATCGGGCGGCGCGCCCGCGCGCGCGGGTCCCAGCGCCAGAGCTCCACCCCTTGCAGCTGAAACGCGGGCAGCTCGAACGCCGCCTGCTCGGAGGTGGCGGCCGACGACACGCGCGGAACCGTACTCGGCCGACGCTTGCGGGAGCACGCTGGTCGGTCTACACTCGGCGGAAGAGGTTGACTGACTAGTCAGTCGAAGGATCCACCGATGGTCGCCACCGAGCCTACGATCGCCGCCGGAGTCTCGTTCGCGCTCAGCGACGAGCAGTCGGAGTTGCGTGCGCTGGCGCACGAGTTCGCGGAGAAGGAGATCCGGCCGGCGGCGGCGGCCCACGACGAGTCGCAGACGCACCCCGCCGAGCTGATCGCGAAGGCGCACGAGCTCGGCCTCATGAACCTGCACATCCCCGTCGAGCTGGGCGGCCCGGCTCTCTCGTCGTTCGACGGCCAGTTGATCGGCGAGCAGCTCAACTGGGGCTGCTCGGGAATCGGCACGGCCATCACCGCGAACGGGCTCGGGGCGGGCCCGGTGCTGATCGCGGGCAGCGACGAGCAGAAGCGGCAGTGGCTCCCGCCGCTCGTCGACGCGCCGGTCCTCTGCTCGTTCGCGCTCACGGAGCCGGACGCCGGCTCGGACGTCGCGCGCATCAAGACGACGGCGGAGCGGATCGGCGACGACTACGTGATCAACGGCTCGAAGATGTTCATCACGAACGCGGGACACGCTGCGTGGTCGGTCGTGTTCGCGTCGACCGACCGCTCGCAGGGACACCGCGGGCTGTCCGCCTTCGTCGTGCCGATGGACGCCGCCGGCATCGTGATCGAGAAGCACCTCGACAAGATGGGTCAGCGGGCGACGGACACCTCGGCCTTCGCCCTGAACGACGTGAAGGTGCCTGCGGCGAACCGGCTCGGCGCCGAAGGCGACGGCTTCAAGATCGCGATGCAGACGCTCGACTGGACGCGGCCCGGGACCGCCGCCGGCGCGGTCGGCGTCGCTCAGGCCGCCTATGAGCTCGCCCTCGACTACGCGAAGGAGCGGGTGAGCTTCGACCTGCCGATTGCGATGCACCAGGGCGTCAACTTCCTGGTTGCCGACATGGCGACCGAGATCGAGGCGGCCCGCCTGCTCGTGTGGCAGGCGTCATGGATGCTCGACGCCGGCTACGGCCGCAAGGCGACGCTCTACTCCTCGTTCGCGAAGCGGTTCGCGGCGGACACGGCCATGAAGGTCACGACCGACGCCGTCCAGATCTTCGGTGGCTACGGCTACATCAAGGAGTACCCCGTCGAGAAGCTGATGAGGGACGCCAAGCTGTTCCAGATCTACGAGGGGACGTCGCAGATCCAGCGCCTCGTGATCGCGCGCGAGGTCTTCCTGCCGCGCGACTGAGGCCGCGTCGGCGAGCCTTCTGAACGCGCACCGAATCGGCGCGGATTCGTTCGTGTCGGTTCCGTGAACCGGCCGCGTCGGGCGTTCTCCGGCTTGGGGCGGAGCCGCGGCGGCCGGTAGAATCCCGGTTTCTTTGCGCGCCGAGACCACCATCTACCGGACGGGGGCACGCCGTCGCCGCCAGTCCTCCGTCCTCCGCTGGGCGGTCGTCGCCTCCTTCGCGGTGGTCGCCGCCGTGCTCCTCACCAGCCTCCTCTTCGCAGGCTCACCCGCGACGCTGGCCGCAGGGACGACGATCGACGGCGTCGACGTCGGCGGGCTGACGAAGCAGCAGGCGGAGGCGCGACTGAGCGCGAGGGAGGTGGCGCTCTCCGACACGCCGGTCGTCTTCGCCGCTGGCGGGAGGACGTTCGCGTACGACGCGTCGCAGCTCGGCGTCCTCTCCGGCTGGAGCGGCGCCGTCGCGACCGCGGCTCAGGACGGTGGCGGGTTCTGGCCGGTCCGTGCGTTCAGGCGCCTGCACACGCGCCTGTTCGGCGACCACCTGACGGCGCACGTCACCGCGTACCGGACGCCGCTCGCCTACGCCGTGGCGTCGATCGCGCGCGCGGTCGACACCGAGCACGTCGACGCGAGCGTCGTGCGGCACGGGCTGTCGATCTCGATCGTGCCGGGCAAGGCGGGCCGCCAGCTCGACAAGCGCGCTGCGGCGAGCGTCATCGTGCAGTCGCTCGGCGGCGTGCAGCACCCGACGGCCGTCACGCTGCCCGTCGCCTCACAGCCTCCGGCGGTCACCGCGGCAGAGCTCGCGCGCGCCGCGGCTCAAGCCCGAATCGTGCTCTCGGCGCCGGTACAGCTCGCACACGGGACGACCGTGCGGACGATTCCACGGTGGCGCCTCGCACAGCTGCTCGAGCTGCCGTCGGAAGGACGGACGAAGCTCGCGGTCGCGGGCCCGGCCGCCGACGCGTACTTCGCCGACCTCGGCAAGAGCGTCGGGCGCACGCCCGTCGACGCGACATTCCGGATCCTCGCGGGCAGCCGTGTCGGCGTCGTACCGTCGAAGCCGGGGCTCGCGCTCGACGAGCTGCGGACCGCCCGGGCGCTCCTCGCCGCCGGCCTCTCGCGCACCGACCGGACGGCACAGCTCGTCGTCCGGGTCGCGCAGCCAGAGCGGACGACGGCGGACGCGCAGGCGATGGGCATCGTCGGCGAGGTCTCCAGCTACGAGACGACGTATGGCGGCATCCCCGAGCGGCTGCACAACGTCGCACTCGTCGCTCGCCTGATCGACGGCGCGCTGATCGCGCCGGGCGAGACGTTCTCGTTCAACAAGACGACGGGCGCGCGGACTGCGGCGAAGGGATTCGAGGTCGCGCCGGTGATCATGAACGGCGAGGTGACGACCGGGCTCGGCGGGGGGGTCTGCCAGGTGTCGACCACGACCTTCAACGCAGCGTTCTTCGCAGGGGTGCCGATCACGGAGCGGACGAACCACGCCCTCTACATCAGCCACTACCCGCTCGGGCGAGACGCCACCGTCGACTATCCGGACGTCGACCTCCAGTTCAAGAACGACACCGGCCACTGGCTTCTCCTGCGCACGTTCGTCGGGACCGGGTCGCTCACCGTGGCGCTGTACGGGACGCCGCAGCACCGGCGGATCGAGTACGAGACGGCGCCGCTCACGGTGACCGGCCCGATGCCCGTGAAGATCACGAAGGACCCGACGCTGCCGAAGGGGAAGATCGTGATCGACCACCCGGGGACGCCGCCGACGGCGACGAGCGTGACGCGCAAGGTCTACGACGCCGACGGGAAGCTGCTCTACGACACGACGTGGCACTCGTCGTACGTCGCCGACCCGCAGCTCGAGCGTGTCGGGGCGAAGAAGAAAGCGAAGAAGCCCGTGAACGGAGCGCCCCCCTTGGCGATTGCCCCCGGCCGGGCTGCCGCCGGCTAGCGCCCGCTCGCTTCGCGCCCGACCACCCTCCGCGCGATCACGCCCCACCCTGGGCGGTCGCGACCGCCTCGACGAACCACTCAGGCACCCGGATCGGCCGTCGCGTCGTCGCCTCGACCGTCGCATGGCCCGTGTGGCCGTCGGCGATCAGCTCGCCCGCGCGCTCGACGCGGTACTCGTAGCGGAAGCGGGCGCCGCGGATGTGGGCGCAGCGCGTCCAGACGGTCAGCCGATCGTGGAAGTGCGCCGCCTGGTGGTAGTGGAGCGCGACGTCCGTCGTCAGCGCTTCGATCCCGCGCGCCCGGATCGACGTGTAGCCGCCGGCGTACATGTCGAGCCACGCCACACGCGCCACTTCGAGCCAGACGACGAACGCGGCGTGGTGCGCGATGCCTTGAGCGTCGGTCTCGGCGAACCTGACCTGGACGTCCGTCGAGAACGAGAATCCCTCCACGGGCGAAACCATACGATCCCGGCATGGACACCGACCGGCTGGCCGCGCTGATCAGCCAACGCCAGCCGTGCGTCGTGCTCACGGGGGCCGGCATCTCGACCGAGAGCGGCATCCCCGACTTCCGCTCGTCGTCGGGGATCTGGACCGGCGTCGACCCCGTGGAGGTCGCCTCGATCGAGGCGTTCCGGCGAAACCCGGAGCACGTGTGGGAGTTCTACGGCCGGCGGCTCGGGATCCTCGACGGCGTGGAGCCGAACGCCGGGCACCGCGCCCTGGCCGAGCTCGAGGAGCGTGGCTACGTCGAGGCGGTGATCACGCAGAACGTCGACGGGCTGCACCAGGCCGCGGGAAGCCGCGACGTGATCGAGCTCCACGGCTCGCTTGCCTGGGCCGTCTGCCCCGTCTGCGGGGCGCGGGAGTCGGGACACGCGGTTCGCGAGCAGTTGGCGAAGGCGCCGGTACCCGTGTGCGTGGCCTGCGGGGCGACGCTCAAGCCCGGCATCGTCATGTTCGGAGAGCTCCTGCCGACGGCCGCGATCGAGCGCGCGACGATGCTCGCCCGATCGGCAGGGCTCGTGCTCGTCGTCGGCTCGTCGCTCGAGGTCTGGCCCGCCGCCGGACTCCCGCTCGAAGCGCGAGCCTTCGCGATCGTCAACCGCGGCCCGACCGCGCTCGACGACCAGGCGCTCCTGCGCATCGACGCCGGCGCGGGGGAGACGCTCACGGCCGTGGCCCGGGCACTCTGACGCCGTGCGGTTGTCAAGCTCGAGACGACGCGCTACAAGTGTCCGATGCGCAGGCGGAGGCTTCTTCCCGCGCTCCTCGCTCTCGTCGCCGTCGTCGCACTGGTGGGCGCAGTGCTCGTGGGCCGGGCCGGTTCCTCCTCGCACGCCGCGCGCGCAGCCGTCACGCCCGCGCCGAGCGCACCCCTCTCACCGGTGACGGAGGAGCCGAAGCCGCAGGTCGCTCCGGGCCCGGTCTGCCGGCCGGGGAGGACGGTGACTCTCGAATCGTCACGTATCGCCTACGCCGCCACCGTCGTCCACCATGCGGTCGCCTACACGCGGCCGGGCGGGGCTCGCATCGCACGCTTCGGCGCGCTGAACGTGAACGGCGTACGAACCGTCTTCGGCGTTCTCGGGGCTCGCGTCGACGCGTCCTGCAAGGCGGTCTGGTACCGAGTCCAGCTGCCGATGCGGCCGAACGGCCGCACCGGCTGGGTGCGCGCGTCGGCGGTCTCGGCGCGCAGGGTCCGGACGAGGATCGTGGTCGACCTCTCGGCCCGACGCGTGACGCTCTTCCGCGGCGGCAGGCCGATCCTCGTCGTGACTGCGGCGATCGGCTCGCCGTCGACGCCGACGCCCACCGGTCGCTACTACGTCAACCAGAAGCTCGTCGCGCCCGATCCTTGGGGAGCGTTCGGACCGGTCGCGCTCGGCATCTCCGCGTTCTCGCCCGTGCTCAAGAGCTGGGCCGAGGGCGGGCCGATCGCGATCCACGGCACGAACGAGGCGACGTTGCTCGGCAGCGCCGTCTCCCACGGCTGCATCCGCGTGAGCAACAGCGACGACCTGCGGCTCTACAAGCTCGCGCCGACGGGCACGCCCGTGCTCATTAGGATGTAGACGTGGCCCAGTCGAAGAAACAGAGCAAGAGGGACAAGGACGTGATCGCCCGCCTCGCGAACCGCGGCGAGGACGTCCTGCAGAAGCTCGGCGACCTGCCCGGCGGCACGAAGGCGCTGAAGGCGTTCAACGACCTTCGCGACCGGGTGGACGACCTCGGCAAGAAGGTCCGGGGAATCGACGCCCTCGAGGAGCGCCTTGCGGCACTCGAGCAGCAGGTGGCGGCACTCACGCCGAAGCCGGCGCCGCGGAGGCGGAGCGCGACCGCGGCGAAGCCGAAGCCGGCCCCGCAGAAGCCGGAGTAGAAGCTGCGGTAGAAACTACGCCGGAACTCGCAGCCGCAGGCGCCCCTGCAGGATCTCGAACGTCGCCGGCGTGGTGCCCGGCTGCTCGCCGTCGAGCTCGATCGGCACCGATGCGTCCGACTCGACCGTGACGACGCGTCCGCGCAGCAGCTCGGCCTTCGGGTGCGGCAGGTGCGAGCCGCGGTAGGTCTTGGGCATCGTCGTGATCAGGTCCCACTTGGTGAGATCGCCGATCGTGAGCACGTCCAGGAGGCCGTCGTCCGGCTGAGCGCCGGGGCAGATCTCCATCCCGCCCCCGAAGTAGCGTCCGTTCGCGACGACGACGTCGTACATCTTGGCCGCGCGTCGCTCCCCGTCCACCTCGAGCCGCAGCTCCCCGGCCGACCAGCGGGCGAAGACGGCGAGCGTCGCCCAGAGATAGGACGCCTTCCCCCCGAGCGCCTTCGTGGTCTCGTTCGCGCGCTGTGCGATCGCGCCGCTCATGCCGGCGCTCGCGACGTTGGCGAAGACGGACTCGGCGGGCATGCCGTCCCACGACCGGTAGCGCACCCGGCCGAGGTCGACCGTGCGTGTCTCGCCGTGCAACGCCACGTCGGCGGCGTCCTCGATCCGGCGCGGGATCCGAAACGTGCGGACGAAGTCCCAGCCCGTGCCGCGCGGGATGATCGCCAGCTCCGGCGGGTCGGCGAGGTCGGCGATGCCGTTCACCACCTCGTTCACCGTGCCGTCGCCGCCGACCGCGACGAG